>JGI24132J36420_10000480_pt1 | contig 19498 bp, 14 predicted proteins | sample BarGraNGADG00212_3_FD_36420 | JGI IMG/M metagenome (IMG submission 36420) | reverse complement strand
TTGCTTTGCCCATTATTTTTTCCATCCCGTAGACAGCTCCTATAAAATGACTTTTATTTATTCCTTCAGGGCCTCCTGTACCCACAAAAAGGTTTTTATTATAATTGGCCATACCGATCACTTCATGAGGAACAACCTGTCCGACAGAAAGAATAAGGTCATGTCCTCCATTGAAAACCAGCTTATTAAGCTGTGCCGGCCAGGGATAGTTAAGTGCTCCGTTAGTAATTTTTGAAACGAATTCTCCCGGGACTGTGCCAACTGTCACTACATCTTTCCTCCAGTCATGAACTCTGAAAAGCTCTTTGGGCACACCTTTGTACATCTCGGTTATTTGCTGTTCTGTCATTGGGGCATGAGTTCCAAGAGCAGGCAGAATATCCTTCAGATTCTCTTTATAATACTTATAAATAAGAGAAGTAATGTCGCCGGATTTTGAGTGGAAACGCGTAAAGTCGGGGGGCACAACGAGTACTTTCTTTCTTGTTCCCAGTTTCACAAAAACTGAATAAAGACCATATTCAAGGTCAGCCGGACCTATTACGGTATTTTCCGAACCAGATTTATAGTAAATCATAATGCTTCTTTTTATTTGATTCTGTTAAAATACAAACTTTCACGGTACTAAATTACCCTTTGTCTGTTTTTCGTTCAGTATTCAGAGTTCCGTATTAAAACTCTAAAGGATCAACGCTCAACGCTATACTCCTGAGTATGCGCTGAATCCTCCGTCGACAGGTATAACAACTCCTGTTACAAACTTCGACAGATCTGAACATAGATATATGAGGGTTCCTGTAAGTTCCTCCGGAATGCAGTAACGTTCCATGGGAGTGCCGTTAATTATTTTATTACCTCTTGCAGTAAACCCACCTGTTTTTTCATCGATAAGCAGAAACTTGTTCTGATTTGTCAGCAGAAAACCGGGAGCAATGGCATTGACCCTGACGCCAACCTTTGAAAAATGGACCGCAAGCCACTGTGTGAAATTATTAACAGCAGCTTTTGCAGCTGAATAGGCTGGTATCTTGGTAAGAGGCCTGTATGAGTTCATCGAAGAAATGTTAATTATAACTCCTGATTTTTTCTTCACCATATCAGCAGCAAAAACCATTGAAGTGATCAGTGTACCTTTAAAATTAAGGTCAAATACCTTATCAAATCCTTCAATCTGAAGCCCGAAGAAGGTATCATCAGGATTTTCACTGTCAGAACCTTCCATCTTTTCGACCTTCGTTGTTGCTGCGGGTGAATTACCACCGGCGCCGTTTACAAGTATGTCGATACTGCCAAAAGTATCCTGTATTTGTTTCCTGACTTCTTCAAGAGAAGCTTTATCAAGAACATTGGCTGAGAGTCCGATCGATGGTGTTTTAAATTCTTTGGTGATTTCGGCCGCNACTTTTACAGCAGCATCTTTATTGAGGTCGAGGATNACTGTTTTAACGCCCTGGGCAGCAAGTGATNTTGCCATTGTTGANCAGATNATACCNGCGCCACCGGTAATGACAGCTACTTTATTTTTTAAGTTTAAATCATTCATGATTGGTAATTGTTATTTATTAAATCCAAAATACTCTTTTGCGTTTCTGTAGGATATTCCTTCTATAAGTGGCTTAAGCAATTCATCTTCAGCGGGAATAAGTCCATTTTCTACCTCTTTACCAACAAAGTTGCATACTAATCTCCTGAAATATTCATGCCGCGGATAGGAGAGGAAGCTTCTTGAATCGGTAACCATTCCGATTAACCGCCTGAGTAATCCTAATGCAGCAAGATCCTTAAGATGTTTTTCCATTCCGCTCTTTTGATCAAGGAACCACCATGCCGGGCCATATTGAACTTTTACAGGCGAAGAACCGTCATTAAAATTTCCTGCCATGGTAATCATCATTGCATTATCAGCAGGATTAATATTATAAAGGATTGTTTTAGCCAGGTTGTCATTATCATCCAGACCACTGAGAAAACGTGACATTTTAAATGCATCCTGGGGTATTCCGATCGAATCCCAACCTGTATCAGGCCCCATTTGGCGGAACATCCTTGAATTATTGTTCCTCATAGCGCCTACATGAAACTGTTGTGTCCATCCTCTCTTATGATTCATCCTGCATAATTCGGTCATCAGGGCACACTTGTACTTCTCGGATTCTTCGCCCGGGAGCATATCACCTTTTAGTAATTTCTTGAATATTTTTTCAATTTCAGCTGCTGAATATATGTCAAAATAAAAACGGTCAAGTCCATGATCAGATAACCGGCCTCCCATTTCATGAAAGAATTTATGTCTGCTATCGAGAGCTTCTAAAAGAGTATCTACATTTTTAATTTCAATGTTACTTGCAGTTTCCAATTTCTTTATATAAGCATTGAATCTGGCAGGATCTTCTGTTTTAATAATATTGTCAGGTCTCCATGTCGGCAAAACAGTCACATCGAAACTCGTTTTCAGACTTTTGTGATGTTCAAGATTATCGGTTGGATCATCGGTTGTACAGATCACTTCTGCCTTCATTTTTTTTATCAATGATCTGGTACTGAATTCTTTTGATGCAAGCATTGCGGATGCTTTTTCGTAAATTCCCATTGCTGTTGATGGAGAGAGCAGATCATAAATATTGAAATATCTGGCAAGTTCAAGATGTGTCCAGTGATATAAGGGATTGCCTACTGTATAAGGAACTGTCTCAGCCCATTTTTTAAACTTATCAGGATCCGGTGTTTTCCCTGTGCAGTATTTCTCTTCAATACCATTAGTCCTCATTGCACGCCATTTATAGTGGTCTCCTTCGAGCCAGGCCTGAGCAAGATTTCCGAATTGATGGTCCTCGGCGATCATTGCAGGTGAAAGATGACAATGAAAGTCAATAATTGGCTGGTTTTCAGAATATTGATGGTACAGCCTTTGTGCCGTTTTATTGGTGAGAAGAAAATCTTCATGTATAAATTGTTTCATAAATCAGGATATTTTGTTTTCAAAAAATTGATCAGGCAAATATTCATTCGTTAACGATCACGAAAATATAAATAATAAGTCAGGAAATAAAGAAATAAAGACATCAGGAAATCTTCTTCTCCGGATTATCCGGATGATCATCTGAATAAGGTTTTGCATACAGGTCCTCTACCTTTACTTTCTCATCTTCCGGTTTTTCCGGTATTATTAATTGAATTTCCTCTTCTCCTGCTTTACAATTAAAATATAGGATGCAGGCAAAAATCGGAAGTAAGGGAAATGTAAGTGCATTTACCATCGCCGAGAGGAAGATATAAACAGGATTTTCGGTATAATTCACNATGTTGGTAACATTTTCAGGATTTGTAAGTGTTCTTAAGAAACTGCCTGAAAATGGAAGAAGAATTATGGCTGAAAAGATTACAGAAATTACAATCAGAAAAATAATAAATACGGCAACCCATCCTATATTTGACCAGAAACCACGATGAGCAAGCTTAAAGGTTCTGCTTATTGTATTACTGATATTTGGACCTTCAATCATCATAGTCGGGAGAATAAACAAATAAAGAGTCATAACATATAACGCAGAGAAAAATACTCCGACAATAAATACAAATAGTCCTAATACAATGGCAAATGAACCCGCAAATGCAAGGAGAATTATTATAATAAGATAGGGAATAAAAAACTTAAGCGACCTGACGGCTGAAACGAAGATATTATTATCATTTTCAACCGGTTTGTAAATTATATAATAATGAAGTATAGTAGAGAAGAGGAGGCTGACAAATGAAACTGTTATCATTGGCCATATATAAACTTTTAGCTTTTCAAGCATTACCATGGGATCAGTAACCGACTGCAGGTCTTTTATATCAATAAGTGCTGCAACATATTGAATTACCAGCGACATAATAAAAGATACAATGAAAAGAACCAGAAAGTTATTCTTATAAAACTCCCATAATGAATTCATTGCACTGTCGATATTGTGTTTACGGTATAGAGGATGATTTCTGAATTGATTCATGTTTTAATATTTTATTTATTTGTCTTTTGTCTTTTGTCTTTTGTCTTTTGTTTCACTTCCCTTTTCTCCACTGCCTTAACACCTCGCCGAATGGAAATATTGTATTATGTTTTTGTGGATTAAAGATCCCTTCATTGACCGATTTGATATCTTCAATGGTGTAAAAAGCTTTGGGATTAAAACCTTCAATCAGAGCAAGTACTTTTTCAAGTTCATTTCTTTGCACTATAGTGTAAACCAGGTGAACATTATCTTTTGCACCATGCGCCTCCACGCTGGTAGCGCCATAACCATTTCCGTTAAGTGTCTGTACCAGCTCTTTCCCTCCCTGGTTTGCAAATACTCTTATCATCTGGATACCCATGGCAAGCTTTTCCTCNATGATCATCCCGACAAAGTTACCNGTGGCGAATCCGGCTGCATATGCAACATAATTTATGTAATTATCAAGATTCTGCATGATTTTACTTATGGCTATTATCCAAATAAGGACTTCAAAAAAACCTAATATAGGGGCAATGTTCTTCTTCCCCTTCGATACATAAATAATACGCATCGTACCGATCGATACATCGCAAATACGAGCCATGAATATCAGCAACGGCATGATAACATAGCTGAAAAAATTTGTATCAAAGAATGATGTTTCCATGGATTCTGAATTTTTAGGAAGACAAATATATGAATAACGGCACAACGAACCAACGACTCTATGGTTTTATGAAGTTGGTCCCATTTTCAATGATCTTAAATACGTAATAAACATTCCGTGATATTAATTGTTAATATATTTACTTTAGATTAAAGCCTTTTAACTGCAGTTAATACAAAGCTAAGCTTCAGTTTATTAAGTCAGAGAGTTATTCTCAAATCTTTTGCGATCTTTGTTTTCAAATAAATCAAAATAATTTTATATAAGTGAAATTTTTGATAGTTAAATTTAAACCCAAATTTATAAAAGCATGAAACTTAGAAAAATGACTATTCCTTTAATAATGAGTATCGTACTCGGGATTGGTATTGTGTCCTGTACCGGAAATTTGACAAAAAAAAATATACACTCCGGGGTGGAATATTTCAGAAACCTTCAGTTCAGTGAGACTCCATATGATATCGAAAGAGGTAACCACGAGCTGACTGCCAATGAAGCAAAAAACATTAACAGTTATAAATTTACTTATGATAACTCACAACGACTTAAGTCCGTGGAGTTTGTCAGAAATGATGTGCTGCTTGGCTATTCCTCAATGGGAGGGGCTGCAAAAATTGCTTATGATTACACTGATAATAAGCAGATTAAACATTATTTCAATAAGGAAAATGAGCCAATCGAATTATCAGGTGTTTCTTCTGCAGAATATACTCTGGATGAAAACGGTATCAGAACAGGCCTTAAATTTTTTGGGAAGGGAGGCGAACCTGTTGAAAATAGAAACAAAATTCATTCATATGTCTGGAGCATACTTGAAGATGGGATGGTGAAAGAACTCAGGTACAATCTTGCAAATGAAGAGACTGTAATGAACTCCTCTTGTCCGTTTTATGAACTCAGATTTTCATATAATGACAAAGGTTATGTAACAAGGATGGCGAACTATATGGGCGACACCCTTTATAACTGCACTGCAGAGAACTGTGGTGACATCGGTGTATCATATTTTACCTTTGTACCAAATGAAAACGGTGATGTCGAAAGTTTTTCAGTGTATAATGTATTTGGTCAGATGTCAAATCTGTACGCAGGCTGGTCAAAACGGGTCAGCAAATATGATAAAAACGGATACACCCTCGAAACTGCAGTTTTTGATCAGGACGATGAATACGTTGGAGGTAAACTTATCCCTGTAACCCAATATCTTTACGATAATAAGGGAGCTGTTACTGAGGTTAAAAATCTGGATAAGGAAAGGAATCTCATCAACAACCCGGAAACCGGTGTTGCAATAACAGAATATAAATACGATGGCCAGGGAAATCGTATTGAGACTCTGATGTTTGATAAGGAGAGGGTTCCCGTAAAAGAGTAGTCAAATACTAATATTCATGAAATGACAAAATTTGTGACCTCACTATTTCTGATTTCCATAGCCGTAATGCTTTCTTTAAACGGATGCACAGGGAATAATACGAAGAAAACGAAAGAGCCAGCCAGCCAGGTAAGTATTCCGGTAGTAATTGGTAACGAGACTTCAATATTATTAAAGTACCTGGTGAGGAATGGAGATTATGTTAACAGCAAGGATTATCCGTCATTGATCAAAGCTTCTGTTGTAAATGAGAGCCTTGATAAAAATATTCTTGTAATTGATATCAGGTCTCCCAGACAATTTTCAGAAGGTCATATTAGAGGTGCTGTTAATAAGCAATTTGAAGAGTTACCCCTCTTTTTGGAAACGGGTATCAAGCCATTTGAGTCAGATAAGATAATTATTGTAAGTGATGATGGCCAGGTATCAAGTTATACTGCATCTCTTCTCAGATTGATGGGTTACGGTAATGTATATGCATTGAGGTGGGGAATGAGTGCCTGGAATGACATCTATGCGCGTGAAGGATGGCTGAAAGGAGTATCGGGTAAATTCGAAGGCAAACTTGAAATAAAGGTTAACGAAAAACCAGCATCACAGGGAATGCCTGAACTTAATACAGGTTTTACAAAAGGTGAAGATATAGCGGATGCCAGGTTCAGAAAAGTGTTTTCTGAAGGAACTGCAAATATCCTTATTTCGGCCGATGAGGTTTTTAATAATCCACAAAACTACTTTGTCATTAATCTTGAAAGAAAGGACAAATATGATGATGGGCACGTCCCGGGTGCTGTAAGATATAAACCTGATGCTACTCTTGGATTTACTGATGAAATGGCTTCAATACCATCCGGAAAAATTGTCGTTGTTTATTGCGGAACAGGACATAATTCAGGGTTTGCTACTGCATATTTGCGGCTCTTTGGGTATGATGCCAGAACTTTAAAATATGGTAATAACGGTTTTATGTACAATAAAATGGTGAAGCAAAAAACAGCTCTGTCATGGTTGCCATTTTCTTCAGCTGATGTGAATAATTTCGAAGTTGTGAAATAGATTATCCGAACTGAAATTAATTCTTAAAGTTCCGGCCTGGTAATTGTATCTGGCCGGAATTTGTATTTTAAGACTTCATTTTCTTTATCATCGGTGAGTATATAAATATTCCTGCAGCCTTTCTGGCTGAGAAGCATCCATATCCTTGCTGAAACAGATGTCTCAGATGAGATCAGCAGAATCGGACCATTGTGACTCTTTATAATTTTAAGATCTTTTTTGCTTAATACTGAGTCAGGGGCAATATTAAATATATCTCCTGTTATATTACGGATTTCATTCTCTTTATTACTCAGATTGATTATTAGTTTTTCACCCTGAAGGGTTCCGATATTTCCCCGGGTAATTATATTTGACCTCAACATTGATGGTTCAGCCCACTTTTTTGCATCCGGTTTAAAATGCCAGGGACTTAATAATCTGATGGATATCAGAATCAATACTGTTAGTATGATTGCAATTACTGCCCTGTATTTATTTATTAAATTCATCTGTTATAATTGCTTGTCACTCNNCGTTATACGCTCTATGCTCTATGCTTTCCTACTCACATCCCCCGTCAAGTTTTTTGGCCGCAATGTGCTTTGCTTCAATATACTTAACTTTCAAACTATCGGGCAGACTATTAATTTCAGAAAACATTTTTCTGGCTCTGAATCTGGTCTCAAACAAGGCGTTTTCTCTGGCTGAGATCCTGTCACCTGAGAAGTTGCTATTCATTATGGTTTTGAACCATTCATTCAATCCACCTTTCATTACAAATATATTTTTATAGTTTAACCCGCTTGCAATAGCAAAAGCATAGTTTGAATCAAAATCGCCATTTGAATAGAAAATTTTCTTTATGTTTTCGTCACTGAGAAATCGGCCAGGGTCATTATTAAGGAGTTCATTGTAAGGGATATTTATTGAACCTGGAATATTAATGGCACTGAATTCTCCGGGTGACCTCAGGTCGAAAAACTGGACAGTACTGTCTTCTGTCACTAAAAATTTTGCAACCTGGTCAACAGAGAAATAGGTTTTTTCGTCAAGTAACTCCACCATCAGCTTTTGAGGCCTGACGCTTAAAGATCTACCTGCCGAAATGGGTAAGAGAGCCACGATCAAACCCATACATAAAAGTCCGGCTGAAAATTTTTCCCTCATTATCATATTGTAAATAATTAAATTTCGTTAGATATATCTGGTCGGGCGAATCTTTTTTCTGCAATCTCAGCAAGCCAGAACATTACCACCGCAGCAATAATGAGAAGAAATGAGAAAAGTCCGGGCGAAATGCCCATAACTTCATTTATTTTTAAAGGTCCTTTATATGAGCCATTTGCCAAATCCAGTATTAGCGGGTATGTTTCAGCAAAAAGGAAGGCTCCGGTTAGTCCTCCTGCAAAAAAAACCATAGCATCGATCTTTCCTATTGAAAGTGCACATAATCCTGTTCCCGGACAAAACCCACCCATAATAAATCCGGCACCCATAATTATTCCCCCAACAATTGAAGCATTAACATAAAATTCATTTACGAAGACCATATTCAGATTAAGCAGGCCTAAGAAGCTTAATAGCTGAGACCCAAGGAGAGCAACTATGGCTGCTGTAAAGAACACCTTTATAACAGTTGTATCATAACCATAAAACATACCGGCAAGTTTACGGCTCGAAGAGAATCCTGCCTGTTCAAGAGAAAATCCAAAACCGATGCCTATCAAAAGTGCGATAAGTAGTTCGAGCCATTCAGGCATTGTTATTAGTGATGATAGTGGTCCCATGTTAATTGTCTGTTTGTCTAAATGTCTGAAAGTCTTAACGCCCTTGGGCTGTCTCTTTGCTCTACGCTCTACGCTTTCCTCATATCCAGTTTTTTCTGAAAAACCAGGCAAAAATATATGCAGAACCAAAAATTGCAATCATTGTCACAAATCCGGCAACTGACAGAACTGCCATTCCTGATAGAGCAGCACCGCTGGTACATCCCCGGGCAAGTTGGGCGCCATAAACAAAGAAAACACCTCCGAGGAAGGCAAAGATCATTCGTCTGGTATTTGAAATTCCGGGAGATTTTTCAATTCTGAATTTCAGTCTTTTTGAAATTGCTCCTGATAAGAATCCTCCGGCTAATACTCCAAAGATCTCAATTGTTAACCAGTTCTTTAAAGGCTTTTTCCCTCCTTCAAAATACTTACTGTAATAAATTGACTCTTCTGCATGTTGACGGTCAATTGCTCCCACAATCGAAACTGCGCAATATTTAATACCTCCACTAGCTCCGAGACCCCGTCCTGAAAGGAACATAGCCAGAAGAAGTACGAACCCGAGCATTGTACCCGCAATGTATGGATTCATGTATCGGTTTTTCATTTTCGGGAGAGTCAGTTAATATTATTATCAGATTATGCAAAAATAGTAAATATGAATGATCAGTCAACAGCCAGAAAGTCGATAAGTTCAAAATTGTAAAATACCCGGTTAAGTTCTCCTTACAAACTTTAGTTCACTTCCAGCTTTAGTTCACTTCAAACTTTTCTTCTACCTTTGCAATGGTCAATTTACAAACTATGAGCCGATATAAACTTACTATTGAATATGAAGGCACCCGTTACTCGGGATGGCAGATGCAGAAAGGCGGAAAAACTATCCAGGGAGAGATACTCGACGCCTGCAGAGATCTGGCTAAAAGCGAGAATATTGATGTTTACGGAGCCGGAAGAACAGATGGCGGAGTGCATGCTATCGGTCAGGTAGCTCACGTGGATATCATAACTGATCTGATCCCTCTGAAAATTAAATACGGAATAAATGACAGGTTGCCGCCCGATATATGCATACTTAATGTTGAACCCGCAGACGATAAATTTCATGCCCGTCATGATGCTGTAGCACGCAGCTATATTTATCAGATTAGCAGGAGGAGAACAGCATTCGGAAAGAAGTTTGTCTGGTGGATAAAAGATCAGCTCGATCTGGAACTTATGAACAAGGCGGCTGCACACTTTATCGGATTAAAAGACTTCAGATCGTTCACTGATGAAGATCAGGAACAGGGATCAACGAAAGTTGAAATAAAACATGCCAGCGTAAACGATTTTGGTGATCTTCTTGTTTTTCATGTCATAGGTTCACATTTTTTATGGAAGCAGGTAAGGCGTATGACAGGAGTTATTGTTGAAGCCGGACGTGGAAAACTATCACCTGAAGAGGTTGCATCCTTTTTCAGACATAAGTCGGATATTCCGGCAAAGCTAACTGCACCGCCAAGCGGATTGTTTCTGGAAAAAGTTTATTATAATAAAGGAGATATTATTTATTCGACCAGACCGGTAATTAATATCTGAGGATTCTTCCACCTTTTCAATATTCAGTCTGTCTTCCCAAGCGATAGCGAGGGATCTATTGCTCACAATACTCTCTCTTTTTTCTTTAAATTTTGTGAGTGATTCTATATACCCAATTAAATTATTAACCGCCCATGATCCTTACAGAATGGATTCCATCCTCTGTTTTGCCTAATCAAAGTGTTAAAAAATATTAAATTATTTGCTTTATTAATATATTTTATTACGTATATTTGAAATAGAGTTTATCATTTAACGCTGATTTTATCGGGTAATTTGATTCAGCATATAGTTTTTATGAGAAGCTTTAATGTCTGGAAATCAGTAAATAAGATCGAGATCCCGTAATCATATTTTAATGTGAAAATTATGTTTCCGGGAAGTGTGCAGAGTATTGGAATAATGAGGTTGATTGGGGATTGAATTTGATTTATTACCTGAAGATTAATTTCTTAAATTCTTTTTACTAACCATATACTAACCAACCTTATTGCCTATGAACAATACTACCTGACCTGAACAAAAGGGAGTTTATTCAAACTTCCATTCCTTAAGTTTCCTGTAACTAACTAAGCAGGAATCATGTCTTTTAAAATAATTTAACATTCTAACCTCAAAAGTATGACTAAAAAAATCACGCTGGTTTTTACATTTCTGGCTAAATTAAATTTAGCTGCGAGAGTAATAATTATGCTATTATTAATTGGAACTATCCTTGCATCTGCTGCACCGAACCTGTCAGCTGCGGGGAATGTCTCCTCAGGTGATCTTCAACAAAAACAAATTACCGGGCTTATCTCAGATCAACGCGGTAACACTTTGGCTGGGGTAAACGTTATTGAAAAAGGTACCCTTAATGGATCTTTATCAGATGCCAATGGTAATTTTTCAATTACTGTGGCCTCTGCAAAATCGATTCTGGTCATATCCTCCATAGGATATAATACTCAGGAAGTAACAGTTGGAGATCAGACTACTGTTAATGTTGTTCTCGCTGAAGCCCTTTTATCGATTGATGAAATTATTGTTGTTGGTTATTCAACGCAGCAAAGGAAATCTCTGACAGGTTCTGTATCGACAGTTAATGCAGCTGCTCTTTCTGAGAGTGCTGCTTCTAACCCGGTACAACGTCTGCAGGGAAAGGTAGCCGGAGTATCGGTACTGAACCAGCATACACCCGGTGAAGGCTCAACCTTAAGGATCCGTGGTATGACCACAATTAACGATGCCAATCCTCTTTTTGTGGTTGATGGTATTCCAGGCGGTAACTATTCACCTAATGATGTAGAGTCAATTACCATATTGAAAGATGCTGCAGCTCAATCCATTTATGGAGCCAGGGCTGCCAACGGTGTTGTACTCGTAACCACAAAATCGGGAAAGAAGAATCAGAAAATAAATATGACTGTTAATGTAAGACAGGGTATTACCCAAAATTCAAACCATTATAACCTTCTGAATACACAGGAGTGGGGTGAAATGTTGTGGCTGGAGGCAAAGAACGCTGGTATTACAAATTACAACCATGTCCAGTTTGGCAACGGGGCTACACCTGTGATTCCTGACTATATCTTTCCTACAAAAACACCAGAAGGATCACCCCTGGTAGATCCCAAACTGTACGACAATAAGCTGGCAGTAGTTGATGGAACTGACACTTACCTTATAGCCAAAACCAGTCAGGGTACCGACTGGATGAAGGAAGCCCAGCGTAATGCACAAATTAAAGATTATACTATTGATGTTACCGGTGGAAGTGCAAATACTACCTACGCATTTCTGCTTGGCTACACCAAGGAAGATGGCGTATTCAAATGGACAGGCTTTGACAGGTATAGTTTCCGTGCAAATATTAATTCATCACCGGCAAAATGGATCGATTTAGGTACGAACATCGGCGGTAACTATACTAATGATTATGGATACCAGGGAGATAACTCGGAAAGTTCGATTGTCTCATGGACCTACCGTCTTCCAACAATGGTCCCGCTTTATGATATATCCGGAACAACTTATGGAGGATCGAGATCAGCCGGTATGGGAAACGCCCAGAACGCTGTATTCCTTCTTGATAAGAACCAGTACGATTTTACAAAGCAGATAAACCTGACGGGTAATGCCTATCTGAAGCTCAATCTTATGAAAGGATTGTCAGTCCAGACACGCATCGGGATAAACCAATACATGTATAACTCGCAGGATATCAACTTTGTTGAAGTAGCAGCTGCAGAAAGAGGAACTTATGATTACTACGCCAAAGGTGCAGGCTGGGGTACAAACTGGACATGGACCAACACAATTGATTATTCCCTGGTCACAGGCCAGCATAACCTGAAGGCAATCATTGGAACTGAAGCTTTTGATAATAGTTCAGAAAATATAGGCGCCAACAGATCGGAATATACCCTTTTGGATGACACCTATATGTCTCTTAATACAGGTCTCCGTTCAATCAACAATTCGGGAGGAGGAGTCAGCATGTATAGCTTATTTTCAGTATTTGGTCGTCTGAATTACACATTTGCAGATAAATATATGGTGGAAGCAGTAGTTCGCCGCGATGGTTCTTCACGTTTCGGAACCCAGAAATACGGTGTTTTCCCTGCAGTCTCTCTGGGATGGAGAATATCACAGGAAGGTTTCATGGCCTCGACAAAGAGCTGGCTGGATGAATTAAAGCTTCGCGCAGGTTATGGCATAGTCGGAAACGACGGTATGGGTAATTACAATAGCTTTACCCAATATGCCTTTGCCTTCAACACTGCAATGTATCCGATGAACGGTTCAAATAGTACAGCAGGTACTACCGGATTCGCCCAGACAACATTTGGTAACCCTGATGTAAAATGGGAAACCACAGCAACCACCAATATCGGTATTGATGCTACTGTGTTTAAAGGCTTAACACTTAATTTTGATGTGTGGCAGCGTGTTACAAGCGATATGCTTTATCCGAAGCAGGCGCCTTTAATCTATGGTACAGCATCTCAACCTTCAATCAATATCGGGGAGATGAAAAATACAGGGTTTGATATTACACTGGGATATACAAACAGTGCATTAAACGGTGATCTGCATTATGGTGCCGACCTGGTATTCTCTCATTATAAAAACGAGCTTGTAAAACTTACCGACAATGCAGGTGACTTTTATTCTGGATCGGCATATCGTGAGATGATTTATACGAGGACCCAGAGCGGGAGAGCATTTCCTGAATTTTTTGGGTATATAGTTGAAGGAATTTTCCAGACTCAGCCTGAAGTCGATGCATGGCCAAAGGCATTCGGAGCTACCGGGACATATAATAAACCAGGACATTTTAAGTACAGAGACGTTAGCGGACCTAATGGGGAGCCTGATGGTATAATAGACGCCAATGACCGCACTTATATCGGATCGCCTCACCCTGATTTCACAGCAGGTTTCTCCCTGAATATTGACTATAAGGGATTTTTCTTATCTACTACCCTTTATACAAGCGTAGGAAACGATGTCCTAAACTATGTCAGCAGGTTTATTGATTACACCCAGTTTGAATCAGGAAAAAGTCACAAAAGACTTTATGAATCATGGGGAAGCCCTTACCTTAATGGTGATAACTCAAAAGCCACAATGCCGATAATCTATTCCAATGACACACCTCACCAGCAGCCATCAACGGCTTTCATTGAAGATGGTTCCTTCCTTCGAATGAAGACACTGAGAGTTGGCTATGATATAAACCGACTACTGAAAAACAAATTAAGTAGTCTTCAGCTTTACTTCCAGGGTTCCAACCTGTTTACTGTGACCAAATATTCGGGACTTGATCCTGAAATTGCGGGAGCCGGAATAAATATGGGAGTAGATCAGGGTGCATGGCCTACACCGAAACAATTCCTGTTCGGTATTACCTTTGGTTTGTAACCAGTATATTTTAATCATTAAAAGAAACAGATATGAAAAAAAGATTTAATTTATTGTTTACTGTCCTGTTCATCGCAAGTTTGTTGATGACATATTCCTGCAGTGAAGAATTCCTTACTAAGAACCCTCCGGGGGTAGCCAACACTGCACAGGTGACAACCAAGGATGGTGTTGAAGCACTCCTGGTTTCCACTTACCAGGCTACGAAGGGAACCGGACGGTTCGGAGGAGCAATGGGAACTGACTGGACTTATGCAAGCGGCGCTTCTGATGATGCCTATAAAGGCACTTCAGCAGGAGACCAGAGCGCATTTAACGAGGTCTCGAGATATGAAGCTCTGCCAAGCAATCCATATATGCGCGAGAGATGGAGGGATTGCTATAACGGTGTTGCCCGTGCAAATGTGGCTCTTGAAGCCCTTTGGGCAACACAGAAAACTGCAGCACCTTTTGATGATTCAAGGGCTAAGCAGATTGAGGCAGAAGCAAAATTACTGAGGGCCTGGTTCCACTTCGAGGCAAACAAGATCTTCGAAAATATCCCATATATCAAAACAACAACAGAACTGGGAACAACTCTACCGGAGATGGTTCCTAACTCTGATCCGGGTTGGGCCGGAATTGAAGAAGACTTGCAATATGCTATCGATAACCTGCCGGTTACAAAAATCAAAAGCGAAACAGGCCGTGCAACCAAATACTCAGCTGAAGCTATAAAAGCTCACGTATTTATGAGCCAGAATAAATTCAGTTCTGCAAAACCACTGCTTGATGACATCATTACCAGTGCTAAATTCAGCCTTGTGGATTGGTACTGGAATTTCGATATGACTCACGAGAACAATGCAGAGTCCATTTTCGAACTAGAGTGTGCTACAACAGGTAGTAGCCAGCAGGCAATGCAGCTGGCAGGTCCTGTAATGCACCAGGCAGGCCCGGCAAGCTGTGGCGGCTGGGGATTCTTTCAACCATCAGAGGACCTTTTTGAAGCATATCAGGTTACGGCTGCCGGATTGCCAATCCTTGATCTGGCTTCCCGGACACCTTTGGCCAATGATATGGGCAAAGGAAGCGGGGATGTATTCACTCCTACAACTGCTCTTCTCGATCCACGTGTAGACTGGACCATTGCACGACGTGGCGTTGATTTCCTGGGCTGGGGTATTCACCCGGGAAATTCCTGGATCCGTGAACAGAACAATGGCGGTCCTTACATGACCAAGAAATACATGCACAAAAAGGACGAACAAGCTTTAAACGCTAACGGAACAGGCTTTGATAATGGTAAGAATTACAGAATGTACCGGTATTCGCATATCTTACTGTGGAGAGCTGAGGTTGCAGTGGAAGAAAACGACCTTGAAGGTGCAAGAGGACTTGTAAACCAGATACGTAACCGGGCTAAAACCAGCACCCCGGTAATGGGTCTTTGTACGTCATATGTAAACCTGGGGACAGTCACTCCAATAGTAGACTACACCAAACCAGCAGCTAACTATATGGTTGAACCTTATCCTTTGGATGCACCGGCTTTCGCTTCGCAGGATGAAGCAAGAAAGGCTGTCCGCGAGGAAATGAGGCTTGAATTCGCGACCGAGAACCTTCGTTTCTTCGACCTTAGGCGCTGGGGTATAGCTAATACAGTATTGAATACTTATATAGCCAACGATTCCAAATTCAGGAACTTCATGAAAGGTGCCGTTTATAATCCTACGAAAAATGATTACTGGCCATTGCCACAGGATCAGATCGACCTTCAGAAAGGGGTTCTGACACAGGATGCGTCTTATTAATAATAATATTGTTGGAAATATGTTTTAAGAAAGAGGCTGCATATGCGGCCTCTTTCTTTAATACTACAAGCCGCTATTTAAAATGAAAATAGAACCAGAAAGTGTTCCCGAATTCTTTCTGCATTGTTTCTTTACTTAATGCTGAATTCTGCCGTAATGATTTATAAGTCATAACATACTGGTCAAATCGTGCCTTTGTCTCAGCACTTATAGTCAGCCCACCCAGATCAGGAAACACTTTTGTACTATTGTAATAAATCAATGCTGCTTCTTCGATATGCCTTGGAATATGGGTATAGCCCATCTCTTTCATTTTTCTGATGTTATTCACCACAGCTTCAATATTTTTTGTCAGAAGAAGTCCCGCAAGATAATATTCAAAAACCTTCCTGTTATCAGGTTGTGCCTCAAGAAGAAGTGGCAGATTGTTCTGAGGTTCATTGAACTTTATGAAAAAATTGCTTTTTGGAAGTATCTTTAATTTTGCCCCCAGTTCAGGATCAGAACCGATAAGATCGGGATTATCAGCCATCGCTTCATATTTTTTTGCCCAACCCCTGTAATAAATGGTCTTTTTCAGGATATTGAGATATTTCCTTGCCATCCTGTAGTCTCCGTTGATAAGACTTGTTTTTGCAAGCAATCTGATATTTTGCGGACGATATCCGTAAACGACCATCTCTTCATAAGCCCAGCGATGAGCTTCATTTATTAATCCTATGGAATAATAGAAATAAGCCCCTCTGTTGAGGTGCTCATCACCCCAGGGTAAAACCAGTGAACCGGCTCCAAAATCCTGACTTTCAAAGAACAACCTGTCACAAAGCTGGTCAGTTTCAGAAAGAGCTATATTGTAAAAATATTGTCCAATAAGATTTCTTGAAGGTTTCTTTTCCTGAAAAGTGATCGCTTCATCCCATTTTTCCGAAAATATTAACCTCTCAAGTTCTACCACCCTTGCTGTCTGTGGATTATATATTTTAAATAATAAGAATATTGCAATAGCAAAAACAATTATAATGGACATAAAGGAGTATATCCTTTTATTCAGCCTGCTGTTTTTTCCCATGATAGCAACTCTGCATATTAAAGGATAAAATACTATGTACCCGGTAAGGATGAAAAAGATCGCTTTATAGGAAGCATTTTCTAATAATGGCAATGGAAACAATATGATATGTTCAACCGGTTGGAGAAAAATAATTTTCCAGAAGATCAGGAATGTAGCTGCGGCAACTGCCAGTAAAAAGAGAGTATAAACATACTTCTGCTTCCCTTTTTCAAGAAAAAGGTTATGAATAATANACATTCCTGCAAAGATCATAGCATATGCACCAGCCAGGTAATAAAANAAAGGAAACAGAATTAATACCAGAATGCGGTGATACTTTTTTCCGGACGATACCAAAAACAGGTAATAGAACAAAATCAGCAGAAAACCAAGATTATACTCCATCATGTGATAATAATTTGCCTGCANGAGCAACATAAGACAGGAGGGAATCAGAAGAAAAAGCAATGAGAATGAAATGCCGGAAATCAATCGTTTGTTTATCCTGTAAAGTATGATCCCTGGTAAAGTAAGAATGACAGACAGTATTATGGATCCTGAAAACTTACCAGCGTAGAACTGTGTAAGAAACCTGGCGGTATATTCGAGTAAACCTCCGGGTTTTAACAGGAAATGATGCAGGTATTCTCCGGAAAAGATAAACAGAGATTGTGTTTCCTGAAAAAAGAGTACATAATTCCCGACGAAGCAAAAATATCCAAATGCTGCTATAAGGAAAAGTCCCATTAAAACATAACCATCTGTATTCAGTACTGTTTTTGAATTATTCATCCTGATTATTCATGAATTAATCTTTCGTTTTCTTTAAGTCTGATATCTTTTTTAGTTTCAGCGGGTACCGGAATATTTTCCAAAGGATTTCCTGACTTAGCCTTTAGTGCCACCTGTCTGGATGCATTTGCAAAATCCCTCGGTTTCAGGTTTATTCTGCCGTTTACGAATTCAGGTATGTTAAAAGATTCAAGCATCCGGCTGTAAAGTGAAGGATCCTTCTGTGGAAGAACAAATTCCTTTCCCTGATTGCCAAGAGAGTCGATATGGGCAAAATAGGATCTGGCGCTCCTCCCATCTACTCTTTTACTGCTGAATACCAGCCACTTTCCATTAACTGACCAGGTGTGGTAACTTTCTGTCTCATCGCTGTTAATGTTCATCCTGTTGGCTACACCGCTTTGAAGGTCAAGTAAATAGAGATCAGCTTCCCGGTGCCAGATTGGAAATGTACCATAATCAGCAAGAGTAAAAATCAAATATTTTCCATCCGGAGAGATTCTGGGGAAAGATGCACTTTTATTAATTTCTGATGCGTTGAAAACAATTTCTGTTTCTCCGAATGATCTTGACTCAGGATTAAATGATTTTCGTACCAGGTTATAATGTGTATTCTTTATCTCTTCCAGGTCTGGGCTGGTACCTGATTTATATTGCGGCGCCCTGCAGAAGTATAGATATTTACCATCAGGCGACCATGAAGGAAAAGTTTGCAGATATTTTGTTGTATCCCTGTCGGTGATGGTTATAATTTCATTGTTTTTCCTGTCGTATAAAATAAGTGAGGAAACAAGATCAAAAACCTCAATGTTTTTTCCAGGCAGAGAATAAAAACTCTGTTTTACCTGGTTGGACGAAAATGCCACATATCTGCCTTCAGGATGCCATGATGGATATGTAGCCCCGCCGGGCATTGCATCTATTTTAGGATCAGTTCTGGTTATCTTACCATCCTCAACAAAATATGTCCCCCCCAGTGAACCCCTGATGTGAATTAGAAATCTGTCAGCATTATTGCGGTTGAATGAGTGGCAATTGGCACAATTTTTTTCCATAATCTGGTTTTCGATAAGCGATTCTTCAGAGAAGGATTCAAGTGATCTTTGAACGATTTTTATGTCTGACCAGCTATAATAGCCTGGAAGAATCAACCGGTAGACCAGATAAGGATCAATTTTCTCCCTGGCAACTGCCATATAAAAGGGCTTATACTCTTCAATGGTTCCCCTACGGTTTNTTGAAGAATATGTGCGGAATTCAATAGTGTCGCNCANGCTCTCATTCACAAGTTTTCTCCACGATTTTTCAGGAAACCGGATTATCCCGTCCGATGAGTTTATCTTAATCTGATTTCCTGTCAATCCGGAAATGGCAATAACCTTAAAATTAACTCCTTCCTCACTGATGAAAAAATTCATGGGGGCAATATTGGGAGGGATGGTCACATCGGAATAATCAGGTTCGATATCCGGCTTACGATCGGTCTTATTTATATTATAGTTGTGTCCGGTTTTGCAACTGATGTATAAAAGTAATCCAAAAAACAAAA
>JGI24132J36420_10000479_pt1 | contig 19499 bp, 16 predicted proteins | sample BarGraNGADG00212_3_FD_36420 | JGI IMG/M metagenome (IMG submission 36420) | reverse complement strand
CATATTAGATAAAGTCAGATACATATTCAGTTCATAGAGGTAGTTTATAACAAGAGTGCCAATAAATATCATTAAAACTCCGAGCAACCCGCCGATAACAGAAAGTAGTACCGACTCAACAAGGAACTGTTGAAGGATGAAAAATTTTTTTGCACCGAGGGCCTTTTGAATTCCGATAATATTTGTCCTTTCTTTAACGGAAACAAACATTATATTCGCTATTCCGAAGCCGCCTACCAGAATTGCAAATCCACCTATAACCCAGCCGCCAATATTAATTCCGGCAAATACTCCGCTAAAACTCTGAGAGATAAGACTCGCTCTGTTCATTGAAAAATTTTCTACCTCATTTGGTCGAAGTCTTCTTGCAGCTCTTAAAATCATTGTTGCTTCATCACTTAGCTCCTGTATCGGGACTCCCTCTTTAGACTTGATCATCAAAGTAGCATCGAGAAAATTATTTCTCATATTTATGAAAGACTTGCCAAAGTTTAATGGAATAACTGTCTGCTCATCCATTCCACTATCACCTATTCCCCCTTTACCTTCCTTTTTAAATACGCCGATGATATTTGTTCTTTTTCCAGAAATTGTTATCTGTTTGCCAAGAGGATCACCTTTATCAAATAATTTCTCAGCTATTACAGATCCTATAATTGCTACATTTTTCCCTGAAGATGATTCTTCAGGTGAAAAATATCGGCCTTTTTCGATTTCAAATGATCTGATATTATCAAATTCGGAAGTAACTGCCCAAACATTAGCATCACTTGCATGATTCTTCCTGTATTTTATCTGTTCGCGTTGTCTGACAGTAAAACATGCTAATGCAGTTTTTGTGGACCTGTTCAGTACGGCCTGATAATCATCTTTTGATACAACCGGAAATTTGATGATATCCCACCACTGAAGATGCGTATTGAGTCCCCAGGGCCATTTATTAACATAAATTACATTATCTCCCAAAGATGAAATGGAATCATGAATCGACTTTTCCATCCAGTCGAGTACTGTGAAGACTGAAATAATTGAAAAAATTCCTATTGTAATTCCGAAAAGTGATAGGAAAGTCCTTAACTTATTAACAATAACTGAGTTAAAGGCAAAAACAAATCCCTCTTTTAAAAGTCTGAAAAACATTTTTCTTTTTTGTGATATTATTAATTATAGGATCAAATATACAAAAATCAATTAACGCTAAGAATCATATATTATAATGTATTGAGGTTATTAAAAAAATATCTATTTTTAGACGCCAGAATAAGGACATCCAGCGAGGGTCGTAATTATCATAGAATGAGTGACAAAAGAATAAAAAGTGCTCTGATTTCAGTTTTTTATAAGGAAGGATTATCTGAGATAGTCAGAATCCTTCATGAATTGGATGTGAAGATTTATTCAACAGGAGGTACTTTTAGTTTCATTAATGATCTGAATATACCTGCTGAAAAAGTCGAAGATCTGACATCATATCCCTCTATTCTTGGCGGGAGAGTAAAAACACTTCACCCTTCTGTCTTCGGTGGTATACTTGCCAGACGGGAGAATAGTGATGACCTCAAACAACTCTCAGAATACAAGATACCCGAAATTGACCTGGTTATCGTTGACCTTTATCCATTTGAAGAAACCGTAAAATCGACTGATGATGAGGAAGATATAATTGAGAAGATAGATATCGGCGGTATCTCATTGATCAGAGCTGCTGCCAAAAACCATAATGATGTTCTTGTTGTTTCAGGAAGAGAACAGTACTCAGATTTTCTTAAATTATTAAAAGAAAAACAAGGACATACCTCAATAGCAGAAAGAAGGTTATTTGCGGCTAAAGCATTTCAGACATCTTCGCACTACGATACTGCCATTTTCAACTATTTTAACAGGGAGGCTTCAATTCCGGCATTCAGAGAAAGTATAAATATATCATACCCTTTACGTTACGGTGAGAATCCACATCAGAAAGGGATATTTTATGGCGACACAGACCTGATTTTCTCGAAACTTCACGGGAAAGAAATATCATACAATAACCTTCTCGACCTTGATGCCGCTCTCGGTCTCATTGACGAGTTCAGATTACCCACTTATGTTATCATTAAGCATAATAATGCATGTGGAGCTGCTTCACGTAAAAATCCCATCGATGCATGGAAAGATGCCCTGGCATGTGATCCTGTATCAGCTTACGGAGGTGTGATTGTTACTAATACTTTGGTGGATGAAGTGACAGCAGCAGAGATAGATAAGATATTTTTTGAAATAATTATAGCTCCGGAGTTTTCAGACTCTGCTCTGAAAATTCTAAAACATAAAAAGAACAGAATAATTCTTCTCCGGAATAATCATGCAAAGAGTAACTATGGATTCAGATCGCTACTTAATGGCGTGCTTTGGCAGGAGAGGGATAATAATACAGAATCAGCAGAGCAGATGAAACCGGTTACAAAAAGAACTCCTCAACCGGCCGAATATGAAGATCTGGTATTTGCCAATATAATAGTTAAGCACAGTAAATCAAACGCTATTGTCATTGCCAGAAACAATCAGTTATATGCCAGTGGCATAGGACAAACTTCCAGAGTCGATGCATTGAACCAGGCTATTGAAAAAGCAAAGTCATTCGGGTTTGATCTTAACGGATCCGTTTTAGCTTCCGATGCTTTTTTCCCGTTTGCCGACAGTGTTGAGATAGCACACAAAGCAGGGATTACTGCCATCGTGCAGCCCGGAGGATCTGTCAGGGATCAGGAATCTATTGACTACTGTTCTTCAAATGGAATCGCAATGGTATTTACAGGAATCAGACATTTTAAACATTAAATTAATTAGCTCATATAATGGGATTATTTTCATTTTTAACACAGGAGATTGCAATTGATCTTGGCACAGCAAACACGATCATTATTCACGATGATAAAATTGTTGTAGATGAACCATCGATAGTGGCAATTGACAGGAATACCGGTAAGTTGATTGCAATAGGTGAGAAAGCGAGACAGATGCATGGTAAAACTCATGAAAACATTAAGACTATCAGGCCCTTACGCGACGGTGTAATCGCTGATTTCAATGCTGCCGAGTTGATGATAAGGGGAATGATCAAAATGATTAACAAAGGACCCCGCCTTTTTTCCCCATCACTTAAAATGGTAGTATGTATACCTTCAGGCAGTACAGAGGTGGAAATCCGTGCTGTGCGGGATTCATCAGAGCATGCCGGCGGACGTGATGTTTATATGATATATGAACCGATGGCTGCAGCAATTGGCATAGGTCTCGATGTCGAAGCTCCGGAAGGTTGCATGGTTATTGATATTGGCGGGGGGACAACCGAAATAGCTGTAATTGCACTCGGTGGTATCGTTTGTAATAAATCAATCAGGATCGCAGGTGATGGATTTACGGCTGATATTCAGGCGTATATGCGTCATCAGCATAACGTTAAAATTGGCGAAAGGACTGCTGAAGATATAAAGATAGGAGTGGGAGCAGCTCTTCCGGATATAGAAAATCCTCCAGCGGATTTTGTTGTCAGAGGACCAAATATAATGACGGCTCTCCCGATCGAGATACCAATTTCTTATCAGGAAATAGCTTACTGTCTTGATAAATCTTTATCTAAGATAGAGGCAGCCCTTTTAAACGTTCTCGAGCAGACGCCACCTGAACTTTATGCTGATATAGTTAACAAAGGAATCTATCTGGCAGGTGGTGGCGCTTTGCTGAGAGGTATTGACAAAAGACTTACTGATAAGATCAATATCCCATTTAATGTAGTTGAAGATCCGTTGCATGCAGTTGCAAGAGGTACCGGAGTTGCCCTGAAAAATGTTGATAAATTTCCTTTCCTGATGAGATAATCTAACGGTGTGAATGAGGAATCTGCTGAATTTTCTGACCAGATACAATAACCTGATCATCTTTCTTTTTCTTGAAGGAATAGCTTTTTATTTGCTCACAACCGGGAACAATTACCATAACTCACGCCTTTTGAATAGTGTAAGGGGGATGACTCGCGGAATTGAGGCAAGGATTTATAACACGACATCATATCTGAGTCTACACGAGATAAATGAAAACCTGGCAGCAGAAAATGTTGCTCTGAAAAACAGTATCGGGAAATTGGTCAGAAAAGAAAATTCGCTTTTTTCTACAGTTAATGATTCTGTAAATAAACAGCAATATCTACATACTTCAGCAGAAGTAATTGAAAATTCAATAAACCGGCAAAAGAATTTTTTTACGATTAATAAAGGAGAAAGTCAGGGTATAAAAGTTGATATGGCAGTTATTTCTGCAAGTGGTGTTGCTGGAGTGATTGTTGGTTGTTCCAAAAACTATTCTGTGGCGATGTCGCTCCTTAACCTCGATTTTAAATTAAGCGCACGGATTAAATCAAATGGCTATTTCGGTTCGCTGAGCTGGGATGGCAGGGATTACAGGTATGCCATTTTAAGTGAGATACCTCAGCATGTTATTGTAAATGTCGGAGATACAATTGAAACTACCGGTTATTCGGCAATATTTCCCGAAGGAGTTATAGTTGGTACGGTGAGTGATTATGAGAAATTTGGTGGAGACTTCTATAAAATCTCTATTTTGCTCATGACGGATTTTAAAAAATTACACTTTGTGGATGTCATCGGTAATATGAAGAAAACGGAGCAACTCGAACTTGAAAAATTATTTAAATGATCAATTCAATCTTAAGGTTTGGTCTGATATTTATTTTGCTTATACTGCTTCAGGTTTTACTATTTAACAATATCCAGTTCAGCGGATATGTTAACCCGTATGTTTATATATTATTTATTCTTCTTTTACCAATTGAAATACCCGCCTGGTTACTGCTTCTGTTATCCTTTGCAACCGGCCTGATTATAGATTTCTTTTCAGGCTCGCCAGGAATGCATACTTTTGCAACAGTTTTTGCCGGGTTCGTCCGTCCATATGTTCTGAGAATTATATCTCTCAGTGATGGATATGAATCCGGACCTGACCCATCAATGCTGGTATATGGCTTCAGATGGTTCTTATCTTATACATTACTCATAGTGTTAGTCCATCATACAACCCTTTTTTACCTTGAGGTCTTCAGGTTTGCAGATTTCTTCAGAACCTTGCTAAGAGTATTGTTAAGCTCGCTGTTTTCCATCACATTTATTCTTCTGATTGAATTTTACAGGCGGGGAAAGTAATTGATTACGGACTATGAAAGATTCATTCATAAACAGGAAATATGTTATAATGGTGCTTATAGTGCTTGCATCTCTTGTTTTGTTGATCAGGTTGTTTATCATACAGGTCGTAAAAAGCTCATATAGGTTATCAGCCGACAATAATGTTCTGAGATATGTCACTCAATATCCAGCCCGCGGTCTTATCTCCGACAGGAATGGGAAACTTATAGTCTATAATCAGGCTGCTTATGATCTGATGGTTGTCCCTGCCCAGACCACAAAATTTGATACAACCGGGTTTTGTGACCTGCTTGGGATTTCATCAGATCTTCTCAGAAAACAGATGAGAATCGCCATAAACTATTCCAGACGTGCTCCCTCGGTATTTCTGAAACAGGTTTCGAATGAAACTTATGCAAAGTTTCAGGAAAAGATGTTTATGTATCCCGGCTTCTATGTACAGCCGCGCACACTTCGAAAATATTCAAAACCTGTTGCTGCACATGTTCTTGGATACGTAAGTGAGGTAGATGATGGGATTACCAGGAAAGATCCATATTATAAGTCCGGAGATTACATCGGGAAGAGCGGTATAGAAGAAGCTTATGAAAAGGAGCTGCGTGGAAGACGTGGTGTAAAAATTTTTCTTGTTGATGTCTATAGCCGTATAAAAGGTTCTTATGAAGATGGGAAGAAGGACACACTGGCTATTCAGGGAACAAATATCTCTTCTTCGATAGATCTTGATCTTCAGGAATATGGAGAGCTTCTTATGAAGAACAAACGAGGTAGTATAGTTGCAATTGAGCCAAAAACCGGCGAAGTACTTACGCTTGTTTCTTCACCAAACTATGACCCGGCATTGCTTGTCGGAAGGATAAGATCAGATAACTATGCACTTCTCTCAGCTGACACTTTAAAGCCTTTGTTTAACAGGGCGCTGATGGCATCATACCCACCCGGGTCCGCCTTTAAACCGATAAATGGATTGATAGGATTACAAGAAGGGGTAATCACCCCGTCAACTCTTTTTGCATGCCACAATGGCTACCTTTTCGTTGCTTGCCATTCACACTCTTCTCCACTTAGTCTTGTAGGAGCCATTGGGACCTCATGCAATGCATATTTTTGTCAGACATACAGAAAAGTTCTTGAAAACCCATATTATAATACTATTTCTGACGCTTACGATAAATGGAAGGGTTACCTGAATGAATTCGGCTTTAGTAACAAGCTGGGAACTGATTTTGTAAATGAACTCACAGGTTTTATTCCGACTTCGGAGTATTTTAATAAATATTATGGTAAGAACAAATGGAAAGCCCTGACTGTCATTTCAATGGCAATCGGACAGGGTGAAGTTGGCGCAACTCCGCTACAGATGGCTAATATGACCGCAGCCATAGCGAATCGTGGATATTATTTCACTCCTCATATTATAAAGTCAGTCGGGTCGGATCATACAATCGATAAACGTTTCATAACAAAGCATCAGATAAGTATCGATTCGGCAAATTTTGAGAGTATTGTTTTGGGGATGGAAGCATCTGTAAATAGTGGAGGAACCTCCACAGTAGCTGCGATGAAAGATATTATCGTATGTGGTAAGACAGGTACCGCACAAAACCCTCATGGCAAAAACCACTCGGTTTTTATCGCGTTTGCCCCTAAAGAGAATCCGAAAATTGCAATAGCAGTTTATGTGGAAAATGCCGGTTTTGGTGCAACCTATGCTGCTCCGATAGCCAGTCTGCTGATTGAAAAATACCTGAAAGGTGTAGTATCCAATAAGGTGCGGGAACAAAGCATGCTTAACCTAAATCTAATGCACTAGTGGATCGCAGTAATAATATCTGGAACAGGATCGACAAGATTTCCATAATCTTGTTTTTACTTCTTATTGTTATGGGGTGGGTCAATATTTATGCTGCAGTTTATAATGAAGAGCACTCAGGTTTGCTGGATATGTCACAACGTTATGGGAAGCAATTTATCTGGATAGTCGCATCCCTTGTGATTGCTATTTTTATAGTAATTATCGATAACCGGTTTTATTTCTTTTTCTCCTGGTTCATTTATGGGGCTTGCATGCTGCTTCTGATTCTTGTGATTATTGTCGGCAAGGAAATAAATGGTGCAAAATCGTGGTTTGAATTGGGAGGTTTTAGTCTTCAACCGTCTGAACTGGCCAAGTTTGGAACCGCACTTGCCCTCGCGGGTTATCTAAATACCAAGAGACAGGAGCTGACACAATTTTCAGTGATAGTTCCGGCGTCTGCAATAATTCTTTTCCCCGCACTTCTAACAGCATTACAGCCTGATATGGGGTCATCAATTGTATATTTTTCATTATTTATTGTCCTCTTCAGGGAAGGGATGAGCCCATATATATTTTTTTCAGGGTTACTTATGGCAATTCTGTTTTTTCTTACTCTTCTTACGAACAATCTTTATCTTACAATTGCATTAATAGGTATTTCAGTTTTTCTTGTCTGGTTTGCTACACGAAAATGGAAATTGGTATTCCTGGGAACTGTTATATTCGTTTTTATTGCCGTAATTTTGTATTTGCTTGACCATTATGTTTTTAAATCCATTGGTAATGAGCTGGTCATATTTATCTCCCTGATTCTTTCAGGTATAGTTTACGCCATTTATATCTATAATAAGAGAGCTGTGTCTGTCTTAATAATATATCTTTTTCTGGTATGTAGTACCATCTTTATTAATTCTGTTGATTACACATTTAATAATTTTCTTCCCACTCATCAGAAGGATAGAATAAACATTCTGCTTGGGTTGAAATCAGATCCACATGGAACAGGATATAATGTCAACCAGTCAATAATCTCCATAGGTTCAGGTGGATTTCATGGCAAGGGATTTCTGCAAGGCACCCAGACCAAGTTCAAATTTGTTCCAAAACAAAGTTCAGATTTTATTTTCTGTACAATTGGAGAAGAATGGGGTTTTCTGGGTTCGGGTATAGTAATCGGGATTTATTTGTTTCTGCTTCTGAGACTCATCAAACTTGCTGAACGGCAACGGTCGGACTTTTCAAGGATTTACGGATACAGTGTTATTTCAATCCTGTTTACTCATATTTTTTTAAATATCGGAATGGCAATCGGTCTTGTACCTGTGATAGGGATTCCATTACCTTTCTTAAGCTATGGAGGGAGCTCTTTATGGGGATTTACTATCCTTTTGTTTATCTTTTTGAGACTGGATGCAAGCCGTACTGAGTATCTTGTATGATCAGAATGGTATTGTTATCCTGTGTGAAATTTCAATACCAAAATCTTTTTCAACGTAATCAATAAGTTGTGGGAAAAACTCCATGAAATCATCCTGAAGTGAATAATAATTCTTTTTTAGTGCATGCATGGCAAATCGTGTCTCGTTCGGAAGAGTTGAGCGCTTACTCAGTGTATTTAAAACGTGCCGGATCCCGTTTATTGTCTGATATGATTCAATCCAGTTGTTTATAATAAAGAAAGGCATCATTTCTCTGACATTTTCAGGCATGATTTCATAGTTGTTCACCAGCGCCCTGTAAAAATTATAAGTAACACTCTCAAGAGGTCTCCTGGAGAAAAAATCCCATTCTCTGGTAAGAAAGTGATCATAAATTATATCAGTAATGACTCCTGAATATTTATGGTATTTCCTGGTAAAAAATATCTTACTACGGTGAACCACAGGATGACGGTCGGTGAAACCATCTATATGACGGTGCAAAATGATGCCTTTTCTGATAAGTTCGGGGTACTTTAGATAATCGCGCCCTTTTACATAATCACCTATGTAATTGCCAATGATTATTTTATCAGAATCACCTGAAAGATATATGTGAGCCAGCACATTCATAACATGACATAATAGTACAAAGAATTTGCCATATACCTTCTCTTATTGAAAACATTTTCTTTAACATGTTTTCAGAGCATACCTAAAACAACAATAACAGATTATGTATCAAGAAATTAGAGCATAGAATAGGCATTTTAAAAAATACCCTGAAATGCTCGGAATTTTGGTATGCAAATTATACATTTGTTGCTTCATTTTAAAATGAAAAATCATTTCGGGAAATAAATTTCAAATAAACTAAGGAGGATTTATGACTAAGAAAAATGTCATCATAATTGGTGCAGCAGGTCGCGATTTTCATAATTTCAATACTTGCTACAGAGATAATGATTATTATAATGTTGTTGCATTTACAGCAGCCCAGATACCCGATATTGACGGCAGAAAATATCCGAAAGAGCTCGCAGGCAAATTATATCCCGATGGGATACCTATTTTTGCTGAAAAAAACCTTCNGGATCTCATAAAGAAATATAAAGTTAATGATTGTGTATTCTCATATAGCGATGTTCCTTACCAGAAAGTGATGTCAGTAAGCGCAATTGTAAATGCAGCAGGATCGAACTTTGTATTGCTCGGACCATCTGATACCATGGTTAAAAGCACCAAGCCTCTTATTGCTGTTGGCGCTATTCGTACCGGATGCGGTAAAAGCCAGACATCCAGAAAAATAATAGAACTTCTTATGGCAAAAGGGTTGAAAGTGGTAGCTATACGCCATCCGATGCCTTATGGTGATCTGAATGCTCAGAAAGTACAACGTTTTGCTGATGTTAAAGATCTTAAAAAACATAAATGTACCGTGGAGGAGATGGAAGAGTATGAACCACATGTTGTAAGAGGAAATGTCATTTATTCCGGAGTTGATTATGAAGCAATTCTTCGTGCTGCTGAAAAAGACCCCTCTGGTTGTGATGTTGTCCTATGGGATGGTGGCAATAATGACTTCCCATTCTACAAACCCGACCTTATGATAACAGTTGCTGATCCTCATCGTGCCGGTCATGAACTTAGATATTACCCTGGCGAAGTAACTCTCAGAATAGCAGATGTAGTTGTAATAAATAAAATGGACACTGCTGCTCCTGAAGCAATCCAGATCGTCAGAGAAAGCATTGATAAGGTTAACCCGAAAGCAATTGTTATCGATGGCGCTTCTCCAATTAAAGTAGACGATTCATCTTTAATCAGAGGAAAAAGAGTGCTTGTCGTTGAAGATGGCCCGACTCTTACTCACGGTGAGATGAAACTTGGTGCAGGTGTTGTTGCAGCTCGCAAATTCGGCGCCGCAGAACTGGTTGATCCTCGTCCGTATACTGTTGGCAGACTGAGTGAAACCTTCAGGCTTTATCCGAATATCGGAACCCTTCTGCCTGCTATGGGTTATGGTGATCAACAATTAAAAGACCTTGAGACTACAATCAACAATACTGATTGTGATAGTGTTATAATAGCTACTCCAATTGATCTGAACAGGATTATCAAGATCAGGAAACCAAATACCAGGGTTTATTATGATCTTCAGGAGATTGGCGAACCTAATCTATCTCAGGTCATTGATGATTTTGTTAAGAAGCATAAACTCAAAGGCTGATTACATCCAAACTGGGCTGCAGGGGGTATATTATTATTGGTTCAAAGAAATATAATGTGTTTTTCTTATTCTTTTATCCGTTCTCTTATATTCTTTGCAGCCTCTTCAAAGCCTGGTTTATTAAGAAGTGCAAACATGTTTTTTTTGTATGCTTCAACACCCGGCTGGTCGAATGGATTTACATCGAGAATATATCCGCTTATTGCACAGGCCATTTCAAAAAAATAGATCAGTTGTCCTGTATAATACTCATCAAGAGCCGGAATAGTAATTGTTATTATAGGTACATTCCCGTCGGTGTGAGCCAGGGTAGTTCCCAGTTCAGCATTGTGATTTACTTCAGAAAGTCTTTTCCCGGCAAGATAATTCAATTGATCAGAGTCATCTTTTTCAAGTGGAATAGTAAGCTTTCTGACAGGATTTTTCACTGAAATAATAGTTTCGAAAAGAATTCTTTGTCCATCCTGAATATATTGACCCATCGAATGAAGATCAGTTGTAAGATCAACAGAAGCCGGGAAAATACCTTTACCGTCTTTCCCTTCACTCTCTCCATAAAGTTGTTTCCACCATTCAGAAAAGAAATGCAGTTTAGGTGTGAAGCCAACCATTATTTCAATCGGTTTTCCATTCTGAAGAAGAAGATTTCTTGCCGAAGCGTACAGGAGTGAAGGATTGGTTTCCGCGTGTTTATTATTCCTTGTAATCTCTTCCATCGATTTCGCTCCCTTTAAAAGCATTCTGATATCGATGCCGGCTATGGCAATAGGGAGAAGACCAACAGGACTCAGAACAGAATAACGACCACCGATATTATCAGGTATAATAAATGTTTCATAACCATTGGTTTCAGCTAACGACCGGAGAGCTCCTTTTTTTGCGTCGGTAACAGCGATAATTCTTTCAGCTGCATTTAGTTTCCCGACTTTCTTTTCCAGATGGTCCTTAAGTATTCTGAAAGCTAAAGCGGGTTCTGTGGTTGTCCCTGATTTAGAGATCACAACGATTGAATAATTTCTTCCATCCAGCAATTCAATGAGTTCTGACAGATAATCTTCACAGATATTCTGACCGGCAAAAATCACATCATGGTGATTATTCTTTAAGAGAGGGGCAAAGGAATGCGAAAGAGCTTCAACTACAGCCCTGGCTCCCAGATATGACCCTCCGATTCCNATTACTACAGTAGTATCGGATACCGACCTTAGATGTTTTGCGGTTTTTTCTATTTTTTCAAGTTGAACCAATATGTCATCNGGNAGNGAAAGCCAACCCAGAAAATCATTTCCCGGACCAGCTCCGGNATTAAGATTATCGAGGTGTCTTACAGATTGTTGAGCATGGGCAACGATTTCTTCAAATGAGATAAATTTGCTGGTGTTTTTCAGATTAATACTTAAATTTTCCTTCATTTCATTAAATTTTTCAATGCAGATAATAATTTTCCATTTCCTGTACCAAGGTTACAAAGTTAAGAAAAAAGCCGTCGGAAGGAATCCGGCGGCTTTTTAATAATGTTGGGAAATATATAGATTAGAATTTATCTTTTATGAATTCCACCTGCACTTGAAGAATGTGCATCTACATATTTAGGATCACCCTTATAGTTGATATCTCCAGCGCTGGAAGCTCTTGCAGTTATTCTTTCTGAAACACTGACATCGGCATCACCTGCACTTGAAGCTGAAACGTCTGCTTCCCTTGCCTTCAGATCAAAAGCATTCAGATCGCCTGCACTGGACAGATCAGCTCTGAGCATGTCCGTCTCACCTGAAATTGTTATGTCACCTGAGCTGCTGATATCAATATTGGTATTTTTTGCGTGTACTTCAAGTTTGATATCTCCTGCACTACTTGCTGATAGTTCCAGCCTGTCACTATTAATTGGTGTTTCCCCAAAAACATCACCTGCGCTGGTTGTTTTTACGGAATTTACCTCTTTCATGGTAACATAGACCCTCTTTCTTTCTGCTTCACGGATACTATATTCACTGTATACATTAAGAACTCCCCCTCTTACTTCAGTGAGAATATATTCGTGAAGATTCTCATCCGCTTCAACTGAAACGGTCTCATTATTACCCTGTTTAAGATAGACGTCAATTCCTGAACTTACTTTTAANCCAGTGAAAGAATCAGTTTTCCTTTCTTTTGTGACTACATTTCCATGTCCTGTTACAGATTTCCAGAACTGGGCATGCGTGCAGGAAGTGATACCAAGGATGATAAAAGCAATTGTTAATGATCTGAGGTTTTTCATACTTCTGTATTATTTGTTTTTGAACTCTAATCCGGAATAAAGACTAAAAGAAATATGATTCGTTGCATTATAATGAATTTTTTTTAATGCCACTTGAATATTTTTAATCCGACAAAGAAAAACAGGGCCCCTGTTGCTANAAGGATCAAGATGGGTAATGCTACTTCATTATATCCGGCGCCTTCATTGAAAATACTCCTGATACCATCTGTAAGCATAGTTAATGGAAGATTCTTAATTACCGGGAGACTCCAGGCGGGAAAATTCTGATAACTGAAAAATATTCCGGAAAGCACCATCATCGGAAATACAACAAAATTTATCAGACCGTTACCTACCTCGGTATTTGAAGTATGTGACGAAACAAGCACGGCTATTCCGGCAAATGCAATATTCCCTGCAAGGAACATTAATATAAGGGCCGATATATTCCCCTGGATTGTCATTTTAAATGCAAAAAGTGCAAAAAGGAAGAGAACAAGCGATTCAATAAAATTCATTGTGATCCTTACTGATATAAGTGCAATCAGGAAATGAGATTTTTTCATTGGNGTTGCNACAAGTCNTCTTAGCAGCTTCTTAGATCTCTTTTCAATAATACCATAGCTTATTCCCCACATGCTTGACATCATGACACCCATGGCTATCAGTCCGGGTACAAGAAAATCAATATATCGTGTCCCGGTGACAGTGAGAGGTTTAATATCTGAGTTATTTTGAACCGTCTGAATTGTTCCATTCCCTACAATAGTACTGAGTTTAATATAAGTAAGTTGGGCATCGGGATTCATTGGATCGAAATGNTACTCAACCGAGTCGTTNTTTCCCAGCATGAGAACATTAATNGTACCTCTTTTAAGAAATCTTACTGCATCGGCCCATTTCATATTATAGAACAGGAAAATAGAATTTCCCAGTTTTTCATCTTTGATTATGTACTTCCATTGCCATGTAGTTGAATCCCCTGAGAGATTCTTTTCGCAATTATGTTGCAGGAAGCCGTTAATCATTGAACTCTCTGAACCTAAGAGGGATTTATCAGGTATGTTGATAATTGCAACTTTACGAATAACATCAGACTTCTTTGTGAAAGCAAGCCCCAGACCAAGCGACATAAGAATAGGGAAAAGTATTCCCCAGAACAAAACTCCTGGTTCCCTTATTATTTCACGGAACAGAGCAGATATCAGCTGCCATAGTTGATTAAAACTGACCAATCTATTCATTAATCTTTCTTCCTGTTAGTGAAACAAACAGATCATCAAGTGTTTTACGGCGGCATTCCATATGTTTGAGTGTTATATTCCTCGATTTCATAAAAGTCATAAAAGCAGGAAGCTCGGTTTCAAAATCAGAGAGGGTAACAAATCCTTTTTCACCAGTCTCGCCGGGATGAATAATAAATGCCAGATCAGATGAATTTAATTCCTCATAAATAAAAGCGTGTTCAGCAGTGAATTCAACAACTTTCTCATCTGTATCTTCTTCAAGGAGTTGTTGTAAAGTACCTTCCTTTAATATTACCCCGTTATCCATTATTACAATATAGTCGCACAGGTTTTCAGCTTCTTCCATNTAATGAGTAGTAAGGATCATTGAAGTCTCTGAACTCGATTTAAGACTCCTGAGAATTTCCCATATCTCACGCCTGGCATTCGGGTCAAGACCTGTGGTTGGTTCATCGAGTAGCAGGATTGCAGGACTGTTTATCAGCGCAATTCCTATTGCCAGCCGCTGTCTTTGTCCTCCTGAAAGATTGACAACATAGGATTTCCTCTTATCTTCAAGTCCGACAATATTAATTATTTCATTAACACGTTCTTTCCCGAGATTAAAAAACCCGGCAAAAAGCAGTAATGTTTCTGAGACCCTCAGCTTATCAATAAACCTGGTTTCCTGGAGGGAAAGCCCTATGATCTTATGAAGTTCGTCTTCATTTCCCTTCCACTTTTTCCCCACAATGGTAATTTCTCCCTTATCGGGTTTTTGAATCCCTTCAATCATCTCGACCAGGGTTGTTTTACCGGCGCCATTCGGACCAAGAAGTGCAACAAATTGTCCTTTAGGTATTTTAAGATCAATACCTTTTACTGCCTGGACAGTTTTGAATGATTTCCAGACATTTTTTACCTCAATAACAGGATCAATATTCATTTGAAAACATCTGGTGTAATTTATAAGTTTTAATGCAGAAATTATCATCGGTCGTCATATTTTGCTAACAATCTGGCTAAACTATATGTTCAACTGATTCAAATAATGCTATCTATCATGCTTTAGTCAGAGTTCATATTCATCTTATAATGAGGCTATTTAAAAAACTTAAGGTGTTAATCTGGTTGTTAATGAAATAACAATGCAACTTTTCATAAAATGTTTGGTTATATATACAAAGATTTAAAACGACTATTATGAGAAATATGTTAAAATTGATGCTGTCGATAATAATTATTATTACGGCTTCGTGTAGTAAAAAGAATTCAGATACCGGTACCGGCACAGGTATAGCCTTATCATTTAAAGCTGCAAAAACTGTTTCACCTGCAGGATTGGCTTCTTCTTCCGCAGTAACAAAAAGTGTTGCTTTGGGAGGTTTTACTTTCAGTGAAGCATTAATGGGTATTAAGGAAATTGAACTGAAGAGAAAAGAAGAACATTTTCGCGATTCTGCCATGGTTCATGATCCCATGAAGAAACATAAATTTTCTTTTGATGGGAAATACCTGATCGACCTACTGGCAGGGACATCGACTCCCGATATCGGGTTTACTAATTTTGTCCCCGGGACATATAATAAATTTGAATCAGAGACTGCACGTCTGATTGATGGAGGAAAGTCGATTTCTGTAAAGGGAACCTATACTGATCCTTCTTCAAAAGCGTTCAATTTTAATTTTTCAACCAAAGGTGAGTTTGAATTTGGATTTGAAAGTGATTCCGGTTTTGTTCTTACTGAAGGGAAGATAATGGAAATGCTTATAAATATAAATTTAACACAAATGTTTGCAACGGTTGATTTCACTCAGGGAACCGCTGATTCATCTAATGTAATTGTAATTGATGAGACAACTAATAAGGAGCTGTTTAGAATAGTTAAGCGTAATATTCGATCAACCGGTGAGATGCATGAAGATCACCAGATGGAGATGGAGCACAAACATGGTCATTAGAAGTTAAAAATTCTGATAGTATAAACCCGGAGAACATCCGGGTTTTTATTTTTTTCTGAACAGTCTGTCACCGGCATGAACAGTTTAGTATTGCCCAATCTTCAGTTATTTTGTAACTTTAAAAAAAAATGAGCCTTAATAAAACCATAATTCTGATTTTATGTCTTGTGATGTTGATTGGTTGCAAGCCCCGGAAATCAGAACAAAACCAGAATAAATTTGCGGTAGAATCAAAAACCAGTATATCAGGAAATTTTACAATCACCGGGGCTTACGCTCTCTATCCATTGGTGAAGAAATGGACTGATGATTTTATGAGGATCAATCCTGCTGTTAAAATTATTGTTGCATCAGGAGGAACAGGGAAGGGAGTAGCTGATCTGCTGGCAAAAAAGAACCAACTGGCAATGATCTCCAGGCCTCTGACCGATGAAGAGCAGACAAAAGGTATTTGGGTTGTACCGGTAGCTAAGGAAGGAGTGGCGCCGATTGTTAACCAAAAGAATCCATTTCTTAAAAGGATACTGGAACGGGGCATCACTCCCGAAAAACTGATCAGGTTGTTTACCGGTGAGAACCCAATGACATGGGGAGATCTTCTTGATACTACCTCAAAAGAAAAAGCCGTAGTTTATATCAGGGCTGATGAATCGGGTGCTGCTTCTGTCTTGGCTGGTTTTCTCTGGAAGGAAAGAGCTGATTTGAAAGGGATTAAGGTTTTAGGAGATGAAGAAATGATTGTAAGCGTTCAGGGTAACCCGCTGGCTATCGGTTTTTGTAATTTCTCCTATGCATTTGATTCAGTTACCGGTGATCGGTTAAGAGATATACAGGTAATGCCTATTGATCTTGATTTCGATAAAACAATAGACAAGAATGAGGTGCCTTTTACTAATATTAATAAAGCTCACAGAGGGNTGTGGCTTGGTTATTATCCGAAAAATCTGACTCGTGAACTTACCTTTGGTTCAATTGGAAAACCAACTGATCCTGCTATTTTGGCATTTCTTAATTATACTCTCACAACCGGTCAATCCAAGGTTGCAAAATCAGGTTTCTGTGAGTTAAATGATATTTATATCAAATATGCACTTGATAACCTGAAATAATTCTATTTTGTGCCGAAAAGTCTGTCGCCGGCATCACCCAGGCCCGGGACAATATATCCATTTTCATTAAGCTTCTCATCTAGTGCTGCAAGATAAATCTGTACATCCGGATGATCCTTCATAATTCGTTCCACTCCCTCCGGAGCGCCCACAACACAAACCAGTTTTATAGTTTTGGCGCCGTGGTCTTTCAACACCTGGATCGCATCAGTGGAACTTCCTCCGGTGGCAAGCATAGGATCGAGAACCATTACAACGGCATTTGGAAGATTGTCGGGGAATTTGGAATAATAAGTCATTGGCTTAAGAGTAACATGATCGCGGTACATCCCAATATGCCCTATTCTTGCAGAAGGTATCAGGTTAGAGATTCCATCAACCATCCCTAATCCTGCTCTCAGAACAGGAACAAGGACAACATCCATTGCCAGTACCTGTGTGTTACATCTTCCAAGTGGAGTTTCAATTGTAATATCTTTTACCGGCAGATCGCGTGTTATCTCGTATGCCATCAATCCTGCAATCTCTTCAAGTGTTTCCCGAAAATCTTTAGTATCTGTCTCCTTACGCCTTAATAGTGTAAGCTTGTGCGTTAAAAGNGGGTGTTTAAGCAGATTAAGCATCATATCAGATCATTATATTTTGGAAACTTCTCAAAGATAAAGCAAAATTGACCTGGTTGATGATAAACTGCTTGTAATTACTGTTATATTTCCCCCGGGCGAAGAGTTGTCTCTGCATATAACTTTCAGAAAATCAAGATTCTCATTTAATGATCTGGAGGTTGTTGTTGGCTGAAAAAGCATGAATCCGGAATCAGACAGACAATAAATCATATTGTCTTGAAATTTTATGACATTTCTGATTTGAATGACTTATTCAAATGAAATGATCTAGTTGATATGTATTCTGGAACAGGTTTATATCCAACAAAGACGAAATATTGCTGTCTTTTATGTAAAAAGTAAATATTCAGTCTTACGTTAATAACGTAGAATATTCTGAAAGCCACATTCATTAAAAACGATTTCCTTTTTATTTTTGGAATCCAGTTCCGGTAAATGCTCCATCCTTTTCTCACCTGATAAGTTATGTCCTCACGGTGATTAATTACAAGCTCAGATTTAAGGAATTCTTCATCGTAGCGATTTCGATTCCAGAAATGATGGACCATGGGTTTACCCCATATTTTCATTATTCCCTCATTTTTCTTACGGGTTGATAAAATATCGGCAACCAGAAATTGTCCACCGGGTTTTAGAACACGGTTTACTTCTTTAAGAAATGCCGGTTTATCAGGATAATGAAAAGCGCTCTCAATGTTAAGCAGAACATCTACTGAATCTGAAGGGATATGTGCAAGATTCTGAGCATCATCGACAATGAACCGGACATTATCAATCTTAGCGCGTTCTTTTTCATAATCAGCAATTTCAATGTTGGCTTTATTTAGATCAATTCCAGTAATGTTTAAAGGGTTATATTTGGTATATATGTACAGAGCCTGAACTCCGTTTCCACATCCGATTTCCAGGATTTCTTTATTTTTTATTGGTGAAAGCAATTCAATACAATAATCTGTAAGGTTTTTCTGTGCCTGCATGAAACTATCGGATTCTTTAACATAAAGAGGATAATGAAGCATGGTGTGCTCATTATTCAACCTTTTGAGAGCCAGGTTCATAGATTCATAGTATTGACCGTTAGTAAAACCGGTTCCAGATAGCTTAAGTATTTTCCGCATGAAATTCATAATGATCAGGGATTAAATTTGATAATTCGAACTACTCAAAGAGACTCTTAATTTTTTTGCTTCAGGTGAGCCATGCTTTTACATCGTCCTGGGACGGATTTTGTAGTCCGAGTTTGTTTTTTTTATTATAACCGCAAAGATCCTGGTGAAGCTTTGTGTGTTTTTCAACTTCCTTAAGTTTTGAAATGGTAGTAAAACCAAGTTTTTTCAGAGGATCTACCCATTCCGCAGGTATTCCTTTCTCAATATATTTTTCTTCCCAGATTATAGGGTCACGGTGGGTGCTTATAACCGCCAATACTTCAACAATGTTGGTAACTTCGTTAATGTAGAAATGCGCCATGTATGGGAATTTCTTAACCAGCATACACCGGATTTCTTTATAACGGATGGTATAAATTTGCGGGTCTTTACTCAGACTGTCAATTTGTTTTATAGTAGTCTCCTGAAACCTCTTGCCGTGCTTTGTTTGTGCTTCATTGTACCAGTCAGTAATTTGCTGGATATCTGCAANTGCTTCAGGGTCAATCTTTACTATATACCTCTTCATCAGACTTTCA
>JGI24132J36420_10000472_pt1 | contig 19553 bp, 17 predicted proteins | sample BarGraNGADG00212_3_FD_36420 | JGI IMG/M metagenome (IMG submission 36420) | reverse complement strand
AAAAACCCGGAATGGTTTGACGTAGTTGTCACGCCGAATTTGTTCGGGGACATTATTACGGATCTCGGGGCTATGGTGCAAGGTGGGCTTGGGCTTGCCCCCGGGGGGAACATAAATCCAAAAGGAACTTCAATGTTTGAACCAATTCACGGTTCTGCCCCAAAATACAAAGGCTTAAACAAGATCAACCCGATCGCGACAATTTGGGCTGGAGCAATGCTCCTCGAGAGTCTCGGTGAGGCTCAAGCTGCAAGCGGTGTTATGCACGCAATCGAGTGCAATTTACGCGCCCGCAAAGTGAGAACGTTTGACCTGGGGGGAAGTTCAACCACGTCAGAAGTCGGGATCGACATAACGAGATATGTCAAGCAGCCCCTATAGGTCAGTCTGGTTGAAAAACCGATTTATACCGTTAAAGCATAGAGTTATGTGAGTCCTGGTGGGGTAGTGGATATCCTATGAGCCTGCGGAGCTCAAGACTCGGGTTCAAATCCCGGCCGGGACGCTCCATTCATACCTAACAACTCTATTGAGGGTTACGCGCGGGAACAACCGCGAAACTTCATTAGAAGTGCACCTATGGGCGCAACGGCGTCAACGTACTTCCTTCAATTATTCTTAATGCCTGCCGCGAAACAGGTTGGCATTATTTGATGGCGATCGTCCCGACGACAGCTCAAGCCCATTTGGATACAAATAAACCACAGANCGAGCTCTACTCGGTTTCGAATACCTGACAATTTGCAGGCTGTAGGTTATTGCTATGCATCTATGTGATGTATTTGAGAGGGGTGGCTTAAAAACCTAGAACACTTCGTAAGTTGTCTAATGCCGCTTCTCGAATTGCCAGCATTTCCCTTTGTGACGTAAAAGGTTCCAAATGCATCCTTATGCTAAGTCCTGCTTGAAAATCGTAAAGTTGCACAATGCGCGTGTGTCGAAAGATGCCAGCTCTCGAAAAAAACAAAAAAAGGAGTTATACAAGGATCGGAGAGCCTACGCTAGATTTTGTTTGCGTCGTTGATGGCCTTTCTTATCACGTCTGTTTCTTTCGAACGAAACACCTGACACGAACGGTCTTCATAGGTGATACCTCTAACGATGACTACTGGGACGCCGCCTGCCCCTTCCCCCATCATTAGGTTGGCGAGCCCAGCTAGCTCATCGCCCACGCCTTCGTTTGTTATTTCTAGTACTTTCCCCACGAGGTCCCTCTTCCCGCGCCAGTCCTTCATCGGGGCAATTCCGGCAAATCCTATCCCAACGCCAGTTTGTCCCTCGCGAAACGACCGACCGCAAGTGTCGGTGATTATCACTGCCACGTTTTTACCGTAGCGCTCGAAGATTCGAGTGCGTATCTGCTTTGCGCTGTGACAGGGATCGTCAGGAAGGAGTAAAACAAACCCTTCTTCGACGTTAGACCGATCCAACCCTGCGTTAACGCACACCTGTCCAAACTTGCTTTCAACAAGCAAGAACGGTTTTTCAATCAGGATCTCAGTAGATTGCCCAAGAACGGCTTCAATGAAACGTGGATCCTCGTTAAGTCCCGCGGCGATCCTGATGGCTTGCTCGCTTGGAGTAATGCTTTCCAACCTACGGATCAATCCTTCAGCCTTCGAGACTATCGTGGAAGCAATGACTACGATATCTCCGTCGTAAAGGTCTAGATCTCCCAAAAAATCTGTTATGTCGTCTCCCTCTTTTACTAGGGGAATACGATTGACTGTAAATGCTTCAATTCTCAAGCGAATCAAGAGCGTGCGTGAGTACCTTTGAGTTTAAAGGAATATTTATCGTCTAAATAGTCCATATTTCATATGACGGCGATGATGAGAGTTACCCCCACTGAGCACAAGATGAGGAGCGAACCTGACTGATGCCGTCAATCTGCTTGCGCAAGAGGCGGGTTACTCAATAGTGATGAGCTTCTTGTCAGCGATTCCAATCTTCGGCAAGTGAACTTCAAGCACGCCGTTAAAGAAGCTTGCGCGCGCGGCAGCATCGTCGATATTTGTAGGGAGTTTGATAGAGCGGTAATACTCGCGTGACGCTCGTTCTCTTATGAGATGTTCGTCATTGTCGAATTGTGAACTCCGTTCCGCTGTAATTTCTACCATGTCGCTGCTGCCTTCAAGCTTCACATCGTCCTTGCTAACTCCTGGAAGATCTACGAGAACGACGATCTCCCCAGGGAGATCTATGAGGTCGACTGGTGGCGTTGCGGTGATTGGCNCAGTATACTCGTCGCTGTCAATATCCTCTANCAGCCCGTCCATCCTGCTACGAATATTGCTNAGCGGGCTTATTTCCTTCCAAGACATGTCAACTTCTCCGCTGTTCTTTTCTCGTGCCGATATAAAACAATATGCTATTTGTCTTTCTGCTATTGACTAGGGGGCTTTTTTAATCGAAGGCCTTCTGCGTGAGGTAATTGGGGGGCAACGAAAACAGACCGCTATTCGTGATTTGCAAGAAACGCAGAAGAAGATCTGTTTGCCCCGGCATACGCTTAACCAAAAAGATTTTATTGCTTCAACTTCTTTATCAAATGACGGCCTCACTTAAGAGATTTCTGGACTTCGAAGCCACGAACNCGAATAACGTGATTCGGAGCGATAGCGAATCTTTTGAGACTANAGAGGCGGANTCATTAAGTAAAACCTATTGCATAAGCAAATTACGTATAAGAGGCTAACATTATATTGGAGGTGAAAAATGGTCAATAAAAAGTCTTTTTCTGCTGTATTGGCAACCTTAGTAATTCTAAGTGTTATAGCTGGAACCAGTATCACATCGGCTCAAACCGCAGTAGTAGTAGGTCCTCAGAACACGATCGTAATGACTGCAAAAGAAACGCCCACGCTGTCAGATTTAGTGAAATATCTTAACGCGACGAACTTGACGGCTGCGCTCAACGACACGACCAAAAACTATACAGTTTTCGCGCCGAATAACGCTGCTTTTGAGAAGCTTAACGCTACAACGCTTGCCGCTTTGGCAAACAATACGACGGCACTCGCAACGATCCTCAAGAGCCACGTCATAGTGGGTAAAGCAGACCTCACGGTAAACGGAACTGCTCAAACGCTCGCAGGAAACACGATTACTTGGACAACGAACGGCACGAAAGTGCAACTTCAAGGCGGCACTAACGCCACCATAGTAACAAAGAACATTACCACAAGTAACGGACAAGTAAACATCATCGATACTGTGCTGCAACCAGGAGCCGGAACGACGACGAGACCGGTTGCATCAGCCGTTGCATCAGCCGCTGCGTCAGCTGCTGGGGGATTCCTCGGCTTACCTGGCTTTGAGGCATTGTACGCGGTAGCAGGGCTATTAGCCGTTGCGTACTTAGTGATGCGACGTCGGAAGTAACGCTCTGAGCGTCGTGTGGTGAGTCCGGTCTAAGCTGGGCTCACGCCTTTATTTTTTTATCTTATTCTCGAAGATTTCAGAAGATGCATCAGCCACGGCAACTGATGGAAGACGCCTTAGCTTGCCTGGATTAGAGGCGTTGTACGCGGTAGCCGGGCTATTAGCCGTTGCGTACTTGGTGATACTACGTCGGAAGTAGAGAAAAAGCAAAGTTTATAGCATATGGTACTTCATGCGTCAATGAAGCTAAGTCTATATTGGAGGTAAAAAATGGTCAGCAAAAAACTCTTTTCTGCTGTATTGACAACCGCACTAATTCTCTCGATTGTCGGAGGGTCTAGTGTAGCTTTTGCGCAAACGCAGGCGGCAACCACGGGGCAGACTATCACTCAGATCGCAGCTAGCGACCCGAACTTTTCTACGCTGGTGAGCTTGCTCCAGAAGGCGAACCTTACTGACACTTTGAACGGAACCACTAACTACACAGTTTTTGCGCCGACGAACGCGGCTTTTGAAAAAGTCCCGAGTTCAACTCTGGCTGATCTAGCGAATAACACGACCGCCCTTAAGAGAGTGCTGCTTTACCACGTCGTACCGGGGACGCTGTTATCGAAAGATATCAAGGGCAATGGGACGCTCACGACGGCAAACGGGCTGCCCCTAACATATTCCGTCAATGGCACTACAGTCAAAGTTGACAACGCGACGGTAACCAAAGCGGACATCAACGCGACTAACGGCGTAATCCACGTCGTCGATAGTGTGATGATACCGTCGGCGAACGCGACCGCAAAAGTGACGGCGGGAACGGTTGTATCAGCCGTTGCATCGGCAGCTCAGGGATTCCTTGGCTTACCAGGCTTTGAGGCGTTGTACGCGGTAGCCGGGCTGTTGGTTGTTGCGTTCTTTGTGATGCTACGTCGGAAGTAACGCACTAAACCACGCGTGGTGAGTCCGGTCTTGGCTGGGCTCTACCTTTATTTTTTCTTTTTAATTCGTAAAAACCACACCGTGCGTCGGTCGCTGCGGCCGGAGTTCATTGGCTTGCCAGGCTTTGAGGCGTTGTACGCGGTAGCCGGGCTGTTGGCTGTTGCATATTTGGTAATGCGGCGTCGGAAGTAGAGAAAAGCAAAGTTTATAGCATATGGAAATTCAAACCAACAATAACAAGAGATATTCGAGGTGAAAAATGATCAGCAAAAAGCTCTTTTCTGCTGTTTTGGCAACGTTAGTGATCCTTTCTATTGTTGGAGGGTCAAGTGTCGCTTTCGCACAAACGCAGGCAAACACGGCAACGGCGAAACCTACGCAGACTCTAGCACAGGTTGCAGCCAATAATACGGATCTTACGAACTTTACGAGCCTATTAAAGAAAGCTAACCTCACAAACGTGTTGAACGGTCCAGGCAACTATACCGTCTTCGCACCAAACAACGCCGCTTTTTCCAAAGTTGACGCTTCTAAGCTTGCTGGTTGGCAAAACAACACGACAGCATTAAGGACTGTGCTTAGTTATCACATCATCCCAACGAAACTTCTTTCAAGTGATTTAATAGGTACTGGAAATCTTCTGACATTAACCCCTTATTCTGTACCATACTCTGTTGATGGCACTAAAATTAAAGTAGATAACGCGACAGTTACCAAAGCGAATATCAACGCGACTAACGGTGTGATTCACATCATCGATAGTGTCATGATACCCCCAACGGCAACGGCAACGGCGTCACCCACGGCAGCCGGAGGATTCCTCGGCTTGCCTGGTTTTGAGGCGTTGTACGCGGTAGCAGGGCTGTTGGTTGTTGCGTACTTGGTGATACGACGTCGGAAGTAACGCTTTAAACTATTTGAGGTGAGTCCGGCTTAGCTGGGCTCACACTTTTGTTTCTTTTTGTTTACGTTCGGGTCGTAAAAAACTACACGCTTCGAATGCTATTTAGGACGGCCAAGTCGAACTAGTAGTGTTGTATCCAGTCGTAGAGGTTATGCAAGCCCGTTTTTACATCGATTGTAGGCTTCCAACCAAACGAGGCAAAATGCGATATGTCGGCCTGCGTTGATTCAATGTCGCCTTCCCAAGACTTGCCCCCCGTCCAGTGGATTTCGGGATGCAGGTCCAACATACGACAGATGAAGCTGGCAATCTCGTTGACCGTAATAGCCCTGCCGCTTCCGACGTTGTAAGCTTCGCCCGGTATTCCCATGTTATAAGCAAGCAAGAACGCGTCTATGACGTCGTCAATATAAACGTAGTCTTTCTTCTGGAGTCCGGATCCCAATATTTCAAGGTGGCTGCCATCCGTCTGCAGCTTTTTTATAAGGTCATACATGACTCCCTTGGCATTGCCTGGCCCGTAGACGTTATAAAGACGGAGAGAGATCGTGGGTAATCCGAAAATGCCGTTAAATGCAGAGCAATAAAGCTCGCCCGCGGCTTTTGAAGCGCCGTAGAAGGATACTGGACGCATAGCGTTTTCTTCAGTCGTAGGGGTGGCAGCAGTTCCGTAAACCGTGCTTGTAGACGCGTACACAAACGTGGCTCCAGAAGCACATGACAACACGTTGAATGTACCTCGTGCATTTACTTGGAAGTCGTAGCTTGGATCTCGAGTTGAATCAGGCACCTTAGTTTGCGCTGCNAAGTGATAGATGCCGTCAGGTTTGACCACACTCGCGCGAAGTCTTTCCANATCAAGGATGTCCCCTTGCACGAAATCGAAATTAGCGTGAGTGTAAGCTGGCATGACAAGGTCGTAGCCTGTTACCATATGCCCTTCGTCTAGGAGACGCTTGACAAGATGCGTGCCGATAAAACCGCTGCAACCGGTCACAAAGAATTCTAAACTTGGATCGAGCACTTCGACTTCTGCGCCGAGAACTAAGAGCTCCTCTAATGCCATATTCCACTTCCGAGTAAGTTAGAACGCTCGAGACTCCTTGGCCATTAGCAACCTTTGGTCATGTTTATGCCTAGTTNAAGTAGTTCGTGGGCCCTCATCTCCGTTTCCGCCTCGACAAATATCCGAATGATTGGCTCTGTTCCAGAGGGGCGAATAAGCAGCCAACCGTCATCATACCATATTTTAACGCCGTCGGTTGTGTCGACGTTACCGTGAACGGATGACTGAATGTGTTGCATGGCTGCGTCTCTATCGCGACACGTGACCTTCGTTTTATCCATATATCGCTTCGGAATTTCGTTAACGAGCTCAGAAAGTTTTCTATCACGTTCGGTCATTATTTCAAGCACTTTGGCCACGGTCATCGCCCCGTCGCGGCAGTACTGGTGTTCTGGGAAGATGATGCCTCCGTTGCCCTCTCCACCTATGACAGCGTTCACTTGCATCATTACACGCGCTACGTGAATACTTCCGACTGGGGTCCAGACAACGTGGCTGCCGGCTGCTTCAGCTACATCTTCGATGCGCTGCGATGAACTGACGGGTGTGACCACGGGTCCTCGCTTTTTTGAGAGCACGTGCTTCACGACGATCGCAAGCAAAACGTCTTCGTTGACGAAATTCCCGTTTTCATCGATGAAAACCGCCCTATCAGCGTCGCCGTCGTGAGCAACTCCCAAATCGGCGCCGTTAGAGACGACGATTTTTCCAAGATCGGTGAGTACATCCTCTGTCGGTTCTGGATTTCGACTCGGGAACGTGCCGTCTATCTGCGCGTTGATCGTTGTCACCTTGCAGTTTAATTTACTAAGCAAGAATGGCGTTACAACGCTGCCGGCGCCAGAACCTGTGTCGACTGCGACGATGAACCCACGCTTTGCAATGTCTGACGCGCTCACGTTCTGCATAACCCCCTTTATATAAGCAGGGAGGATGTCAACGTGTGTAAGTTCGCCTGTCTCACGCCAATCCGCAAGCTTGGGCGCATCACGGTAATATATGTCTTCGACGGCTAGTTCCTCTTCACTTCCAAACTCTGTTCCATCAGCAGCGATCAGTTTCAGTCCATTGTATTCCCGCGGATTGTGCGACGCGGTGATAACGATGCCCGCATCGGCGTTATCGCGCACGAAGTATTGCACAGCGGGGGTCGGAGCTATGCCGACGTCAATAACCTTACAACCTGTTGCCAGCAGTCCGGCAATTGCTGCACAGCTGAGCATGCTACCTGACGTCCGCGTATCCTGTCCGACCGCAACTGTGCCCTTTGTTAGTGTTCCCAAGCTCATAGCGAGTCGTAGGGCAAGATCTGCAGTCACATCGCGGTTTACTATCCCCCTCACACCATTTGTTCCAAAAAGCCTCATAAAACTCTCCTTGTTTGCATCACCAATCCAGACTCTCGCCGATCGACAGATAGCCCCGCTTATCGTTTTTGACGTCGCGGCTTTCCCGCACCCTCAAACACCGACCCATTTTTCACCTTCTTCAGTAAATTCCTTTTTCCAGATGGGGACTTCCTTCTTTATCCGTTCTATTGCATCCCTGAGTGCCTTAAACCCCTCTTGTCGATGTGCTGCCGCAACAACGATGTAGACGATGTCTTCGCCTCGTTTGACACGACCTGATTTATGGTATATCTTTGCCTCTATTATGCCCTCTGCAGTCTTCAGATCGCGAACGATTGACGAAAGTCGCTGCTGCGCCTCCCTTTCGTAAATGTCAAACTCAAGAGCAAACGCTTCCTCGCGAACAGTTCCAGTGAATGTAAGTATCGCTCCAGCTTTGTTAATGTCAGGATGCGAACGTACGGTTCTTACGAGTGCACCGAGCGTCATCCATTCTGGAAAAGTCTTAAGCGCTTCAAAATGCTGTTCAAAGTTTGCAGAGGGCTCTAGCTGAACCTCGTAAACCTCACGAAAAGAGACAATCCGTGATGCAAGCACGCTCCCCACTACAACGGCAAAATCAACATCCTCTTGTTCTCCCAGACGATCTAGCTCTCGCGGGATTTCATTTGTGTTCTCGTGTGTATAGCGCGTCAACGAATATCTCGTCGGAGATTTGATGCAAAGGAGTGTATCTGAGCCTCCCTTGTGGGCTAACGTAAGTGAATTCTCGCGTTCCTGACGCAGAATCGCCACCTTATGTTGAAGCGTTAGTGCCTGTATAAACTGTTCGCAACGTTCTGCTTCACCGGTGAGTGCAATAACCCTCACGTACCTAAACAATACACAACGAAATAAATACGTATTGATAAGGAAAACAAAACCGATGCCTGTATGCTTGGAGTCTGATCACGCCCCTTACTGCGCTTTCCAGAGGTTGATTGCTTAGTCGTTGCTGTTTCTGCAAGTTGCGGCGAACCAAAGAGAGCCATGTCCGCTTGCACAGTGCCTACCCTCAGTCACGTAAAAGCGAGTCTGTTGGCAAAAAAAAGGCAAACAGCTTGCAAGCGCTACAGCAGCGAGAATCACAGAGGCGCGACCCCTCTTTTTAGCTATATCAAACTAGTAAACTGCGAGCTTCACCTAGAAACCGTCAATCGGGCCTAAATGAGTCTTGAGGCTTGAAACAACTACTCAATATGTACGAGATCTTGTTAAGAAGCGAGAATCACAGACCAGGGCAAAATTGCGCGTTAAGCACATAGATACGCTTTCAGTGGTCAGAGAATTTAATTCGCCCGGCACAAAAAGAACAGACCCAAAGAACGCTTTCTCCTTTTTTTTCGCGTCTTAAAATCTTAATTCGACCTACCTCTGACTTTTCAAAGTTGCGCTGGCAGAGTTTACAGACTGTTATGTTGTCCGGTTGACCCATTTCGTGCTCCTTGTATTCCCTAATTCTACCGGCGCTACAGCCGATGTTCGCGTAGTAATAGAAAGGCCAAGGTACTAAATAACACTTGCTTGAGGTCAAAAAGCATACTGATTCTACGCATAAATTAACATTTAAGGCGGCGAGTAACCGTTTCTCAAGTCATCAGCGATTTCAACTGTTGCATGACACCGCAGTTTATTTTGAGTGTAGTGTAATTACTATTGATGATTGAGATTGATGGCAGCATCGGTGAAGGCGGCGGACAAGTGCTGCGTGTATGTCTAGCGCTCTCCGCGTTAACGCGAAAGCCCATTACTATCAAGAATATTAGGGTCAACCGGACAAATCCCGGGCTTCGCAGCCAACATTTGACGGCGATACGTGCGGTAGCTGAGGTCACCGCAGCGAAGGTGAGCGGACTTGCGATAGGCTCTTCTAAGCTAGTTTTCTCCCCGGGACCGATACACGGGGGAACTTTTCACTTTGACGCGAAGACGGCCGGCAGCACTACCCTCATTTTGCAGGCACTTTTGCCGGTCCTCGCATTCGCCGATCAGCGTTCTTCTGTTACTATCATCGGTGGGACTAACAATCCATTGGCGCCGCAAGCCGATTACGTGATCAACGTCCTTAATCCCGTACTAGTTAGCATGGGATTTCGGTACCGATTTCGTCTCATAAAAAGGGGGTTCTATCCTCGTGGAGGGGGGCTGATACACGTCCTCACAGAGCCCGTCGACGAGCTGCATCCTATCAATATCGTCGATATGGGGGCTCTCCAAGGAATAAGAGGTATATCGCATTCGCGTAATCTACCTACTCACATAGTCGAACGGCAAGCAAACGCTGCCAAACAAAGCTGTTCGCGAGCAGGCTTTCAAACCGCGGGCTTCGTGCACGACGTTGGTCAGGGGACTAAAAGTCCTTCCACAGGAAGCGGCGTTGTGCTATGGGCTGAGACTTCAACCGGAGGAAGACTAGCAGGTGACTCACTCGGAGCTCCAGGCAAACCTGCTGAACGCGTTGGAGAGGAGGCCGCAGCTAAGCTCTTATCACAACTGTCCATCGGGGCACCGATCGACACACATCTCAGCGATCAATTAATTGTCTGGCTAGCACTAGCACAAGGACGCTCTAGCATTAAGACGGCCACACTGACGCTCCACGCAGTCACTGCTATAAAAGTAACAGAGACGTTGACTGATAGTCAATTCAAAATCCTCGGAAAGGTCGGCACGTCAGGAACAATACAGTGTCAAGCAGGCACGCCGTTGGGGTAGCAACTATCAACCTCTTCTCCCCCCGGCGACCGCTGAGAATGGTTGTGGGAGGAGCTTGAAGTCATTCGAGCTTCCGAAGCACGGTACTTTGAGTTATCACGCCGACCATAGTATCATTTAGATTGAGGATTGGCACGCCCTCAACGTCGTGTTTCAACATGAGGTCGACCACATCGACGCATGAGGTATTAGTTCGCGCAAACACGACATCTGCGACCATTATGTCACTTACAAGTAGTTTCCGCACGCGTGAATCTTGATACTGAGATCGTACGTCGTCTCTGAACTGGCTCATGGCCTTCGCTAGGTCGTTCTCCGTTATGATTCCAACAAGCTTGTCATCTTCGACGACCGCCATCCACCACGTATTCTCATCAATCATCCTTCGCCTGATGTGGGCTACTCGATCAACATGGGAGCAAGTCAATGGAGGATCCATTATTTCACCCGCCAACCCCGCCGGCCTGCTCACCTTCACGATCTCATTGAAAGTGATCCATCTAATAGGCTGCCCATTGGCAACTACCAGGACCCCTGACGGTTCCAAAAGACGGTTGACCTCGCCAATTGGTAGGGCTCCGCTAATTACAGTGAACATTTCATCCATTGCTTTTGTCACGTGTAGTGACGAGGCGGGCTTAATGACGTCATCAACTGCGCCTAATGTGCGTGCAATACCTTGTTTCGTCAAAATCCCAACAACTTCTCCATCATTCATCACGAGCAAATGGTTCACCTTGTTTTTTTCCATAAGATCCAAGGCGTGTGAAATCCGATCGGATTTGTTTACAAAGCACGCAGCTGATGCTAGATCAGATGCTGAAGTAAACGTGTGATTGTCGTAACGCATTTTTTGCACCTTACTGGTCACGCTGAGACGCTGACTGTCCTATTCTGCCATCTTTCTCGCTATGTCGGTCTTGGAAATAATACCGACAAGCGACTCGTCTTTTACGACAGGAATGGCGTCTATCCTGTTCGTAACCATCATGTGTGCANCATCTACAGCCTTTGAGTCACTAGGTATGGTAATAAGCGGTTCAGACATAATATCTTCTGCAACTTGCAGCACCTTTCGCACATACCTATTCTTTTGCACGCCAGCACGATCGGCTTTTCTCACCATCACAATGTCCTTTGAATCGATAAAAGGCTCTTGGGCAAACGTCAGATTGGTATGCGTGATTATGCCAACGGGCACGCCGTTCCCCTCTTGAACTATGGTACGAAAAATATNGTTCGTATCCATGTCATGCAAAACGTGGTTGATTGAATGATGGCGGTGGCATGTGAGAAAAGCATTNGCCATAATAGTTTTGACTAGAACCTTTGAGCTTGTAGTAGCAAAATGTGTTACTAAGTCCGTGTCTGTGAGAATGCCAAGCAGCTCGCCGTCTTTTACTACCGGAAGGCAGCCAATTCCGTTGGTGATCATCTCTCGAGCTGCCCCTACAATTGAGGTATTAGGCGAGGTTGTGACCAAATTCTCTGACATTATCGTTTTAGCGAGCGTTCTGTCCTGANGCCGCCTCCGCCATCCTGGTTCAGATGATCCAAGCATCTTTACAAGGTCGTATTTGGCAATCACGCCAACGAGAGTCCCTTCGTAAGCAACTGCTACTCTACCAATCTTCTGCTTCAGCATCACATTTTTTACGTGAGCAACCGTGTCTTCGGGTGAGACGGAATATACGGGGGCATTCATCAAATCGTCAACTTGCATCTCACTTCCTCGTTCCACTCATGTATCCATTTATGATCAAAGCTCTATGTTAGAACATCTAAACGCTTTGTAACAAGCTTATGCTCCGCGAAACAAAATAATACTGTTGCTAATCCGCGCGTTTCGCTAAAGCCTTGCCGCATTCATAGCGCGAATCAAGCAGCAAGAAGGTTGGCGTTCACTGCGGCTGCTTAATCAGCTTGCGGTCAACCACAATGTAATCCTTTATCGCCCTCACAGCGTCAAATGGCAAAAATATAAAGTCGTTTTCCGTCCTAAACTCTTGCAGATTCAGGTCGGGATCGGGCTTCACTTTGAGATCAAGGATATCGCCGGTATTTTCATCAATAATAAGATCATAGAGCGTGCCGATATCACTACCATCGCTCCCCATCACTTGCTTATTAGACAGATTCTTTGCGAAAATCTCCTTTTTCATCGCTGCTTGCTATGTAGTTATGATATAAAGGGTTTCGTATACTCCACACTTATTGATAGCTCACGTGCGTCGTCGGCTCAGCAGGGCGACCTCCTGCGAATCTCTGTTTTATCTGCTCGTAATACTCCATNGTGCGTTCGTCAATCGCAGGTCGAACTTTNTTCAGTGCTTCTCTGAAATGACGCATTTCTATTGNACGAATGTCCTTCGCTTCTCGCAAAGCGAGCATCGCGGCTTCTTTACAAAGTGTTTCTAAATCGCTGCCGACATACCACTCCGTGAGATCCGCAAGCTCTTCGATGTCTACATCGTTTGACAGCGGCATGGTCCGCGTATGGATGTTCAATATCGATACCCTTGCACTCTTCTGCGGCGTACCAAGTAGTATCATCCTGTCAAATCGTCCTGATCGCAGGAGGGCCGGATCGACTATGTCAGGCCGATTCGTGGCAGCGATCACGACAATGTCCTTTAGCTCTTGTAAACCGTCAAGCTCTGTTAGGAGGGTGTTCACGACCCTTTCGGAGACTCGCGAGGTATCCTCAATACCCCGCATTGGAGCGAGCGCATCGAGCTCATCGAGGAAGACGACGACGGGCGCAACTTGCCGAGCTTTCTTAAAAACACTTCTTACCGCACGCTCAGATTCACCGACCCATTTGCTCATAAGCTCCGGACCACGCACGCTTATGAAATTCGCTTCAGTTTCATTCGCTACTGCTCTAACGATAAGCGTCTTACCCGTTCCAGGCGGTCCGAAGAGCAAAATACCGCGAGGTGGCTTGATGCCCATTCTTCTAAACGATTGAGGGTCTTTAAGGGGCCATTCTATTGCTTCGATCAACTCCTGCCGTGCGTCTTCAAGCCCGCCAACGTCGTTCCAGGTGGTATTGGGAATTTCAACCAGGATTTCGCGAAGNGCACTTGGTTGAATTTCTCGAAATGCTTCGCTGAAATCATCGTTAGTGATCTTCATATTAGCAAGGATCTCNGCGGGAATCTCCTTGTCGAGGTCGATGTCAGGCGTGTATCTATTCAAAGCGCGCATTGCCGCCTCTTTCGTAACAGAGAGAAGATCGGCTCCGACGAAGCCGTGAGTGATGCTGGCCAGCTCTTCAAGGTTAACGTCGTTGGCGAGCGGCATATCGCGTGTATGAATTTGGAGGATCTCCTTTCTACCATTGTAGTCTGGTACAGATATCTCAATCTCTCTGTCAAACCTTCCTGGACGTCTCAAAGCAGGGTCGATTGCTTCTACCCTGTTTGTAGCGCCTACGATTATTACCTCACCCCTTTCCTCAAGCCCATCCATGATGGTAAGCAATTGGGCAACAACGCGTCGCTCGACTTCTCCGGTTACGTCGCCCCGTCGTGGCGCGATTGAGTCGAGCTCATCGATAAATACGATCGAGGGAGTTTTATCGCGTGCTTCTTCGAAGATTTCACGCAGTCGCTGCTCGCTTTCACCGTAATACTTGCTCATAATCTCGGGCCCCGCTATAGAATAGAACGATGCGCCCGACTCATTTGCCACTGCTTTTGCTATGAGCGTCTTTCCGGTACCAGGAGGGCCGTGAAGCAAAATACCACTCGGCGGCGTGATGCCAAGCGTTTGAAAAACCTCTGGATGCTTCATCGGGAGCTCAATCATCTCCCTTATGCGTTGTATCTCATCTCTCAAACCACCGATGTCCTCATATGAGATGCCTGTGGCGCGCACTGATTCAAACCCTTTGACGGGCTTATCTCTTAGGTCAAGCTGCGTTCGCTCAGTAATGAATACTACGCCAAGTGGACTCGTGCTTACCACGATGAGTGGTACTGCTTGGCCCGGCACTCGCAGAAGCGGGTGCGACGCAACGCTCAAAACGGGTACGACGTCTCCTTGAACCATAGGACGCTTGAGCAGCTGACGGTGTACGCTGTCCGTCATCTCTGCGAGTGGCTGTGTGACCGCCCCCTCAGGAGGGGCTAGCATAACCTTTTGCGCCTCGTTCACCTTCGGTTTGCGTACAAGCACGCGCTCACCCATGCCGACACCGGCGTTTTGGCGAATGAATCCATCGATCCGAATAATGCCTTCGTGCCAGTCTTGGCGATCCGCACGCCAGACTTTGGCAGCCGTACTGGTCTTGCCCACGATTTCTATGATTTCTCCGGGAGAGAGCTGAAGCTTAAGCAGTGTATCTGGGTCGAGCCGTGCAATACCCCTTCCTGAATCATTCGGGTATGCTTTGGCAACTTTTAACTGAATCTCAAGAGGCATACGATCAAAACCTAAGCTTATATGATACCCATGGTGATATATAAGGGTGGCTAAAAGAGCCCCATTTGATATATTATGACAATACTTGCATTTCAGCCTTTTTCTGGCGCTTCAGGGGATATGCTCGTCGGAAGTCTCATCGATCTGGGCGCCGACGCATCCGCCGTTCGAGAGAGCATGGAAGCTGCTGCCAACGTCGAAGTTGAGATCTACGAGGTGAGCAAATCGGGCATACGCGCAACGCAAGTAAATGTCGTCGCCGAAGAGACGCCGCTTGCTTATCGAGAGCTTATGAACGTGCTTAAATCTTGCGAGCTCAGTCCACCGATAGTCGCTGACGCGAGTGCGATATTTGAGATAATTGCAGAAGCAGAAGCAGCCGCGCATGGTGTTCAAAAAGAGGAGCTCGAGTTCCACAAAATAGGTGCTCGGGATGCCATTGCAGACGTAGTCGGTGCTTGCACGGCCATATCACTTCTCAAGGTTGACGCAACATTCACGACCCCAATATTCGTTGGCGGAGGATCGTTAGAGACCGATCATGGGCTTCTCCCTGTCCCCGCTCCTGCAACTGCCGCAATACTTGCCAAATACGACTTGATAACTCGTGGAGGGCCCGTGGAAGGGGAGCTGCTGACCCCAACGGGTGCGGCTATTCTCGCCTTTTTTACGGGAGTTTCAGACGTTTTTTTGCCCCAGATGACCATTGAACGCGTGGGTTATGGCGCAGGATTTCAAGACTTTTCTCACCCAAACGTTCTGCGTGCTACGCTTGGTCAGAGCGATGAGGGTCTGCTTCGAGATGATGTCCACGTGCTTGAAACTAACGTGGACGATGTGACAGGAGAGGTGCTTGGAAATCTGGTCGATGGGCTCCTCGAAATGGGCGCTCTGGACGTCGCAATAATACCCACGACCGGGAAAAAAAGCAGAACCGGGCACCTTATTCAGGTGATAGCGCGCCCCGCCGACTCCAATAGACTGATAAGAAAGATAATCGAAGAAACGGGCAGTTTGGGCGTGCGGATTATGCCAACACGTCACAGACTCATTGCTTTACGGCGCAGTGAAGCCGTAACGGTTCGTATCGGCAGCGAAGCCCACACGATTAGCGTAAAAATTGCCACAGACCAACACGGCACCGTGTTGAACGTCGCTGCAGAGTTTGGCGACGCCGCAAAACTTGCCAAAAGACTCGGCATCCCGGTCAAACACGTTATCAGAGTAGCTGAACAAGAGGCTTGGGCTCGATTAAACAGCAGTTAGCACGTTTGGTTCTGTTTTGGGTGTTTATACTCAGTTAGCGCCTCTTTAATCGTTATTTCACCTAGAGCAACTCTTTTCGCAAGCTGTCTCGAGATCGTTGTTTGTCCTTCTGAGAGTGCCCTACTCCTCTCTTGAATCCACCTGATCTCGCCCTTCGAAGGCAGGATCTCTTGGTGTCCCACGCGTACGCCTTGTTTGTACGCGATATTGATGGCGGCGACTATATCGGAGATCGCGGTCCCACCCGTGCCTTTTCCGAGGTACGGAGAGGTCCCGGTTTCATCGACGAGTTCGACTGGTATCCCCTGGGCTACTAACGAGTTTGCTAAATGCATGCTCGCCAGGCGAGCCCCATGTCCAATTCGTACAAGTATGTCAGAATATGTCTGTTTAATTCTCTCGATTACGCCAACGGCCTGCCCCAAGGGAACCCGATAAACCGCTTCGACGATGCCATTAGAGACGACGGCTATCCCTGGCTCTTCTCCCGGATCGATGCCGATAACGGCGCACCCAAGCAAGGCGCCATTCCTGAGAAGTCTGATCGCTTCATTCACCGTCATCTCAGGATCAGACGCCACTACAACGTTGGGAAAAGCGATCTCGCTCGCCTCCTCCTTAGAGGTTATCACGACGCCGATTTCGCGTCCTATCGCGTCGCTTGGCGCAATAGTCACAAATTTAAGCCCCTTTTCGCGAAGCGTTTTGGTGATATCCTGGAAAAGCGCGAAGTCCGTAGTTGCTAGGGCGATGTGAATTCTTGCCCCTCCACTCTATAGTTGAGGGACGAACCTTTATAACCCTAACTCCCCATTAGGCTGTAGTTAACAGCAATCGCGTCGTTTCTCTCGATCGGATTTGCTTTGAGGTTCTAAACACTGATGATTTATCCTAGCGACTGCCACAGTCTAGATACCCTGATTGGCGGCGGATTTCCTACTAAGGCTATTTCACACATTTTCGGAGAGCCGGGAAGCGGAAAAACTACTTTAGTTATACAACTTGCCGTAAACGTCATTAGACGCGAAAAGCGCGTCATTTTTGTTGCTGCCGACCAGTTTCCAGGAGAACGATTCGCCCAAATCGCCGGATCAGACGTGGGATCCATCGGTCAGAGACTGCTCGTCTTCGAGGTTAAAAGCTTNGATCAGCAGCGTGCNACNCTNCGCAACATTAAGAGAATAGCAAAGGAGAATGTGGGGCTTGTCGTCCTCGATGCAGCCACGACGCATTATCGACTTGAGCAGTCAAAGAACACTGAAAGTGCATTGCAGCACGCTCTCGTTAATCAACTNCTTTTGCTACTCGGATTAGCGAAGAAATTCGATCTGAGCGTGGTTGTAACCAACCAAGTCTACGCCGACATCGATACCGGGGAAGCGTTGCCCGTTGCAGGGTATCTAATCGACAACCTGTCGAAAGTCGTCGTGCAATTTACAAAGACCGATGGCGGGCGGAGGTGTGCGATAATAAAAAAACATCCGACTCAGCTGCGCGATGCACACACGTGTTTCAAAATTACTGGCGATGGGCTCGTAGATGCCTAGCCCCTCTTAAGGAGATAAGTACCTTCCTAGCCCCTCTTAAGGAGATAAGTACCTTTATAGACCAGTTCTGCAGGCCCCTCCATAAACGCACCATCTTTTTTTAACGAAATTTTTAAAGAGCCGCCTAACGTGTTGACAGTCACCCTCGCGCCGATCAGGCCCATCTGGTTCGCAACAGCAGCAGCGGCGACGGCACCCGTTCCGCAGCTGAGCGTCTCGTGTTCGACACCGCGCTCGTATGTGCGAACAAAGAGTGTGTTGCCGTCTATCTTAACAAAATCGACGTTAGCACCATGCGGAAATATGGGATCAAAGCGAATCTTTGCTGCCAAATCGGCAATATCGTCGTCAGCTACGTCGTCAAAGACTACCGCATGAGGAACCCCGGTGTTGACGGCAGAGACTACAACGCCGTGCATATTTTCGACAAACACATCGCCNGTTCCCCGCGCCGGTATCGCTGAGCGAGCAAACTGAGGCGTGCCCATGTCGACGATCACCGAGGTTTTCTTAGCCGTGACTTTCCGAACTCCTGCTTTAGTCTTCACTGTAACAGTGCCACGCCTGACGTAACCAGCGTCAACTGCGTACAATGCCAGGCACCTTATTCCGTTGCCGCACATCTCCGCTTCGGAGCCGTCAGGTTGAAACAACCGCATGCCGAGATCGGTAGCGCTTGGTCGTGATAAGAAAAGAACCCCGTCGGCACCTATGCCAAATCTACGATCGCACGCCTTCGCTGCAAAGCTTGACTTGCTTTTGACTAAGCCATCCTTGCTTTCGTCAACGATGACGAAGTCGTTGCCGTTGCCGTGCATCTTGACAAATGGTATCGTTTTCATATTAGATCCCTAGAGCAAGCGCGGAGGGATGTTTTGCCCTATCAGAAGACCCCCATAAGACTCTCGCGTCCGAATGATCTCCGCCTCGCCCTCGTTAACAAGAACTTCGCTTGCACGTGTCCTGCCATTGTACTGAGAGCTCATGGCAAACCCGTAAGCCCCTGTATCGAGGATCGCGATGAGGTCACCCTTTTCAACGCGAGGAAGGCGCCGATCTCTCGCTAAGATGTCNCCACTCTCGCAGATCGGACCAGCGATTGTGTACGTGTGATCGGACGTTTTTTCAAGCTTGTTTGCTACGATCACCTCGTGGTACGAGTCATATAAAGTCGGGCGGAGAAGCAAGTTGAACCCTGCGTCAACGCCCACAAAAGTTCTATAAGCCTCTTTGACGGTGTTTACCGTGCAGAGCAGAAGTGAGGCGTCTCCAACGACGTATCTTCCCGGTTCAAGCACAAGCTTAGGCCGGATCTCAAGGGCGCTTGAGCGCTTGAGAAAGATCGGGAGCACCGTGTTAGCGAGATCGACGGGGGTCGGAGCCGTGCCCGTATATGGTATGCCCAGCCCACTGCCAATATCGACAAAATCAAGTTCAAGCTGAAGCTCGTTTTTAAGCCCCTCAACGAGATCCATCATCCGCATCATCATTTCTGCGAATGGACTAAGCTCTAGTATCTGTGAACCGATGTGGCAATGGATGCCTACAGGTCGGACGCCCTCAAGCGAAAGCGCTTCGACATAGCAAGCGAGTACCTTTTCGTGCGGGATTCCAAACTTCGATTGTGCCAAACCCGTGGCAATTTTGGGGTGAGTCGCCGGTGATACATCAGGGTTGACCCTAAAGGCAATTTCGACCTCTTTGTTAGATTGTGAGGCGATTCGGGCGAGAGTTTTCAATTCATCAAGTGAATCGACAGAGACTCGAACGCCTGTTTCGCACGCCATGCGAAGTTCAGCATCGGTTTTTGAGTTCCCATTAAAGAGAATACGTTCAGGGGGGATCCCTGCAACAAGGGCGGCGTAAAGCTCACCGTCGGAGAAGACGTCGGCGCCTGCACCCTCTTGTGCGAGTACACGCAGCAC
>JGI24132J36420_10000467_pt1 | contig 19682 bp, 16 predicted proteins | sample BarGraNGADG00212_3_FD_36420 | JGI IMG/M metagenome (IMG submission 36420) | reverse complement strand
TGCCCGTATGGCGGGGGCCTGCCCCGCTTAGGTGGGAGGTTGGGGGTGGGTTTGAATAACGGCGTAACGGCTCCCGTTAAGCCGTTACGCCATTAATAAAACATGTAAATGATGTAAATCTTTTTAAAAGTTATGTAACATTTATGGGAATTTAGCGGATTAATTTTGAAGAGATTAATAAATCATAATTATGCCACTATTAACTGTATTGCTCGTATTAATTGTTGCAGGTGTCCTTCTATGGCTTGTCAATAATTTTATCCCCATGGATGGTAAAATCAAAAGTATTTTAAACGCTGTCGTTGTAATTATTGTTATCGTTTGGCTTCTAAAGGTATTTGGGCTTTTCAGTTACCTGAAGGATATTCATATTTAAAAACAAAAATTATGAACCTCAAAAGAATTTTTGGCGCTTTACTTACTGTCCTCGGAATAGGCGGTCTTATTTATACGGCAGTATTATTTGTAAATAGTACGGGTGGTACGCGTGATATTAAAATGCTTGTCATTTACGGCGTACTGGGTTTTATATTCTTTATTGCTGGCATTAGCCTTGTCCGCACAACAAAAGACGAATCATAACAGGTGCCGTTTTCCGGCATTAAAAGATCAGCCTTTGTTCTGGAAAATATAAAGATAATTTAAAATCAAATAAATGAAAGCTTTAAAACTCATTGTCATCGGAATAGTGCTTTTTCTTACAGGCACAGTGCATGCTCAGGTTGTTGTAAGTGCAAATATTGGTTCTCCTCCGCCGTGGGGACCCTACGGATATAATGAAGTACGTTATTATTACCTGCCTGATGTGGAAGCATATTATGATGTTAAATCATCAAAGTTTATTTATTACAGCGGAGGAAAATGGGTTCATAAAAAATATCTTCCGGCTCAATACAGAAATTACGATCTGTACAACGGTTATAAAGTTGTAATGACAGACTATCGGGGGAACACTCCTTACACCTATTTCCCGGAGTATAAAATAAAATATGTGAAAGGCTACCGTGGTCAGGCACAAAAAAACATTGGGGAGAGGCCCGGGAAAGGAAATTCAGGGGCTAAAATGGTTTCAAAAGGATACTCAAATAAAAAGGTTAACCAGGGTAATGGCAACAGTGGCGGGAATAAAAATATGAAAATGGATAACGGTAAGGGCGGAGGAAAAGGAAAGAAGAAATAGAATACAGTTCTGCTATAATTTATACCTGTCTATCATACCTTTATTCAGAAGATAACAGGTTTAAAGGGTTCGCTTTATTTAGTCAGTTTATCTTTGAATTATATTAATATAGATTCATATGTTACTCTTGACTGATTTACTTGTGTTAATTGTTATAGGTGTCCTGAAAACGGAATTTTAGATCCCAAACATATCTATGGGTTGCTTTCTGAGGGTATTATAAACCTTTATACCATGAGCCCAATGTTATTTAAAAATAAATTAAAACCATTTTTTAAGATTGCTGCCTCTGCTTCCAAACGGTGGTGGAAAAAAGATCCCTTTATGCAAAGTGCTGTGATTGCTTACTATGCCATTTTCAGCATTCCCGGTTTACTTGTAATGGTAATTTCAATTTCTGCACTTTTTTTTCAGCGTGATGTCATCACCGGCCACCTGTTTAAGCAGATATCTTCAACAATGGGCGTAGAAACGGCAAAGCAGGTACAGGATATGATCACCAGCGTAAGCCAAAGCAATAAATCAGTAGCTGCAACTATCATTGGGCTAATAACAATACTTATAGGTGCAACCGGAGTGTTTGTTGAACTACAGAAAGCATTAAATATCATCTGGGAAGTAAAAGTCAAACCTCGCAAAGCTATTTTAACTCTTCTGCGCACACGGATATTTTCATTCGGTCTGATTATATCGATTGGTTTTTTGCTTTTAATCTCGCTCATAATCACTACGATACTTGCAGCCATGAGTGCTTGGGTGATGAGCCATTGGCCAAACATTGTACTCACAATTTTTTATTTACTCAATTTCATTATTTCATTTGTAGTCGTTATGTTCCTGTTTGCACTCATGTTTAAAATATTACCTGACGCAAAAATTCAATGGAAACATTTGTGGCCGGGTTCAATTCTAACAGCTTTTCTTTTTTTACTGGGGAAAAGTGCCATTGGATTTTATTTAAGTAAAGCAAATCCCGGTTCAGCATATGGTGCAGCTGGCTCAATTGTATTAATTCTTCTGTGGGTGAGTTATTCTTCAATGATATTTTTTTATGGCGCAGAATTTACACGTGCTTATGCCGATCATATAACAGGGAAAGTTCCGGCAACAATAGTTGCTGTAAAAACTACGGGTTAAAAGTGGCAGATATAGAAAAAGAGGCAGAAGGAATAAAATCTAATTTTAAAAACAGCCAAAAATTGTCGTCATTATGCAATGTGCAAAATAGATTTCCTAGGCAATGGTGTATGTTCTTCAGGGTTAGAAAAACATTTCGTAAGTTTCTATCCTCAGGGAAGGATGATACTTTATGAAGCAATTACAGTAACGTACTCTCACGATCTTAGTCCGATTTCTGAACCCAAAATGCCTGATTATGTTGTAATGCCAAATACAAAAGAAGAAATTGCATCTCTTGTTAAATTATTTAGGAAAAATAATATCCCATATACTATAGAGGGGCAATGGTCAGAATCTTCTGGGATTTGCAGTTTCTTGTAGTGGTAATCGGAGATAAATTTGCAATCCGCACTATCAGCGAAATGGGATTTCCTTTTTTTGACCAACATCTTTTCAGAGCACTTTATCTTGGGTTACCTGCTTTAAAATCAGCTGAATGGTTAAACCTGATAAAAGAACTTTCTGATGATGAGCCTTATTCATATTTAAGAATCAAAAGCTTTTTGGAACTTTTAGAAACTGCACTTGTTCCTTCACCTGCTTTATATTCACAGGAAACTGATGCGGAACTGAGACCTTTTTTTGAAAAGCTATTTTCCCGGCCCGAAATAACAGACCTGGTATGGCTGAATACGTACAGGGTAATGAGCACCCGGTTAGGCCGCAAGAAACCTTTCTTACCTGTTCTTATTTATTTGCCCATTGATAATGTTTTAATTAATGACCTTAATAACAAATTCAGACTTATTGCCGAAAAGCATCATATTGACAATGATTTCGGATTTATTACTCCTATCGATAATGGGAAAAGATGCATTTTTGAATATGATTACTTCTTTGACTATAATGATCCGGAAGAGATTCGTAGAATACGTCTGGCAGCAACAGAAGTTAATATATTGATTGATGAGTATTCAGTTAAAACCGGTACAGTAAAAGGACACCCTTATGTATTGTACCAGGGATTTTCCAGAAAAGAGAACTTATTATATTCATAAACCAAAACCAGTTAGTTTGTATGCAAAAAATAAACCAATAATTGCCCTAACCGGAGCAACCGGTTTCTTGGGAGTCACCTTATGGCTTCTATGCTTTCAGATGGATACCGGATTATTGTGCTTGGCCGTCCGAAGAAAGAAGAGACCTTACAGAAAAGAATCTTCAAACTTTTGAGATGGTTCGGGATTGAAGAATTAGCCGGTCAGTTAGAGTTGTTAGAAATTGATTTTTTAACACCAATGCTTGGCATACCGGAAGAAAAATACAAGAAACTATGTAAAATCACCGGACAGATTATCCATTGTGCTTCCGATACAAGTTTTGCTGAACGAAAACGAGATACTGTTTTCAAATCCAATGTTACCAGTCTGGAAGGTATTCTTGAATTTACTGCAGATGCCAATGTAGATTATTTCCATTATATAAGCACCGCATATGTCGCAGGAGCGAATGTTACTTTATGTAAAGAATGTCTTCCTTCGTCATCTGATTTTCTAAATGTATATGAAGAGAGCAAAGCCAGGGCAGAAAACATTATTGCTGCTTTTTGTAAAAAAAAATCAATACGATTTACTATAATCCGGCCTTCAATCGTTTACGGCGATTCGACAACCGGACGCTCTCTCAGATTTAATGCTTTGTATTTTCCATTACAATCTTTAAAGTATATCCGGGATATTTATCTGAATGATATAGAAAATAATGGCGGGAAGAAATCTAATCAGTCTGGAATATTCATCGATGAGAAGGGTTATCTTTTTTTACCACTAAGAATCTATTTACCTAAAGAGGGAACTCTAAATCTGATTCCTATAAACTATTTTGTCAATGCAACAATGAATATTATTGCCAAACCATCTTCCGGCAGCATTTATCATTTAACAAATAACTTTCACACGAAGCTGGAAACAATTTCAAAATACAATGAACAACTTATGTTGGTTAAAGGTGTGGAGATAATTCATAGTAGATCAGCAGATAATGTTTTACGTAATCCTGCTGAAGAACTGTTCGATCGTTTTATAGAACCTTATCGCCTATATTTATCCGATAACAGAGTTTTCGACAGATCAAATACTGACTTGGTAACAAATACATTGTACCCACCGGATTTTAGTTATGAAATATTCAAAAACTGCATGGATTATGCCAGCAGTGTAAACTGGCGAGAATCTGCCATTCCAGAATAATTCTTTCGACGCAGTACTTTGCTGCGATGTGCTGGAACATGTCAATGATTTATCAAAAGTTATTTCTGAGATTTCACGTGTTTTGAAAAACGGAGGTATATTTATTTATGACACTTTTAATCGTACATATATTAGTAAAATAAGTGTTATAAAAATATTACAGGAGTGGAAACGATGGGNCATCATGCCTTCTAACCTNCATGTTTGGGAGATGTTTATCAAACCTTATGAGATAATAACTTTATTTCAAAATAACCAATTGGACTGGAAAGAACACCGTGGAATAAAACCAAATATCTCATATCTGAAAATGCTTCGCTATCTCCGCAAAAGAGCTATTGGAGAATTGACTTATGAGGAATTTGGCAAGAAATTTCTTATGGTTGAAAGCAGCAATACTCAAATAATGTATATGGGATATGCTGAAAAAATAAGTAGTACTTTTTTTTACAGGAAGGTTTTGAACTGATTTCAGTCAGTTAGTTTCAACGACCATTGACTTGCTATAATATGTAAATCATGTAACTATTTTATAATATTTTGTAACACTTTCCATCTTAAAGCTATTGACCTTTGAGCCTGATAATCCAATTAAAAAAATACCATATGAAAAAATTACAACTGATATGTATTTGCTTTGCACTTACATTAATCATTAACGCACAAACAGAAGACAAAAAATGGAACATCGGTTTACATGCAGGAATAAGCCAGTACAATGGCGACCTGGGAAATGATTTTTATAGAACCGATATGGCAAAGTATGGCGTGGGTGGCATATCTTTTTCAAGATATATATCAAGCCATTTCGATTTAAATCTGTTTGTCGTCAAAGGATCGCTTGGTTTTAACCGACTGACCGGAGAACACTTTGGCAGCGATATTACTGCCGCAACATTGAATTTCAGGTTTAATATATTAGGACCCCGGTCTTTTGTAAGACCCTATTTATTTGTAGGAGGTGGAGCTATGTTGTTCGAAAAGAACTTAATCGTTACACCAAAAAAAGTGGATTACGCAGCTCCTTCATTTGGAGGAGGAATAAATCTGAAATTGGGTACATCCGTTATGCTTAATCTGCAGGAAACTTTTCTTTATTCCACGGCAGATGATCAGGATGATAAAATTGGAGGCAGAAATGACATGTATCTCCTTCACACTGTAGGATTCACTTTCAATTTTGGCAAGAAAAAAGATGCAGATAACGATGGTGTATCTGACTCCCGCGATAAATGTCCCAACACACCTGTATCTATAGCAGTTGATAAAGCCGGATGTCCGCTTGATAAAGATGGAGATGGCGTGGCTGATTATTTAGATGAATGTCCTGATTTGGCAGGCCCAACTGCATTAAAAGGTTGCCCCGATAAAGATGGTGACGGTATCGCTGATAAATATGACAATTGCCCCGATGTTAAAGGATCAGTAGCATTAAAAGGTTGTCCCGATAAAGATGGGGACGGCATTGCTGATAATGATGACCGTTGTCCCGATATAGCAGGACTTGCAGCATTAAAGGGCTGCCCTGATTCTGATAATGACGGTGTAGCTGATTTAGATGATAACTGTCCCAATACAAAAGCAGGATATAAAGTAGATGCAATGGGTTGTCCAATGGATAATGACAAAGATGGAGTTATAAATGAAGAAGACGCATGTCCTGATAAAGCTGGTAATGCTGCATTAAAAGGCTGCCCTGATACTGATGGTGACGGTGTTGCAGATAACGAAGATCGTTGTCCGAATGTAAAAGGTACCATTGCAAATAAAGGTTGTCCTGAAATTGCCATAGCTGACGTAAAAAAGATTACACAAATTGCAAGTAAAATCTTTTTCGAAACTAATAGCGATAAACTCAAAGTAGCATCCCTGTCACAATTGGACGAACTGGTAATAATACTCAAAAGATATGAAGCAGCAAATTTACTTATCGAAGGACATGCAGATAGCCAGGGAGAAGATGCTTTCAACCTCACGCTATCGCAAAAACGTACAGAGTCAGTAAAAACATATCTGATGGAAAAAGGTATTATGGAATCACGGTTGACAGGAATAGGTTATGGCGAAACCAGACCAATTGCTGACAACAATACCTCTCTTGGACGCGCAAAAAACAGGAGAGTTGAATTAAAAACATCTTATTAATGAAGATAAGGTTAGGTTAGGGTAGGTTAGGTTTAGATTTTTTAATGGAGGAGGGCTGTTGAAATCAACAGCCCTTTTTTTTGCACATAACTTTAGACTAAATACGACTCAAACACAAAAAGTGTTTCACCCATGAAAATGTGTGAATGATGTAACTCTTTTCAAAAGTTATGTAACACTTTTCCAGCCACAGGTGCCTAATTTAGTTCTCTCAAAACTCATTATTTCTTATTAATTAAGAATGACCATCAGGTTTAATCTATAGCAATAATTAAATATTTTAAAAGATGGAAAAAGTACTCGATAAATTAATGTCCGTAATAACCCGGGCAGAATATATTGAAGTAGAACCCAATGTTCACCTTCATATTTCAGATGCAGGTACAGGCAGACCTATTGTGTTAATACACGGCTGGCCGTTAAGTGATGAAATGTATGAATACCAATATAACGATCTGATGAATAAAAATTTCAGGATAATTGGTATTACTTTAAGAGGTTTTGGCAAATCTGATAAGCCATATGGAGGATATGATTATGATGTACATGCTTCGGATATTAATAAGGTCTTAACTAAACTCGATATTAAAGATGCGGTTTTAGGTGGCTTCTCCATGGGAGGATCCATTGCGATCCGCTACGTGTCATTGTATAATGGCGCGCATGTTTCTAAACTGGCTTTATGCGGGGCAGCGGCCCCGATCTGGACACAACGTAAGGATTTTCCTTATAATCTGCCAAAAAGTGCAGTCGATGACCTGATTGCATTGAACTATAAGGACCGGCCAAAACTATTATCCAATTTTGCAAAGATATTCTCTGCTACTGAAACATCTTTAAATGAAGGGATTGGGAATTGGTTGAACGGGATTTGTTTGAGCGCTTCATCTTATGCAACGGCTCAGTGTTTAATCGCTTTACGCGATACTGACCTGAGAAGTGACATGGCAAAAATAAATATTCCTACAGTGATTATGCATGGCAAAAAAGACAAAATATGTTCTTTTGATCTGGCTGAACAGATGAAAGCAGGGATCTTAAATTCATATATTGTTGCTTTTGAGAAGAGCGGCCATAGCATGTTCCTGGAGGAAACTCAAAAGTTTAATGAAGAGCTTGTCAGATTTGCGGGAAATTAAACCGACATCCAGAGTTTATTGATATGGAATTCGTAGACTATTATAAATTATTAGGGATTGATAAAGCGGCAACGCCAAAGGATATCAAAAATGCTTACCGGAAATTAGCCAGAAAGTATCACCCCGATCTGAATCCGAATGATAAAGATGCTAAAAAGAATTTCCAGCAGATAAATGAGGCAAATGAAGTATTGAGCGATCCTGAAAAGCGTAAAAAGTACGATCAGTATGGAAAAGAATGGCAGCACTCTGAACAATTTGAGAAAGAAAAACAATATTATGGACGCTCATCAGATTCACGTGGTGCAAGGTATTCACAAACACAAACTGAAGGCGATTTTTCCGATTTTTTTGAATCACTGTTTGGTGGTGCAGCAAGCGCCGGCAGAAGCAGACAGGTGAAATACCGGGGAGAAGATTACAATGCGGAATTAAAACTCGATCTACTTGATGCTTTTAAAACCCACAAACAAACATTAACGGTAAACGGGAAAAAAATCAGAATTACTATCCCGGCCGGAATTGAAAACGGACAAACAATTAAAATACCGGGGCATGGGGGACAGGGAAAAAATGGCGGACCCAACGGTGATTTATATATTAAATTTTCAATAACCAATCACCCCATATTTAAGCGATTAGAAAATAATTTATATGCTTCGGTTGATTTAGATTTATTCACAGCTGTGCTGGGAGGTGATATAACAATTGATACGTTAAACGGAAAAGTAATACTAAAAGTAAAACCAGAAACACAAAATGGAAGTAAAGTAAAGTTAAAAGAGAAAGGATTTCCTATTTATAAAAAGGAAGGTCAGTTTGGAGATTTATATATAACATATACAATCAAAATACCGACAAACTTAACAGAAAAGCAAAAACTATTATTTACCGAGTTATCTGAATCGTAATTTTAAAAACGTACAAAATGCCATCAGAAAAATTAACAGCTGTAGATATATTTTGTGCTAACCACAACATTGAGATTTCATTTATCAATTCATTGCAGCAAACCGGATTGATAGAAATTACTACTTTAAAAGAAACAGGGTTTATTGATTCAGACCAGCTGCAACAATTAGAGAAAATTGTCCGTTTTTATTATGAGTTTGATATTAACCTGGAGGGTATAGAGACAATCAATCATTTGTTACAGCGGGTAAACTCTTTGCAGGATGAAATTATTGACCTCAGAAACAGGCTACGTCTTTATGAAACAGATGAATAAAAGGTTTTCCTTTCTTAAAAAAACTTTAAAAGCTATCCTGTGGGTGGTCATAAGCTTCGTGCTTATATTCATTACTATTGCTCTGCTAATCCGGATTCCCTCAATCCAAACAAAGATCACCAATTATGCCACCTCTTTTATAAGCAGCAAAACCAATACAACAGTCGGCATAAATAAGGTCGCCATCTCATTTCCCAGATCAGTAGTTATTAGAGGTCTTTATCTTGACGATCTTAAAAATGATACTTTATTATACGCCGGACAGACAATAGTAAACATAGCATTCAGAGACCTGCTCAATCATAAAATACATATAAGTTCCTTTGCGATGGAAGAAGCAAATCTCAATCTGAACCGTATCGAAACAGATTCTCTTTTCAACTACAATTTCCTTTTTACCGCATTCAGTGATACTCTCAAGCAGAAAAAAACTGTGCCTGGCAAGAAATCTAAATGGAGAATCAGCGTAGATAATGTCAGCATAAAAAACATTCAGCTGCATTATTTTGACAATTATGGTGGAACAAATGTAGCCGCCGTCCTTAAGCAATTGAAATTAAAAATGGATAAGATAGACCTGGAGCAGTTAATTTTTAATATTGATGAATTGTCGATTGAAAGCTTAAATGCAAATGTTCTGATAAAAAAATTCGCAAAAACAAAAGCTAAAAAGTCAGATAATGTTTTACCAGGAATAACGGTAAATAAGATACAGATCAACAATTCAAATCTAAGTTATGGAGATTCATTAGCCAACCGGTCTGTTAAAGCAGTTATTAACCGGCTTATTCTAAAAGATGCGTCACTCGATTTGCAAAAGCAATTAGTAGCATCAGATAATTTATACTTATCAAAAAGTGAAATTAATTACAGTATAAGTGATACAAGATTAATATCTGACACGACAGTGGCGGCAATCAGCACAACAGCTAAAAAAAGTGATTGGAAAGTTTCAGTGAAGAGCATTGAACTGGATGATAATTCACTTGCATACAAAGTTGTAAATAAACCTGAAATAATGAATTCATTTGATGTATCTCATCTGGAATTCAGACATTTAACGCTTGCAGCATCTGATTTTTATTATTCATCAGACAAAATAGAAGCATCAATAAGAAAATTCTCAACAGTAGATCAGAATAATTATTTTATAACAAAATTTGAAACTGATTTCAGGATGGATCAACATTCCATAACAGCTAAAAAGCTTAAAGTTAAAACCACCAGTTCTGCCATAGATGCTGATTTGAACATTCAATATTCTTCCTTAAAATCATTGAAGGATTCCATACAATTCATGATCCTGAATTTAGACATGAAAAATGTGAGCATAAAAAATTCCGATATTATCTATTTTAATCCCCTGCTGATCAAACAGGCATTCTTTAAAAATGCAAAAAATATTACAATAGTTTCAGGAATTTTAAATGGTACCGTTAATGATCTTACCGGGAAAAATCTTGTAATTAAAACAGGAGTCAATACGATTTTAAAAACCGATTTTATTGTCAGGGGATTACCCTCTGTTAAAACTGCTTATTTTAATTTTCCAAATCTGAAAATAAATTCAGGCAGGAAAGATATTTTGATGATAGCCGACACTTTAATTCCTGAAAACATTGAGCTTCCTGACGACATAAGCATGCAGATTGTTTTTAAAGGGAATATAAAGTCCTTTGAATCAACATTGGACATGACCAGCAGCTTTGGATCTGCACATCTTTTTGCAGCTATCGATAAAAATGAAAATTTTAGCGGCAAAGCAGATATAGCAGATTTTGACCTTGGCAGTTTGTTAAAGAACAAGAGAATGTTCGGTCCCGTATCATTAACCGCAGAAACGAACGGGCATGGCCTGGACAAAAGTAGTATCACGGCAAAAATAATGGCCGATGTACCAGATATCTATTTAAATCAATATACTTATCATAACCTTAAGTTAGATGGCGCTATTACCGGCCAGGAGTTTGAAGGTAAAATAAATCTGAATGATGAAAATGCACTGTTTGACTTTATCGGACTTGTAAGCTTTAATCCGGGCCAGGAACAATATAAATTCAAATTGAACCTGATGGGAGCAGACCTTCAAAAACTAAATTTCACAAAAGATGATATAAGGATAGGTTTGATCGCAACGGCGGATATTAAAGGAGGTTCACTGAATAAAATAAGCGGGAAGGCCGGGATCACTAACATCATTATTGCTCATGAAGGGAAAAATTATGTTCTCGATTCCTTATTAATAGCTTCAATAAATGAACCGAATAAAAGTGAATTGAGTGTAACAAGTACACTTATAGGTATAAAATATACCGGAACTTTTTTCCCTACTAAACTTCCAGATGAGCTTGGCAAATTCATTAATGGTTATTTTCCATTTTCAGATTCAAACCAGTCAGGAAAGAATAGCGAACCACAAAAATTTAATTTTTCGATACAACTTCACAATCATCCCATCCTTTCGGAAGTATTCTTTCCGCAATTAAAAGAATTCGAACCGGAATTAATTCAGGGAAGTTTTGATAGTCAGAAAAATGAACTCAAGCTTAATGCTTCAATAAAGAAAATAGTTTATGGAACGACTGAAATTATGGACCTTGTAGCGGATGTGAATTCTGATGCAACTGCAATAAATTATAAAATTTCCTGCAGCAATATTTCAAACTCTCAGATTAAACTGGACAATTTTTTATTTGATGGAAAGCTTACAGATAAAGAAATAATTGCAGGTGTATCTTCAATTGATGAAAAGAAAAACAAAAAGCTCTTGATCCATTCTCAAATTGTTAAAGATAAAGCTGACTTCAGGCTAACGGTCGATCCAAAAGATTTCTACCTGATGAATAATCCATGGGAAATTGCAGCCGATAATTATATTGAATACGGAAAACAAGGATTATTGATACACAATCTTTTCATCAGTAAAACAGAAAGTCAGATCAATATCAACTCCGTACATGATCAATTTAATGATGATCTGAATATTGCAATTAAAAATTTCAAGCTCGATGATATTTCCCGGATCATAGAAAAAGATACCAGTCTTGTTAAAGGAAATGTGGATGGAAATGTATTGCTTAAAAGGGTGAATAACACTTATGGACTGATCGCAGATGCCCGGATAAGCAACTTGTTTGTTCGCGAAGTAGCCATTGGAAATTTATCATTGAAAGCAGAGAACCCTACCGCAGAGAAATTTAATGTTGATGTAAATTTATCCGGATCTGATAACAATCTTACAGCGAGTGGTTATTTTATCCCGAACGGTGGCGATAATTCAATCAATATTAAAGGAGCAATTCAATCGCTTTCTATGAAAACCGTAAAAGCTTTTTCAATGGGTAAAATAACAGAAGCATCAGGAACTCTGACAGGAAATTTTTTAATTGAAGGGAAAACCACTTCTCCTGACATAACAGGCGAGTTGGTATTCGACAATGCCTTTATTACACCTGCTGTACTTAATAACAGGTTAGAATTAAAACATGAAACTTTTCAAATAAAAAAAGATGGCATCTATTTTAACTCTTTTACCATTTTAGATGCTGACCAGCATACTGCCATTATTGATGGTCTAGTGAAGATGGAGCATTTCAAAAACTTCATTTTTGCATTAAATGTCAATACACAGAATTTTTTACTGATCAACACAACGGGGGAGGATAATAAAGAGTTCAACGGCCGGATGGTGATTGACAGCAAGATCGATATAAATGGACCAATGAATCTTCCTGTCATCAATTCAAAATTAAAAATGAAAAAAGGTTCAAACTTTACATTTGCAGTTCCTGAAGAAAAGCTCACCACTGACAAAGGAGAAGGGGTTGTAGAATTTAATGATTCTGTAAAACTTAATCCCATTCTTTATAAGGATATGAAAAAAGAAAAACAAAAATCGGGATTAAAAGGGGTTGATCTCTCAGCCATTATTGAAATAGATAAAGAAGCAACGCTCAGGTTATTAATGGATCCTTTTTCTACTGATTCATTAGTGGTTAAAGGGGAAGCTGCATTGAGTTTTACAATAGACCGAAGTGGGAAGATGAGCCTTACCGGTGCATACAATTTAACTGATGGCAGTTACCTTGTTTCATTGGAATCTGTAATAAAAAGGAGGTTCGATATCAATCCCGGTAGTACGATTATTTGGAATGGCGATCCAATGGATGCTGAAGTATCAATTAATGCAGTATATTCAGTCCGCGCTGCACCAATTGATCTGGTTGCCGGACAGATGTCAGGCAAAAGTGATATCGATAAAAACACATATAAACAGCGTTATCCATTTTTGGTTTTCCTGAAACTGCGGGGAGCAATTTTACATCCGGAAATCAGTTTTGAAATACAATTAACACCTGAGGATAAAGGAATTTTAAGTGGAGCTGTAAATGAAAAATTAAATATGTTGAATGAAGATCCTTCAGCATTAAACAAACAAGTATTTGCTTTATTGGTATTAGGCAGATTTATCCAGGAAAATCCGTTACAAACTGAATCGGGCGGAGCATCAATGGCAGTTCGTTCGACAGTTGGCAAGTTTTTATCGGCACAATTGAATCAATGGAGTTCTAAAGTGTTACCAGGAACGGAATTAAATTTTGATATTCAATCTTATGACGATTATCAGACAGGACAAGCACTTGGAAGGACACAAGTGGACATTGGTATTAAGCAGCAACTATTTAATGAACGATTAACAGTTCTGATTGGAGGTACGGTTGATGTTGAAGGGCAAAAGGCAAAACAAAATTCTGCAAGCGATATTACAGGTGATGTTACGATAGAGTACAAATTGACGAAAGATGGCCGCTACCGGATGAAAGGTTTCAGACATAATCAATATGAAGGCGCTATTGAAGGTCAGGTAATAGAAACCGGTGCCGGTGTTTTATATGCGCATGATTTCAATAAATGGAAAAATTTCTTTTACAGAGCGAAAAACACAAGTGATTCATCGAAAATAAAATGAATAACAGTGAAAAGATCAATCATAAATAAATACTATCTGATCATTATTTGTCTGCTTTTAACGGCATGCAGCGGTACAAAACATTTGCAATCCGGAGAAAAGCTTTATACAGGAGCGGAAATAAAATTAGAATCACCAGATAAAATAAAAAATAAAAAGAAGCGATTTATTAAAACAACTGTAGAAAGTGCACTAAACCCCCGGCCTAATAAAAGTTTTTTAGGAATGCGCCCTAAATTATGGAAATATATGGCAGCCGGCGAAACTCCTGAAAGTAAATTTAAAAAGAGGCTTAAAAAAACCGGGGAAGCTCCTGTATTGATAAGTAATGTAAAGCCCGGCGCTACATCCGCGATCATCGATGCTAAACTTTTTAATATTGGAATTTTCAAAAGTTATAATGAATTCAAAATCGTCGAAAAGAAGAATACTGCAAAAGTAATTTACACAAGTCATATTCATGAGCCATATACTGTTAAGGAACTTACCTATTCTATTTCAGATGATAGTTTAAGTCATCTGATACTTACCGGAAAAGAAAAATCATTAATTAAACCCGGGGAAGATTATAATCTGGATAAATTAAAAAACGAAAGAATACGAATCGATGAATTATTAAAAAACAATGGATATTTCTACTTCAATCCTGACTATTTGCTTTTTAAGACAGATACTTCAGAAGTAAATCATAATATATCACTCAAACTTACTTTAAATGACAGTATTCCGAAAAACGCTTTGACTGTTTATCGCATTAACAATGTGTATATAGATCAGAATTATTCTTTAAATGAAATTGTCACAGACAGTACTAAAGACAAAATAAGATTTCAGAATAATATGTTTCTGGGAAAAGAAACAGAAATGGAGATCAGACCAAAAGTAATTGTAAGATCGGTTTATCTAAGAAAACATGAAATCTATTCAAGAAAGAATCATGAGATAACACTTAACCATTTGATGTCAATGGGTAATTTCAAATTTGTTAGTGTAAAATATTCTGACAGTGATACTTCAGCTTCAGGATTTTTAGATGTAACAATTTTAATGACGCCAATGGCAAAACACACGGTAAGGACGGAAATTGACCTTGTCTCAAAATCAAATAGTTATGCCGGTCCGCGAATGGATGTAAGTTTTCTGAATAGAAATACTTTTAAAGGTGCTGAATTACTGAATATTAATATTGCAGCATCATACGAGGCACAATTAAGTGGAAATAACGGAAATTTATATTCTTATTCTTTGAATCCACAAGTCGAGTTGTATTTTCCACGCTTTCTTGTTCCATTTAAAGTGAGAACAACCAGTTTGTATATTCCAAAAACTCGTTTTTCACTTTCTTATAACTATCTGAAAAAAGTCAACTATTTCGATATGCGCACACTACAATTTATATATGGGTTTAAGTGGAAAGAAGATATCAGAAAAGAACATGAATTAAATCCAATAAGTGTAGGTTATACTTCAATCGCTAATAAATCAACTGAATTCGAAGCGAAACTGGCTTCAAACCCTTATCTTAGAAAAAGTTATGAAGAGCAATTTATACCGGGAGGAAGTTATTCGTACACTTATAACGAACAATTAGTGCCCGGGAAAAAGATGCAATACTTTTTTCATTTGGCAACAGAGGTTGCAGGAAATACTTTTTCATTAGTAAAATCAATTACCGGGGAAAAAATATCAGCGGTTGATCCTGCAAAAGTAGTTGGTTCTGTCTATTCACAATACGCAAAATTAAGTATAGAAAGCCGTGGCTTTTACAATTTTACAAATGTAAATAAACTGGCTATAAGACTATTTGCAGGTGTAGCTAAGCCATACTGGAACTCTTCAACTTTACCTTATATAAAGCAATTCTTCAGTGGCGGACCTAACAGTATTCGGGCTTTTCATATAAATTCCGTTGGTCCGGGTACATATCAACAGAATGCCGGTAATAATGGATTTTTACAATTAGGAGGTGAGGTAAAGTTGGAAATGAATGCAGAGTATCGCTTTAATATTTTTCGTTTTTTTAAAGGTGCCTTATTTACGGATGCAGGAAATGTATGGCTGCTAAAATCAAATCCTGCAAATACCGGAAGTCCGTTTTCATTTTCCAGATTCTCTGATGAAATCGCTGTAGGAGCAGGCATTGGACTAAGAATTGATGTTTCTTTTTTCATTTTACGGTTCGATCTTGCAACACCATTAAGAAAGCCATGGCTGGAAGAAAATCACAGGTGGGTGGCTAATCAGATAAACTTTGGAAATTCTTCCTGGAGAAAGGAAAACCTGATCTTAAATGTAGCAATTGGATATCCTTTCTAAACCAGGCCTATTTTAATACTGTATTTCAATGATATATCACTGGTGCCGGTCTCCCTATTTCAAAATCTCTGAAGCCGAGATCAGATGTTCTGAATGAGTTCATTTTAAAAACATCTTGTCCGTACCCGGGAATTAAAGGATAAAATGAAATGGAAAATTGAAAAGTGTTAAAAACCAGGTTTTCATTTTTAATTAAAACTCCCACTCCAATCAGTGAATACACTTTACTGTTTTTAAATCCTGTACCCTCTGCCCCAAGCATACCAAGAGAATAAGTAAAAAAAGGCCCCAGATGGAATCCGATAATATTCCAGGGAGAGTATAATTGTGTTTGTAAATTTAATAACAAGCGGTTTGTACCTGACAATGAAGGACTCTTAAATCCATCCAGGCCATAGCCATCATTAAGTGTTAAGCTATCGTATGTGAACTGGTTCATGCCAATAATCAACTGCGGTTTTACAAATTGCCTGAATTTCCATTTCCCAATTTCAAATAATCCGGTAAAATAATTTATACCTGCCGAAAAAACACCCTGCTCAGAATGTGAATTATTAAAAAAAGTGCCATATTCGAAGTTGGAACTCAGGTATCCCCATTGGTTATAGTTACCAAAGGAAAATCTCATCCCTAAATAAAACCGTCCGGTATTGTTTTTTACCTGATACCCTCCTGTCAACCCAAGTACTTTTCCAACAGGCACATCTTCAATCACTCCGTAATTATAGATATATCTGTCCTGAACATATTTACGGGTAGAAATTCCTATTCCTGTCAGATAAAAATCTTCATTGGAATAAAAATGCAATGGATCATTAAGTTCAATTGGTTTATCAAAATACCTGATACGCAGATAGCGTAAAGTAAAGATTAAATTTGTTGTGCGTTCTTCTTCAGTGTTGCCTTTGAATATCTGCAGTGCCTTGCCTGCCCAATAATCCTGTGTGCCAAATCTTAATTTCAGAGGAGCAATAACCGGTCCGATATAATTAAGGGAATCTGTTTTACGTTGAGAAGCAAAAGATGCTCCGGCTGCCCACTTTGCGAAGGGTGAAAAAAACGGACGGTCAACAGTCAGGCTTCTTCTGAAATTTCCATATCCGTCAAAACTGTTTTGCAACTTTGTACTGATGTAGGTGTTTCGAATGTTTGGTATAAAATAGTTTGTATTAAAAGCATTAATTCCCGAAGTAATATTTCTTGTAAAAACATTTTGAAACTCGTGCCCGGTTCCTAAAAAATTTTTATCAGTCAGATCTGCATGTATTCCTGATGGTGAAATGGATCCATAAGGAATTATACTCCATCTGTCCAGTTCACGGATAAAAATATCCACTGAATCTGATTTTCCCCCTGCAAACGCAACATAAAAAGAGACTTCATGCACATATTTCTGGCTTCGGATTAATCGCTCCGATTCTTTTACAAGCAAAGAATTGAATGGTTCATTTTTACGAATGAGCAAAGGTTCCGGATCGCGATAATCTGAGTTTTAATATGCAGCTTATTCCCGGTTTTATATAAAAAATTCTGTTTTGCAACAGTAGTGTCAATGGGTGAATAACCAAAAGGATCCAGGGTCACGATGTCGATATTCCGGATAATTTTTCCTTCAAAGGTACTGTAGGGTTTTTGTATAAGTTTTTTATATACTTTCTTTTTGGGATCAACTTTTTTTGAGATAACTGCAACCGGCTTAAAAACCAAACGGTACATAAACGTGGTGAACCTGCTTCTTTTCGAATAAGTTTCAATATTCTCATAAATATGGGTTGAATCTGTCTTGACTGGAGTTTCTTGTGCAAATGCAAAACAGTTTATGAATATTGAAAAGGCAAAAACAAGAATATATTTTTGAACCACATTTCCACTTGCAGTCTCTAAGTATTCCGAAGTTCCCATTTTAAAACCACCTTTATATCATTCCCGATTGCTTTAATCGTTACTATATTGGTTTTGATTATTTTATATCCGGGTGTTAATAAATTCTTTTTATCTGTACCTTTTTGTCTGACTGTTATTTTCTATAGAATCCTTCTCCATTTTCAGAGCTTCTCTTGCCTTCCTTTTAAAATATCCTCTTAAAAGGAAGTTATGTTTCAACGCTTCCATATTTTCTTCTAATCCCCTGGAACTTTTTTGAAGATTTATCATAATTTGACTTAGATCTGCTGCAATGGTTGTATCCTGAATTAATCTGCCGACTGTTCCGGTTCCGCTGTTAATATGCACCATAGTCTCTCCAAGTTGTTTCGAAAAAACTTCTGTATTACCCGCTGTTACTTTGAAACTCTTCATGATTGAAGATATATTATCTTGCGTTGAATCCATGGTTTCCCCTAACCCTCTGGATGTTTTTTTAAGATCCAGGATGGTCTGATTCAGATTTTCTGCAATAATTGTATCATGAATAAATCTGCCAAGTGTGCCTCGTCCGCTATTTACTTTAAGCATAATCTCTGCAAGTTGTTTTGAAATAATTTCGACACTACCTGCGGTTCTCTGCACACTTTCTATTATCGCATCTGTTTCAACAGGTTCTTTAGAAACAAGTTGTTGCCCATCTTTTACTATGGGAGCATCAGTGCTTCCCTGCGAAATAACTAAAAGCCGGTCGCCAATAAGTCCTTCTGAACCTATCGCCACTTTGCTGTCTGATTTAATAAACTTTCTAATATCTTTTTGAATCATCATATCTACCCTCACTGTTGAATCGTTTATTATGCGTATGTCGTCTACTGTGCCTACAGTGATTCCTGAGAAACGGATATTATTTCCGACCTGTAATCCACTTACGTTGTAAAAAGTTGAAGTAAGCATAAAAACAGGGTTAAATAAATTTTTTTGTTTTCCTATTATAAATATGGCAAATACGAAGAGTGCTATTCCTCCTATAACAAATAGTCCCAACCGTATTTTAAATTTTTGTGTATATGTTTCCATTTTGTTTTTTAGTTAAATGTGTCGTTTTATATATCAGACTCAATTATCCTTTCTACATAAAGAAAGATTTAATTAACGGGTCGGCTGAGTTTTCAAAGTCCTCAACTTTTCCTTCACTGTAAACTTCCCCATTGTCCAGCATGATAATCCGGTTTGCCGTGGTAAGAGCACATTTGATATCATGTGTGATGATGATAGAAGAAGTTTTATATTTTTCCTGAACATCATTAATGAGTGAACTTATTTCATCGGAAGTAACAGGGTCCAGACCTGTTGTGGGTTCGTCATATAGCATTATCATCGGGTCTACAACAATGGAGCGTGCCAGACTTATTCTTTTTCGCATGCCGCCGGAAAGTTGTGAGGGCATTTTATTCAATGAATCTGTCAAACC
>JGI24132J36420_10000466_pt1 | contig 19690 bp, 18 predicted proteins | sample BarGraNGADG00212_3_FD_36420 | JGI IMG/M metagenome (IMG submission 36420) | reverse complement strand
GTAGCGTTCCCGAAGCGGAACCAGTACACGAGGAAGTTCCAGGCCACCCCGGCGGCCACGACCACCGCGAGCCAGAGCACGGCGTTGAGCGACGTACGCCCGACGCCGAAGACGGCCAGCGCCGTGACCGTGCCCACGACGGCGAGCGGCAGCACGAACGAGAGATGCGGCACCACCACGAGATAGCCGCCGCCGCGAACCACCACGAGCGCCGTCAGCAGCCAGCCGACAGCGCCGACCACGACCCCCAGCCACGCCCCCCGCTCCCTCATCGTCACCTCACGCTCCGGCCGCCATCGAGACCACGCGACGACGGGCGCTCCCGCCCGTCGTCGCGTCCGAGACAACCGTTTCTGCCCTCGCGACACGACACCTGCCGGTCATTCCCGCGGGAGCCGTGCCAGTACCCCTGCAGTACTCTCGTCCGCGGGCTTGCGCTGGAAGGCGTACATGGGGCGCACCAGCACGGGCGGGTAGTCGAGTCCGCCGCAGGCAGCCTGCAGTTCGGCGTCAGTCATGCCCGCGGTCGGCAGCAAGTGGACGACGAGCGTCGGCACGATGCGGTGGCGGCGGTAGTAGCTGATGACCCACTGCGGCAGTTGCCCAGACGCAGTCACGCCCATCCAGTACGTGTTGGAGGCGATGCTACCTTTCCAGTACAGGTAGTACCCGCAGGCCTCATTGAAGACGAGCAGCTGGTCGCCGGGGCGCGCCTGCGCCCTCAAATCCGCAGCGTAACCGTCAAGGAGCCGGCGCCGATCGGGGCTCACCTTGATGCCCGACCAAGGCCCCGAGCTGAAACGGCTCGTGAGCTCGCGATACGGCACGTCACGCTGCTGGAACTGGAACTGAAAGCCGATGGTAACGCCGACCACAGCGACCAGAGTCACGAGTGCGAGCCACGGAACTCCCGTGTTGCGGGAGGCGGCCGACGGAAGACCGGCCTCGCCATCCGCGGGCCGCAAGAGCGGCGCAGAGGGTCCCGGCGCCGGTACCGTCGGCCTCCCGACCGCCTCGAGCGCCCAAGCGAGAAACAGTCCGCTGGCGATGAGCGCTGGGGCAAGGCCGACGGCGGAGTTCACATAGCCGGCCGCGCTGGTGTAGGCGGTCATGGCCCCTGCGATCATCGCTGGGGCCCATATCCAGATGAGCAGCCTGGCGCCGGTCTCCCGCTTCTCGCGGGGGATGAACAGGTAGAGAAAGGGCGTCATGAAGGCGTACACCTGCACGTATCCTGAGGCCCAAAGCAGGGGGCGCTGGGCGGCCAGCCAGAGTGCCACCGGCAGGGCCGCCAGCAGTGCGCGCCCTGTTCGAGGCCAGCGCAGGAACACCAGGTACACGAGGAGCGCTGCGACGATGAGGTCCGGGCGCGCCGTGATAAAGCGCCAGAAACCCTGCGCGACCGCCAACGCCTTGGAGGCTCCTCCGAGCTGGTGCAGCACCCGGGCGCCCGACATGGTCGCTTGCCAGCTGCGCACCAGGTTGCGCGGCCCAAAGCTGAGCATCACCAGGCCCAGCGGGACGAGCACTAACGCGCCGCCGAGCACCCAGGCGCTGAGTGCGCGCCACGCGCTCCGCCCAGTAGGCGGACCGTCTGGGTCGGGCGGGTGCACGAACGCGCCCTGCGCCACCATGGCGGCAGCTCGCCGGCCCTGAGCGAACACGAAGAGGACCGCGCAGAACGGCACGATGAACAGCAGCGACGGGTAGACGGCCACGGCGACACCGAAGGCTGCCCCCGAAGCGAGAGCGAACCTCCTGCCTTTCCCGAGGAGCACGACCCATGCCCCGAGCGCTGCGCCGAGCGTGAGGAAGGCGAGGGCGATGGTGTTGTAGCTGAGTTGCGGCGTAGCCCAGAAGATGTAGGTGACGTACACGGTGGCGGTCAACGCTCCCAGCTCCCAGCGCACGAGGCGACGCAGCAGCAGGAACACGGCGACCGCGACGCCGATCATCATGAGCAGGTACAAGTGCCTCATGTAGAGCACGTAGCCGGTAACGTCGTAGTCCCTGATGATGGCGAAGAGCTTCACGAAGGGGTACATCACAAAGCCGGGGATCTGCGCCAGGTTCTGCTCCTGCACGAACGGCTTGTCGCCCAGTGCCCAGCGCCACGGGACGAGGACGTAGAAGCTCTCGTCCCGGAGATCCATCCCCCGGAAGAGCCGGAGCCAGGTGAGCAAGAGGGCCGCCGCAGCGACTCCGACGGCGACGGCCGCCGCCGCGAATGCAGCGGGCGCCGCTTCGCGGCGCCATCTTGCAGGGCCTCTCTGTTCTGACAAAGTCGCTATCGGTCCGACCTTCTCGCTCACCGGCGGACGGCGACTTCGCGACGAGGCGAAGATCCGTGCGCAAGCTCTGTGGACAACAGCCCCGGAGCACTCCTCCGGGACGGGCAGAGGACGGGTCGCGCCGCCGCCCGTCCGTAGGCGGCGGACTGCGCACTCCGCTTTCGAGGTCCATCAGTCACAGCAGGAGGTCCCCGACGTACGCAATGATAGCCGCAGCGCCGGGAATCGGCGAGCACACCCCACCAGAGCCGGGACCCTGCACATGCCACACCGCGGCGCCGTCATTCCAAGAAGCCACCACCAAGTGATACCATCAGTACCGACCCTTCGAGGAGCTTCGTCGCGACGGTGAGAACCAGGGCGACCGCAAAAGGACCTAGTGCACGTCGTCTCGCCAGTGCAGAGCCGCATGAGCACCACCCAGCGCCATCTGGCGCGCGATCTGCAGCACGTCGTCGCCCACACCGAAGGACTCTGGGACGAGATGCGCCGACAGAGCGTTTTCGTCACTGGCGGCACGGGGTTCGTGGGTCGCTGGATGCTCGAGAGCCTTCTTTGGGCGAACGACCTGCTCGCATTGCAGGTGCGTGTGGTGGTGTTGTCGCGCCGGCCAGACACCTTTGCAGTCGTGGCTCCGCACCTGGCCGGTCATCCTGCAGTGACCCTGCTCGGGGGAGATGTCCGTACGTTCGACGACCCTGACGGGGAGTACAGTCACGTGCTCCATCTCGCCACGGAATCCGGCCCGAGCTTGGACGCCGACCCCGGTCCAGCCTCCTTCGCGACGTCAGTCACGGGCACGGAGCGGGTGTTGGCGTTCGCCGCCTCGCACGGCACGACGAAGCTGCTGTTCACAAGTTCCGGTGCCGTGTACGGCAGGCAACGGGAGGACTGCGAGCGTCTGAGAGAGGACTATGTTGGCGCCCCCTCGCCCGATGACTCGAAGGCCGGGTACGCACTCGGCAAGCGGGCCGCCGAGCTTCTGTGCTGCGCTGCCGCGGAGGAGTCTGACGTGCGAGCCAAGATCGCGCGCTGCTTCACGTTCGTCGGCCCATACATGGACTTCGAAGCCAGCTACGCCATCGGCAACTTCATCCGCGACTCGATCTGCCGAGAGGCCCTGGAACTGACTGGAGACGGCACTCCGCTGCGGTCCTACCTCTACGCGGCCGACCTGGCCGTCTGGCTCTGGACGATCCTCTTTGCGGGCGACAAGGCAACGCCTTACAATGTGGGCTCTCCGGATGCCATCTCGATAGCAGACCTTGCTCGGCTTGTTGCGGGCAGTGTGGGGGGCGGCAAAGCCGTGCATATCGCCAAGGGTCCTCCTCTGAGCCCGGCCCTCCCGGCTCGCTACGTCCCCGACACGTCTCGCGCCACGTCACGTCTGGGTCTCAAGGTCGAGATCGGGCTCGAAGAAGCCGTCCAGCGCACCGCGCGATGGTATCGATCGACGCGCAGAGAGGAAGTGGCAGAGCCGTGATCGTCGCAGACTACGTCTTCCAGTATCTCGTGTCGCGTGACGTGAGGGATGTCTTCATGGTCTCGGGTGGCGGCATCATGCATCTCGTCGACGCCTTGGGACGCCAGCCCGAGCTTTCGTACTGGTGCAACCACAATGAGCAAGCGTGCGCCATTGCCGCGGAGGCCTACTCAAGGATCACGGGCGGTGTGGGGGTCTGCCTGGTCACAACCGGCCCCGGGAGCACCAACGCGCTGTCCGGCATTGCGGGCGCTTGGGTCGATTCGATCCCGGTCGTGGTGCTCTCAGGGCAGGTGAGGACTGACTTGATCGCCGACTATGGCCGCTTGCGACAGTTGGGGCCGCAGGAGGTCAACATCATTGACATGGCACGGCCTGTGACCAAGTACGCGACCACGGTCATGGCCGCCGAGGACATCCCCTTCGAACTCGAACACGCGATGGAAGCAGCCCTCTCAGGACGTCCGGGCCCCGTCTGGCTCAACATCCCGCTGGACATCCAAGGCGCCGATTTCGAGCCGTCGCAGTCACCTGGAGTGCGAGGGATGAATCTGGTTAGCGCAGAGAGCGCAGGCTGTTCTGCGCAGGAATCGGATGTTGCTCGCCTCATCAAAGATGTCAAAGGCGCGCGTCGGCCTCTGATTGTCTGCGGCAACGGCGTGCACCTGGCCGGTGCCGAGGATCTGCTCCTGGAGTTCGTGGAACGCTTGGACTGCCCCGTGGTCACGACGATCGGGGGCATGGACCTCATGCCCGAAGCACACCTCCGGTATATGGGCAGATTCGGTCCCACAGGCCAGCGCCGAGCCAACTTCGCCATCCAGAACGCGGACCTCTTGTTGTGCCTTGGCGCAAGCATGTCGGTGGCGGCGGTCGGCTTCGACACGAGCGGCCTGGCTCCGAACGCGCGGCGGTTGATGGTCAATATCGACCAGTGTGAGATGGAGAAGCCGAATCTCCGCGTCGACGAGAGCCTTGCTGCGGACGTCGGCTGGTTCATGCGGGAGTCCCTTAGAAAGACCCGCATCGAGCAGTTCGCTTGGGACCCACGCTGGCTCGAAGCGTGCCGCCAATGGAAAGAGCGCTACCCTCTGGTCACGCCGGACTACCTCGAAGACCACGAGCACGTGAATAGCTACTACCTAGCCGCCTGCTTGTCGGACCGGCTGGAGCCCGGCGATGTCGTACTCACCGGCGACTCGCTCGACGCTGTGTCGGTCTTCCATTCCTTCGCCGTGAAGCCACACCAGCGAGTCATCACGAACAGCAATTACGGAGCGATGGGCTGGGACCTGCCGGCGGCGGTCGGCGCCTGCGTGGCCAGAGAAGGCGCGCGCACGATCCTCGTCACCGGCGACGGCAGTTTCCAGTTCAATAGCCAGGAGCTTCTCACGATCGGTCACAATCGCCTCAACGTGAAGATCTTCGTGCTGAACAACGGCGGCTACGAGTCGATTCGAGCCACGCAAGAGACTCATTGCCAAGGACGGCATGTCGGGTGCGACGCCCGGTCGGGCGTGGGCAACCCCGACTTCGAGTCTCTGGCCGCCGCGTACGGCCTCGACTACGCCCTGCTGGAGACCAACGATGTGGTCGATTCGGCCCTCCCTGACTTGCTCGCGGGCCACGGCCCCCTCCTCTGCGAAGTTCGTGTATCGTGGGACCAGGGCAGAAGCCCGCGGATCGTTTCGCGTTTGGGAAGGGATGGAGCCTTTGAGACTCCATCCCTCGAGCATCAGCATCCCTTCCTTCCCGACGACGAGACGAAGCAGATCATGGGCCTCTTTCGAAACGACCCTCAGAATGGGGACCTGTGATGCGTGCAAGCCGTCGGTGCCGCCGTCGGCGAGTCTGCCGCATGACGGTCATCAAGTGACGACAGCAGAGGAGCGACACATTTGTTGAACGGAAAGCGCATCCTTGTGACCGGAGGCACCGGTTCGTTCGGGCAGGCGTTCACGAAATACGTCCTGGACGAGAGCCAGCCTTCGGAGCTCATCATCTTCAGCAGAGACGAATACAAGCAGTCGGAGATGGCCAAGACCTTCGCACCGGAGGAACACCCAATCCGCTACTTCCTGGGGGACGTTCGCGATAAGGAACGGCTGCTGCGCGCGTTCACCGGCGTCGACTACGTCGTCCACGCCGCCGCCTTGAAGCAGGTGCCGGCACTGGAGCAGAACCCATTCGAGGCGGTGCGCACCAACGTGCTGGGTGCACAGAACGTCATTGAGGCCGCCCTCGAAAGGTCGGTAAGCAGGGTGGTTGCGATCTCCACAGATAAGGCCGTTGGCCCGATCAATCTCTACGGCGCCACGAAGCTCGTCATGGAGAAGCTTTTCGTCGCCGCCAACGCCTACGTTCGGTACCGGGACATCGGATTCGCGGTGGTCAGGTATGGCAACGTGATCGGCAGTCGTGGCAGTGTGATCCCCTACTTCCTCGAACTGATCGAGCACGGCGAACGCGAGTTGCCGGTCACCGATGAGTCGATGACCCGTTTCTGGATCACGCTGGACCGAGGCGTGAAGCTCGTGGCCCGCGCGCTGAGTGAGGCGCACGGCGGTGAGGTCTACGTGCCGCGCATCCCCAGTATGAGCGTCCTGGACATGCTCGCAGCGATGCCGGAGAGCTGCACGCATCGCATCATCGGCCGCCGCCCCGGCGAGAAGCTCCACGAGATCCTGATCAGCGAAGACGAGGCACGCCGGACTGTGGACTGCGGCGAGTGCTATGTCATTCTTCCCGAGTTCGCGGGGGCAGACTGGGCGGATTGCTATCTCGGCTGCATGGGAGCGGTGCCCGAAGGTTTCAGCTACCGCAGCGAGAGCAACACGGAATGGGTCAGTGTCGAAGACATGCGCCGGCTCATTGAGAAGCCTTGCGCCCGCCCCGTCACCGACGACCGCACTTTGTGAGCGGAGGCGAGAACGCATCGCACGAGAGGACCGTGCTCGGCGGCGCTGCGGCTCGACTTGCCGTGGAAGGCGGAGCGCCCGTTCGGGCCTCCCTGTTACCTTACGCTCGCCAGTGGATCGAGGAAGACGACGTCCAGGCGGTCGTCGATGTGCTGCGGTCTGATTGGCTGACGACTGGCCCCAGGATACCTGCCCTTGAGGAGGCCGTCGCGACGTCGATCGGCGTCGCCCATGGTGTCGCGGTCAGTAGCGGCACTGCCGCCCTCCACGCTGCGGCCTACGCCTTGGGCGTGGGCCCGGGCGACGAGGTCATCGTCCCCGCTATCACCTTTGCCGCGAGTGCGAACTGCGTGGTCTACTTGGGCGCCACTCCAGTCTTCGCGGACGTGGACCCCGCCACGCTTCTCCTGGACCCGGTCGCTGCTGAGGAGCGTCTCAGTGACAAGACCAAGGCCATCATTGCCGTCGACTACGCGGGGCAGCCCTGCGACTACGATGCTCTACGGCGGCTCACAAGCCGAACCGGGGTCTCGCTGCTGGCAGATGCAAGTCACTCTCTTGGCGCGACCTATCATGGCCGCGCGGTAGGATCCCTTGCGGACGTCAGCACGTTCAGCTTCCACCCCGTCAAACACGTCGCCGCCGGCGAAGGCGGCCTTGTGACCACCGACCGCGACGATCTTGCCCTGAGGATGACGCGGTTCCGCAACCACGGCATCGATGTGGACCACGCGCAACGGACGGCCGCGTCGTCGTGGCGCTACAGCATGGTCGATCTGGGCTACAACTACAGGCTGTCGGACATCCACGCAGGATTGGCGCTGAGCCAGTTCGGCAAGCTTGCGAGATGGCTTGAGAGGCGGCGCGCCATCGCCGCCTTCTATGATCGCGAGTTCTCGTCCATGCCTTGCGTTCGACCTCTGGAGACGCGACCTGGGGTGGAGCATGCCTACCACCTCTATGTCGTCCGCCTCGACGACCCTGGCTGGTCGGCGGACCGTCAGGCGGTGTTCACGGCGTTGCGCGCAGAGGGGATCGGCGTCAACGTGCACTACCTGCCCGTTCACCTTCACCCCTACTACCAGGCTCACTTCGGCACCGCGCCGGGTGACTGCCCTTCGGCTGAGCGGGCCTACAGCGGCCTTCTCACGCTGCCCCTGTTTCCCGGGATGTCAGACCAGGATGTGGGCGACGTGATCACGGCAGTCCGCAAAGTCGCCGCACGCTACTGGTCACCGGTAGCCTGAGCGCGCGGTCACGCTGGGCGCCTGCCCTTGTTCAAGGGCCCACCACAGGATGCGGGTTCTCTTGGTGCAACCGACGGCGTCTCAAACCCCTCGTGTGCCCACGGCCTGCTAATCCTTGAATCTCCAAACGATAATATTCGTGGAGTTCAGGGGATGCAGACCAAAAACATCGGCTTCGTAGTGGACGACTTCAACATCATCAGCCCTGCGCACCGCATCAACCAAGTCGTGGTTGTGATCGACTAGCTGGTTGTACCGGTTTCTAGTCATGCCTATCCAGCTCGAGCGCTCATCCACCCAACAGGGCTCCAAGTTGATCACTTCCTTGATACTGTGTCTGTGCTGTCGAAGGTGCTCAACGATCGGTAGTGCGCTCGGAATCTGCTCGATGCTGTGGACAGTAAGTACGGTCGAGCCAAGTCGAATCACCTCATAGTCTGCCGCATGGTTGTAGTTGAAGGGGGAGACATCCAAGCCGAGGCGCTTCCCCAGCGCCACGGCATTGGCGGAAGACTCCCCGCCGTAGGCATTCCTCCCCAAGTATGTAAGGTTGAAGCCGTAGCCGCAGCCCAGTTCACACACAGCGCCGCTGGCAAACCGCTCAACATACGACTGAATGAGCGAGTACCAGAGCATGCGGGCTGTTCTCACAGTGGTGCAGAACACCTCCTCGCCCATAGAAATGAACATTGGCTCATCCATGTGCATGCCAAGATCTGCGAATTCTCTGATCTTGTAATCCTCAGGGCGATCTAACGTGAGGCGTAGCAGCGGCTCGTAGCGATCCCTATCGTATTCGCGGGCTACGGCCATTTCATCGCGAGTCAGCGAGTAGGACTGCCATCCGAGCAGGCGTGCGGGCCAATTGCTCTTGGTGGAAAGGTACTCATTCAGTGGCACGTGTCGCATTGGGCGGCTCCTCAGGTGTCTGAGTGGTTGGGTGGACGCCTCACAGCAGGCATGTCCGCAAAGCCGCGCCCATGAGAGGCCGGGCCGCCGCACTTGACACGGCCACTCTGCGCCCTGCCGCGCTCAAGTGGTCATGGCCCGCCAAGAAGCTCCCAGCTGACGGGCGTGCCTTTCGCAACGTCACTGACGACGCGGCGCCCCAGGATCTCGTCGTAGTACTTGGGGGGAAGGCCAAACCCTGGACGGATCACTCGTAGGTTCTGCGACGTGAACACGTCGCCCGCGCGCATGTCCTTGGCGACGTATAGCGAGCGGCGGAACGTGAGCGAAGAACGCTCGCTGTCCGTCGCTCCGTAGTGGACCGAGCCCAACGCCCTCATTGCCATGTCGGTATCGCGCACTAGCGCGGCCAGCTCGTGCGGCTCGAGAGAGAACGCCGCATCCACTCCACCGTCCGCACGAGACAGCGTGAGGTGTTTCTCTATTACGACTGCCCCAAGAGCGACGGCAGCGACGGCGACTGCGGTCCCCAGTGTGTGGTCGGAGAGGCCGACCTGACAACCGAATCGCCTGCGAAGATCAGGCAATGAGCGCAGGTGGATGTCTTCCGGTGCCGCCGGGTAGCTGCTCGTGCATCGCAGGAGGACCAGCTCCGGACAGCCGCCCTCGAGCGCGGTACGTACAGCCGCTTCGATCTCCTCCAAGCTCGCCATGCCCGTCGACATCAGCATCGGCTTGCCCGTGGCAGCGACCTTGCGGATGAGTGGGAGGTGGACGATCTCAAAGGATGCGATCTTGTAGCACGGTACGTCAAGGGTCTCGAGGAAGTCGACGGCGCTCTCGTCGAATGGCGTTGAGAAGGCGATCATGCCCCGACGTCGGGCTCGTTCGAAAATGGCCGCATGCCACTCCCACGGCGTGGATGCTTCGTCGTAGAGAGCATGGAGAGAGCGGCCCGCCCACGGACTTGTGGGGTCGGTGATGCAGAACTCCTCCCGCGTAACGTCCAGCGTGATGGTGTCGGCGGTGTATGTCTGGATCTTGAGGGCATGCGCACCAGCATCGGCCGCGGCGTCTACGATGGCAAGAGCACGGTCGAGCGACTGCGCGTGGTTGCCAGACATCTCAGCGACAACCAGGGGGGGATGGGTGGCGCCGACGGGGCGACCTTCGATGTGTACGTCGTTCACCATCTCCTGCCGATCATATCCCTGCGTCTTGTCCCCATCCCTCGTGGTTATGGCCCATCTTGCGAGTCAGAGCCTGCGGTTGGGCCGAGAGTGAGGGCTTCCAAGCCTCCCGGTCCAGAGCAAGCAGAACAGCTTCCCGGGAGCCGTTGACGCCCTCAAGAGTGCGCATCGCGGTGCGCTTGAACCCCAAGCGTTCGTGCACGTGCAGACTCCGCTCGTTTGCGGCCAACACCTCTGCGCGCACGCAGCGCAGACCCTCGACAACGAAAGCCTCGTAGAGGCCCAGGCGACACATCGTCATCCCGCTGCCCGAGGGCGCGGAGTCCACCCCCACATAGAACCCCCACAATGCAGAGCCAGCGGACCCGGTTTCCTGGTCAAGATGGACGACTCCGACGGGCTGCCCGCCCATCTCGAACACATAGTACAGCCGAGTGTCGGACTTGAGCATCTCCAAGAACCACTCGCCATGCTCACTCACACTGATCGACTGGTCGGACAAGCTCGCGAAACGCACTCGATCGCTGTTGCGCCAACCGTGCAGCAGCTCCCTGTCGGCCGGTCCCACCGGACGCAGGAGGCAGCGATCGCCTCCAGACATGACCCGCATGGCAAGCTCATGCCGTCGGCCAGCGCGGGCGCCGGCCATCATTGCTGCAGCAGCGCGGCTCATCTCCCGAACGCGCGCGGGGTTGTTGAGTAGACTCCGGATCGCTGCACCGATATCGGCGGGCTGGGGCCGCGGGCCGAGATCGATGCCTGCTCCGGCTATCGCCACTTCGCGCGCCACCCCGAATTGGTTGACCGCGATAGTGGCAAAGACATTCGGTAGCCCGAGGTAGCAGCGTTCCCAGGTCGCGGTTCCACCGGCACCGATCGACAAGTCCGCGTGAGACATCACTTCTGCCATGTTCTCGACATCGACGCGTAGCGTCGTCCCGGAAAGGCCGTCGCAAGCGCGTCGGAGCGCCTCGAGATGGGGGTCCTCGCCGGTGGCCACGACCGTGACATGCACGTCCCCAGCCGCCAGCGACTTGATGGCCTCGAGCGCACGCAGAGTCATCCCGCATGTGTCTCCCCCGCCAAAGAAAACGAGGATGTCGCGAACTGGACCGTCGCGTTGCCTTCGCCAGCGGCGGGCCACTTCGAACTCCTCGCGAAGCAGCGCGTATCGAGGCCCAATGAGCTTCGTGCACGTGCTGGGGACGAGGCGAGTGTATCGGCCTTCCGCCTCAGGGTAGAGGCTCTGATCTAGTAGGACTTCACAGTCATGGGCCCTATCCGCCAAATCGTCGATGACCGCGATCCACGACACGTGGGGACGCAGCGTGCGCTCGAAGAGCGCCCCGAGCCCATAGTGGTCTACTATGAGGCGCTCAACCCCGCCAACCTCTTTCAGCGCGGCGATGCACAGGGCGGCATCGGCACGTTCGTCGTGGCCAAGAAGCGAGACATGCGCGGGTCTGACCGATCCCGAAGGCAGATCGACGACCAGGTGTCCGCCCTTCTCAGCGCGCACACGCAGACGCTCAGGAAGCGCGCGCGACAGCAATACCGTTTCCGCCCCTCGAACTCGCAGCGCGTCAGCAAGGACGAGGGAACGCATCACGTGACCCGTACCAATGACGGGTGAGGCATCTGCACGTAGCGCGATCCGTATGCTCACCGGATCACCTCCTCCGTGAAGACCTTCCATACAGTCAAATCGTCGGCAGGTGACCGCGTGCACGGAATCCGACCGGCGGCCGCCTCGCTACGAAGCCCTTGATGCCAGCGCTTCGATCGAAGTAGACCACGGCGGCAGGAAGGGTCATCTTCATGGTGGTCTCGGCGGCCACGCGCAGCACTTGGGCGAACGGTTGAGGGCCCGCATTGAAAGACCGGGCGTCGCCTTGGACGATCTCCGTGACCGCATTCTCGGCCATGTGGGCAGCGCGCTCCCGGAAGTCTCGCACGGCGCCGGTGGCGTACGCGAGATTCGAGTCGCGCACGCGGAACTGCATGAGCGTGAACAACCTAGAACACTGCTTCGACACGCAGGTTGTTCCCCAGTCCGACCATGGTGTCGACCGGCACGACTCGGAGAATCGCCAGAACGGCAGTCAACGCTGGACCCTCAGGAATGGAGTTTACTTCTTCGGGACGCCTGATTCCTCGCTGCCTGACCCGGTGGCGCAGCCCGAGACCGCCGAACATGGCGTGGAACGCCTCGGTCGTGAACTGGTTGATGTGTGCTGAGGCAGCAGTGGGCTGGGCCCCGATAGCGCGATACGCCTTGCAGCGAGCCTTCAGGCCGCGTTCATTGGGCACATCCAGCAGCGCGACCGAACCTGACGACAAGGCGCTTTTGAGCCGTATGAAGTAGTCCATTGGGTAGGCGAGGTGCTCGAGCACCTTGTCCATGTAGAAAAGGACGCGTCGGCCATTGCCGCAGGCAGCCGCCAGTGCTTCCTCCAACGCAGGCACCGGGTTGCCGGAGTGCACGACCACCCGGCCGGCCTGCCGCTTGGAGATATACGCAGCAAAAGTCGGGTGCGGCTCGACGACGTGATAGACGGTGTCGGCCGGTGCGCTCTCGAGAAAGCGCTCTGCGGCAAGCCCCAGGCCGGGCCCGATCTCGAGGACGGCCATGCCATCGCGATGATGCTCATGAAGCCAGCGCGCCTGATTGGCGGCGAACTGCCAGCGTCGTTCGTGAAAGGCCGATTCGAAGTAAGGGGTGTCGTAGTTCTCGGCGGTGAGGTCTTCGTCCTCAACTTCGGGAATGTACGGCTCTTTGTGTCCGCCTCCACAAAAGACGCAGCGAAACCACTGGTTGCCGTCCCACTCGAGATAGTGACGGAATCTGGCACTCATGCCGCATATCGGGCACTTCGCTTCGCTCTTTGACACGGGTGCGTCCCCCTCTGGTCTTCTGCATCCAGCAGTGACGATCACCGACGGTGACTTGGTCCCATTCTATCGCCCAGCCGCGGCCGCCTCGTCTCGACGGACTTCATGCCGGCGCTTCAATCGAAGTTGATCCGCTCTTTCTCGACGACCAGCGGTCGCTTGTGGACTTGTGTGTGGATGGATCCGATGTACTCGCCCAGGATGCCGACGAAAAACAGCTGCACAGCACCGAAAAAGTAGATGCCGATCAGCAGCGGGGCCAGCCCCAGACTGAACGTGTTCCAGAACAGCAGCTTGACGACCAGGTAGAGAACCGAGACCAGCAGACTCAGGATCGACAGTGCGAACCCCATGATGGTTGCGACGCGCAACGGTAGTTTCGAGTGATTCGTTATGCCGAGGATCGCCAGGTCGTACAGGGTGTAGAAGTTGTTGTGGGTGATGCCGTGTTTGCGCGCCGGCTGCATGTAGCCGATCTCCGCCCGCTCAAAACCGAAGTCGCAGATCAAGCCGCGGAAGTAGACGTACTGCTCGTTCGTCTCCCGAAGGTGCTCGATGACCTCGCGGTCGTAGAGTCCGAAGCCTGTGAAGTTCGGGATGAGCTCGACGTCCGAGAGATGACCGATCAGCCAGTAATACAGCTTGCGCACGCGAAACATGTGCTTCGACTCCTCGCTCCCCTCCTTCACACCGATGACGACCTTGTAGCCCTCTTCCCACTTCTCCAGGAATCGCGGGATGAGTTCTGGGGGATCCTGGAGGTCGGCGACACAGGTGATGATCGCCTCGCCGGTCGCCTGCAGGAGTGCGTGGTGCGGCGACCGCACATGACCGAAATTGCGCGTGTTCACGATTGCCTTGACGTGCCTGTCCTCCGCCGCGATCTCCCGGAGGATCTCGACCGTGCGGTCTTCTGAGGCGTTGTCGATGAACAGGTGCTCNTAGTCGTAGGAGGGGAAGCCCTGCATGGCCTCCCGNACCCGACGATGGACCTCTCGGACGTTGCCTTCCTCGTTGTAACAGGCAGTGAGGATGGTTACGTAGGGCACTACACGTTCCTTTCTCGGGGTGTCACGGCGGCGGCGTGCGCCGCGGCCACCTGGTCCTCATTGCCGGGTACTGTAGACCGTGTCCGGCCGCCCTTGAAGCTGAAGTACTTGTGACTCGTGTAGCTGAAAACGACCATGACGGCGGTAAAGAGGGCCTGGGTCACATAGATGCTGAACGGCAGCAATCTCAGGAGGATAGGAAGTCCGATGAGGCTAATGCACAGCGTGCCGACGTACACGAGCGAGAAACGTGGCAGCTCCCGCCACACGCTTCCCTTGCTACGAAACACGAAGTGACGGTAGCACACGTAGGCGTTGAGCACGGCCGGGAACCACGCGATCACCAGAATGGCGAGGTAATAGATGTAGTCGTGCAGGAGGTACTGCAGAACGGCCCAGGCCAGATACCCGAACAGCGTGTTCCAGCCTCCGACCATCAGAAAGAGGATTTGCTCGCGGCGGCGCTGGTAGAACCGAGCCATCCGCCTCAACAGCGGACGGCGGTCCATGCGCTCCAGCAGATCGTCGACGTGACTCGCCACGGTCACGAAGGTTTCCGCCCACACGCCGCCGCAATCTGCCCGGCCACGTACGCGAGCATCGCGCCGGTCAATCCCGGATAGACGCCCATCCAGAAGGCATCGCCCATGATGCGGTCGGTGGCCGTTAGGCCGCCGGCCACCCTGTAGCCCACGTCGGAGCGGCCGGCCTCGGCCGCCGAGCGCATGCCGTCGAAGCACGGCTGGCGCACCATGTTGCCGGCGAAGAGCATGCGGGTCTGGATCTTCGCCGCCTCAAGGTGCGCCACGATGGCATCGCGCGTCAGTCCGGCGGATTTGGCTTCCTCGGTCAGCGTCAGCAGCAAGCCGAACCAGCTCGGCTCGCTGCCGGGCGTGGCCTCCTGCACGTACAGGAGGTCGGCGAGCGGCGCAAGAAGTCGCGACAACGTCGCGTGGTGCTCGCGCCGCAGCCGCGTGAATTCGGGCAGCTTGGACAGCTGGGCGCAGCCTACGGCGGCCTGCATCTCCGTCACCTTGAGGTTATAGCCGAACTCCGAGAAGACGTATTTGTGGTCATAGCCGTACGGCAGCGTGCCGAACTGGTGGCTGAAACGCTGGCCGCAGCTGTCGTCCTCCCCGCTGCGGCACGTGCAGTCCCGTCCCCAGTCGCGCAGCGAGGCCAGGATCTCGGCGAGCTGTGCATCGTCCGTGTACACCGCGCCGCCTTCGCCCATGGTCATGTGGTGCGGCGGGTAGAAGCTCGAGGTGGCGATGTGCCCGAAGCCCCCGGTCAGACGATCACGATACAGCGAGCCGAGCGCGTCGCAGTTGTCTTCGATCAGCCACAGGCCATGTCGCTCGCAGAGCGCGAGCACGGCCTCTACATCGAAAGGGTTGCCGAGCGTATGCGCCAGGAAGACCGCCTTGGTGAGCGGCCCCACAGCGGCCTCGAGCTGCTCGACGTCCACGTTGGCCGTGTCGGGGCGTACGTCCACGAACACCGGCACGGCCCCGTACTGCACGATCGGCGCGACCGTGGTCGGGAAACCGGCGCCCACAGTGATGACCTCGTGTCCGCGCGCAATGCGCCGCTCCCCGAGCTTCTGGGAGGTGAGTGCCATGAAGGCCAGCAGGTTCGCCGACGAGCCCGAATTGACGAGCAGGCAGTGCTTCACGCCGAGGTAGGTGGCGAGCTCGCGCTCGAAGCGGTCCGAGTAGCGCCCATACGTGAGCCAGAAGTCGAGCGACGCGTCGACGAGCAGGTCGAGCTCCTCTTCGTCGAAGACGCGGCCGCCGTAGGCGAGCCGCGTCTCACCGGGCACGAACGGCGCCGGCTCGCCCCAAGTGGCGCGGTAGTACTCGGCGGTCAGCGCGCGGATCTGGGCGCGCAGGGCGTCGCTCTCTGCCGCGCTCACGTCGGGACCTTCGAGGCGGCCCATGCCGCGCCGCTGCGGGCCGCGGCATCGCAGTAGGCCGCGATGTCCGCCCGACAGTGGGTGAGCACGGCGTCTGAACCAGCGCCGCGGTAGAACTCCGCGTACCAGCGGGCCGCTGCACCGATCGCCTCAGCGACGCTCCACGCGGCGCGCCAGCCGAGCTCGCGCTCGGCCTTTCCGGCGTCGAGCACGAGGAGACCGGCTTCAGGGGGCTGCTCCGCAGCCCCCTGGGCCGTCCGCCACTCCCCACCGCCCCACGCGTTGGTGAAGAGTCCCACTACCTCGCGAACCGTGACAGCGGCCTCAGGGCCCGGCCCGAAGTTCCAAGCGCCGTCGAACGCCCCCTCCTCGTCGCCGACTTCCGCGGCGCGACGCCACAGGTTCGCGCCTAGCCACAAGTAGCCGCAGAGAGATTCCAGCACGTGTTGCCAGGGCCGTACCGCGCCGGGATTCCTGACCTCGACGGGGACGCCGGCGCTCAGAGCGCGAGCGCAGTCTGGCAGGATGCGATCCTCACCCCAGTCGCCGCCGCCGATCACATTGCCGGCGCGCGCGGTAGCGACCTGCGGCGTCCCGGGCTCGCTGAAGAAGCTCTGCCGGTATGCCGCAGTGACCAGCTCGGAGCAGCCTTTGCTGGAGCTGTACGGGTCGAAGCCGCCCAGCGCATCCCCCTCCACGTAGGCGTGGCCAGTCTCCAGGTTCTCGTAGCACTTGTCGCTGGTCACGTTGACGAGGGCGCGCGGACCGCGGCCGGCGGCCGCCAGCGCGCGCATCTCCTCCAGCAGGTTGACTGTGCCCATCACGTTGGTCTCGTAGGTCAGGTGTGGCTCGGCATACGAGCGCCGCACGAGCGGCTGCGCCGCCAGATGGAAGACGATTTCGGGGGCGGCCATCTCGAGCGCCTGCCCCAGAGGCCGCCGATCGCGTACGTCAGCGCGCAGATCGGTGAAGCGGCCGGCGCCCTTCGCCCGCCCTGCCTCGGCGACGCCGATACCGGCAGCTTCGAAAAGGTTCGGCTCGGTGGGCGGCCCCAGCGCATAGCCAGTGACCTCTGCGCCGAGGTCGAGCAGCCACTGCGTGAGCCACGACCCCTTGAACCCAGTGTGGCCGGTGACGAACACCCGCCGGCCCGCGTAGATATCGCCGAACATCACCAGGTCTTCCAGGGCGCATCGCCCACGTCCCAAAGCGCCTCGAGGGTGCGTTTGTCGCGCAGAGTGTCCATGGGCTGCCAGAAGCCGCGGTGCCTATAGGCGCACAGCTGGCCATCCGCCGCCAAGCGCTCCAGCGGCTCGCGCTCGAAGAGTGTTGCGTCGCCATCGATGTAGTCGAGCACCGCATGCTCCAGCACGAAGAACCCGCCGTTCATCCAAGCCCCGTCGCCGCTCGGCTTCTCGACAAACGACCGCACCAAGTCCTCATCGTCACCAAGGTCGAGCGCACCGAACCGGCCAGGAGGCTGCACTGCGGTCACCGTCGCCAGCTTGCCGTGGGTCTCGTGGAATGCCAGGAGGGCGCTCAGATCGATGTCCGCAACGCCATCCCCGTACGTCATCATGAACCGCTCGCCACCAAGATGCGGCGCGACGCGACGCACTCTCCCGCCCGTCTGCGTCGTCGGTCCCGTGTCGACGAGCGTGACTCGCCACGGTTCGACAGCGTTCTCATGGACCTCCATGCCGCGACCCTTCAGGTCGAACGTGACGTCCGAGTTGTGCAGAAAGTAGTTGGCGAAGTACTCCTTGATCATATAGCCCTTGTACCCGAGGCACACGACGAACTCCTGGAGACCCTGCTCCCCAAATATCTTCATGATGTGCCAGAGGATCGGGTGCTCTCCGATCTCCGTCATCGGCTTCGGCCGAACCTCTGTCTCTTCCGCGAGGCGAGTGCCCAGCCCGCCGGCGAGAATCACGACTTTCATTCGGCCTCCAGCCATTCGCGCCTCTCAGTGTACCGCACCCGGGTCTCTGGCCACTCCGCAGTAGCCCGGAAAGTCGACTCCTCCTGGATTCGACGTCTAGAGGTGGGAACCTAGGCGACACCCATTGCCAAGCACCTCAGAACGTCAGCACCACGGTCAGCAGAAAGTACGCCGCCACCGACGCCCACATCAGCGCGTCGAACCGGTCGAGCACCCCGCCGTGGCCAGGGATGCCCCGCCCGGAGTCCTTGATCTGCACGTCGCGCTTCACCAGGCTCGCGAAGAGGTCGCCGAGCGGCCCCACGACGGCGATGACGGCGCCGAGCGCGAGCGAGTCTGCCGGCCCCAGGTCGGTGTACAGGCCGATGAAGACGACCAGGAGGACGGTGCCGATGGCGCCGCCGGCGAAGCCCTCCCAGGTCTTCTTGGGCGAAAGCTTGGGCGCCATCGGCGTGGCGCCGAAGAACTTGCCGGTGAAGTACGCCATCGTGTCGCCGGCCCACGTGCCGAAGATCACGGTGAGCGCCGCGGCGGCGCCGATATCCAGCCGCCGCAGCAGAAGCAGGGCGCTGAAGCCGAGCCCGAGGTAGAGGATCCCGAGGAGCGTCACGGCCATGCGCACGCTCACCCCGTGTTTGGGCCCGATGAGCAGCCCGAGGAAGGCGACCAGCAGCACGGCCAGGGCGATGGCGCCGAGCAGCCCGAAGGGGGTGCGAAACCACGCCATGTACATCATGACGGCGACGGCGATGAAGCCCGCCAGCGGCAGCGGCCTGTAGCGCCTCACGAGGCGGAAGAACTCGCTGAGGCCGATCAACGCCAGGGCGAGCATGACGAAGAAGTAGATAAGCCCACCGTGCAGGACCAAGACGACGGCCAGCACGGCGAGAACGGCGCCGGTGATGACGCGCGTCGTCACGACGCGCCCTCCGCGCCGGCGCCGTCCGCGGCGCCGGCCCCGGCGCGCCCCCCGAAGCGCCGCTGGCGGCGCGCGTACTCGGCCAAGGCCTCATCGAGCGCCGCCTCGTCGAAGTCCGGCCACAGCTTGTCGCTGAAATACAGCTCGGAGTAGGCGCACTGCCAGAGCAGAAAGTTGCTGATGCGCAGCTCGCCCGAGGTGCGTATGAGCAGCTCGGGGTCGTGCATCTCGGGGGCGTACAGGCGACGGCGGAGATTCTCCTCCGTCGCCTCCTCCCCGTGCGCCGCCAGCCCGGCGGCCGCGTCCAGCAACTCCCGGCGGCCGCCGTAGTTGAAAGCGATGTACAGCGTCATCCTCGTGTTGGCTGCGGTGAGCGCTTCGGCCTCCTCAATGCGGCGCACCAGCTTCTGCGGCACGCCGTCACGACGCCCGACAAAGCGCACTCTCGCCCCGCGCTCATGCATGTCGGGCACCTGCGAATCTATCATCTCCACGAACAGGTCCATGAGCGCCGCCACCTCGGCGGGCGGGCGGCTCCAGTTCTCGGTGGAGAACGAGTACACCGTCACTTCGCGGATGCCGAGGTCCAGGGCGCGCTCAAGGACGCGGCGCAGCATCTTCGCGCCTGCCTGATGCCCCGCGGCCACGGGCAGCCGCCGGCGCTGCGCCCAGCGCCCGTTGCCGTCCATGATGATGGCGATGTAGCGCGCGGTCGCGCCGCCCGCCGCAGGCTCGGCGCCGCGCGCGCCGCGCAGACGCCAGCGCGCAAGCCAGGTGCGCCACGAAGCCATCAGCCCTGCCCCACTTCGTCCGCTCCGCCCCAGTCGTCTGCCCCGCCGTGAGGCGGAGCGTCAGACCTCGAGGATCTCCGCTTCCTTGTGCTTGACCAACTCGTCGATGTCGTGCACGTGGCCGTCGGTGAGCTTCTGCAG
>JGI24132J36420_10000454_pt1 | contig 19844 bp, 16 predicted proteins | sample BarGraNGADG00212_3_FD_36420 | JGI IMG/M metagenome (IMG submission 36420) | reverse complement strand
GCGGTTTTGCCTGGATGCCGGAGGAAACGCTTTGATTTTGTGATGTGGGGGCGAAAGCTGGAGGCGGAATAGGGAGGCCGGAAGCCAGCGGAGNTTGGGGGGGGCAGGCTGGCTGGGCAAGGGGCAAATCCCGAGGTTCGGCCGCCGGAGATTGCGTTGGCAGGAAAGGTTTGGACCCGACTCTGGGTGAGGCGCTTTGGGTGGCTGGGGATTCGGGTGGCCGGCAGGGGAGCGGGGCATGAAATTGCAGCAGGGTTTGGCGAACCGCCTGGGCGACCGCCTGGCGAACGGACTTTTCCGAATGGAATTTGACCTCGCGTTTGGCGGGGTGGACGTTGACATCGACCTCGCCCGGATCGATTTCCAGAAACAGACAACAGACCGGGAACCGTCCCTTCATCAGCGCGGTGTGGTAGCCCTCGATCAGCGCGAAATTAAGTCCGCGGTTTTCCACCGGCCGGCGATTGACAAAAAGATACTGGTTATCGCGCGTCGCGCGGGAAACGCCGGGAGCGCCCAGCAGGCCCCAGACATGGAGCNTNGCTTCGGTCGAGGCCGGGCGGTCAGCCTCCTGGAAGGCGTGAAGGGAAAATTTTGCGTCCAAACGGATCAGGTCCTGCCCGCCGCCATGGAGCAACTTCATGCGCTCTTCGAGGGCGGTCAGCCGGCTGGAGCCATCGCCAGCCTTCAGTGCGGGCATCCGCCAAACGGTGGTTTGGTCTTGAACGAAAGTGAAGGCCACCTGGGGAAAGGCCAGGGCGGCGAGGGTGAGATAATGCTGGATGTGAACCCGTTCGGTTTCCTCGCTGCGCAGAAATTTCCGGCGGGCGGGCAGATTGAAGAACAGATGGCGCACCTCGGCGCAGGTTCCGGGCGGCGCGCCGGCGGCCTGGACTTCGAGCAGTTTGCCTCCGTGGATGACGACCTGAGTCGCCTCTGACGTGGCGGGCTCCTGTTCGCGCGTGGTCAGGGTGAAACGGCTGACGCTGGCGATGCTGGGCAGGGCTTCACCGCGGAAACCCATGGTGGTAATGGAGGACAAGTCATTGGCGGTTTGAATTTTACTGGTGGCGTGACGCTCGAGGCAGAGCAGGGCGTCGTCGCGGCTCATGCCCAGGCCGTTGTCGGTAATCCGGATGAGGCTGCGGCCCCCGGCTTGGATTTCAGCGGTGATGGCGGTAGCCTGGGCATCGAGCGCGTTTTCCACCAATTCCTTAACCACACTGGCGGGACGTTCGACGACCTCTCCGGCAGCGATCTGGTTGGCGACCTGTTCGGGCAGCAGCCGGATACGGTTCATGCCGGATTAGGAGGGTCGGGGGAGCGCGAAAGAAAAAATCGCTCCACGCCCGGGCTCGGTTCGGGTGTGAAGGCGTCCCCGGTGGTCCTCGATGATGCGTTTGCAGATCGAGAGTCCCAGGCCGGTCCCGTGGGTTTTGCCATGGGTGGCAAAGGGTTCGAAGAGGCGCGCGGCCACCTCGGGTGCGATGCCCGGTCCGGTGTCTTCGATCTCGGTGGCGATTTCGCGATCGCCGACCAGAAAGCGCAGCGTGATTTTGCCGCCGTTGGGCATGGCATCGACGGCATTGTGAATCAGGTTGAGAAAGACGTGGATGAGCCGGTGCGGATCGAGCAGGAGGGCCACGGCCGGGGGCGGATTTTCGCAGCTTAAACCGATCGATTTCTCGGCGATTTCGGGCCGAATTTCCTCGAGGGTTTGCTGCACAAACGTCCCATAATCGGTGAGCGCCAGCACGTTGGCCGTCTGGGAGCCTCGGGTAAACTCGAGCAGCTCATTGATCATATTGCTCAGGCGGTTGACTTGCCGGTGGATTCTCCCATGGGCGATTTGGCGTTCATCCGGCGTGCTTGCCTGGGCGGCGGCCATCTCGGAGGCAAAGCTGATGATGGCCAGTGGATTTTTGAAATCGTGAACGATGGAGCGGGCGAAGCAGCCGACCACGGACAGCCGCTCGGCTTGGAGAACTTCCTGAAGATAATGACGGTTGAAATCGCGCATGCGGAGACTGAACTCGCGCACCATGCTGGTTGCCAATCCGGGCGAACGTTCCATCATCTGCCAGAAAGCGGCGCGGGGCACGAAAAAGGCGGTGACTTCCGTTTCGGCCCGCACGGTTGCCGAACGGGGCTCGTGGTCGAGAACGGCCATTTCACCGAAAAAATCACCAGGGCCCAGCCGGGTGAGCACCTTCATTTGTTCGGCGGTGACGGCCGCGGCAATTTGAACCGTTCCTTCGCCGATCAGATACAAACCATCGCCCGGGTCGCCGGCGCGGAAGACCGTCGCCTCCGCGGGGTAATGCCTGGTTTCGACCATGCCAACCAGTCCGCGCAATTCCTCGGGCGCCAGATGGTGGAACAGCTTGCTGGTTTCGATTGCGACCACGGCCCAACCATCGATCAAAAATTCGGTTTCGTAAAGTCTGGAAAAGCTTGGTGCCGGATCGGGCGCATGGTAGATAAAAGGGCGGCATGTCATTTGCGGGCTTTTCCGAACAGCAACCCACGGCGGTGCTGCTGCAACGCAGCTTGGAACGCGGGCGCCTGGCCCATGCCTATCTCTTTGCCGGACAGCACCTGGCCGATCTGGAGGACATGGCGCGCACATTGGCGCAGACCTTGAATTGCCAGAATCCTCCGCGACGCAGCCTATCGGGCGTCGCCTTGGATTGCTGCGATACCTGCCGGAACTGCCGCCGGATTGCCGCGGCGACGCATGCCGATGTCCAGTGGGTGCGGCCGGAATCCAAATTNCGCGTCATCACCATCGATCAAATTCGCGAATTGATGCAGACGTTGCATTTGAAACCGCTGGAGGGGGGTTACAAGGTGGTTTTAATTGTTGGGGCCGATCGTCTCAATGTTCAGGCGGCGAATGCCTTCTTAAAGACCCTGGAAGAACCGCCGGCCAAGTCGATTATAATTCTGCTCTCCACCGATCCGGAGAAGATCATGGAAACTATTCAGTCGCGATGTTTGCGGTTAAACCTCGGGGGTGGAGACAGGCCTCGTTTCAGTCCTCAAAACCTGGCCTGGTTGAGCGCTTTCGTGAACCAGGCGGCGGCTGGCACCGGGGGATTGTTGGATCGTTATCGTCTGCTTGGAACGTTGATGTCGCGTCTGTCTGCCCTCCGAGAAGAGGTTGAGAAGGAGTTGTCCGCCCGATCGCCGCTTGAACATTATGAGGATGTCGATCCGCATTTGCGCGAGAAATGGGAAGATGAATTGTCGGCCGGAGTTGAGGCTGAATACCGTGGCCGACGGACGGACCTCCTGGGGGGCATCCATGGATGGCTGCGCGATGTCTGGATGGCCAGCTTAAAACTGGAGTCCGTTGTCTGGAATTACCCGGATTTGGCGGAAACGGCGAAAACCGTCGCCAGCAAAATCACCACAACACAGGCATCCGATAACATTAAAGAGATGGAAAAAAACCGCCGATTACTGGAATCCAACGTCCAGGAAGCCTTGGCTATGGAAGTGAGCTTGCTTAAACTGAAACTGTGATCGAGGAGAAACCGTTCTGGCAGCTCTCATCTATCCATGACAAAAGCAAAATTATCCAGGTTATCCAGAATTGCCACCCTCAAGCCCGATCCTTGGCAAGCCGTATTTGCCGCCTTGCTAGGATTTTTTCTGGCTTTTTCCTTTCTCAAGTTCGGCAATCCGGTCGTTTTGGATTATCTGGTGAACCAGGATTTGAGTGCGACGATTGCGACGACCTCGATGACGTCGCTTTTCTCTGGGCGAGCGACCGGGTTCGACATGATTTACGAGCCGTTGCCAGTCGCCTGGGGTTATGCATTATTGGCGATCATTGTGATGNTGGCGCTAAAAGTTGGGCGGCTGCATAAGCCAAAACCGGCATGGCTGGCNTACTTGCCGGCAGTTTGGCTTTTTTGGCAACTTATTGCGTCAACGCAAACGATAAACCCACGACTTACTCANGTAACGCTGGCGCATATGACCGCCTGTGTCGTTTGTTACTATCTAGGATTATTTGCGCTGAGCCGGGTCACAAACCTAAAACCGCTTTGGATCGGGTTGATGGTTGGTTTTCTTTTGGTTTTGTGGCTTGGACTCAGTCAGCATTATGGCGGACTTGAGACAACGAGGCGATCCATTTATGAGCAACCGGACTGGCAGCAACTGCCAAGAGAATTCTTAAAAAAGCTCACAAGTGGACGTATCTACGGTACTCTGGTTTATCCGAATGCGCTGGCTGGATTCATCTTAGTTTTCCTGCCTGTAACAGTAATTACCGCCTGGTTACTGAGTGCCAAGCTTGCGGTGGTATCGCGCGGTGTGATAGCTGGCACTATCGCCTACACGGGATTAGCCTGTTTGGTGTGGTCGGGTTCCAAGTCAGGTTGGCTGATTGCTTTGGTCATAGGAGTAGCCATTCTTTTAAAATCAAGGTTGCAATTAACGATAAAGATGATCTTGTTAGGGCTGATTCTGGGGTTAGGATTAACAGGATTCTACTGGCGTCACAGCGGTTATTTTGAACGAGGGGCTACAAGTGTAAGCGCGCGGTTTGACTACTGGAGGGCAGCCGGTGACACCTTCCGCAGGCATCCTGTTTTTGGAACCGGTCCGGGTACGTTCGCCAAGGCTTATCAAGCTGTGAAAAGACCGGAGTCCGAAATGGCTAGGCTTTGTCATAACGATTATTTAGAACAGGCATCGGACAGCGGTTTTGTCGGTTTTATGGCTTATTCCGTGTTTATTATCGGCTCTTTGGCATTTCTTTATCGTAATAGTATGTTGCGAAGCGATCTGACTAAATTAGCTGTTTGGATTGGATTGATGAGTTGGGCCATGCAGGGCATGGTTGAATTCGGTTTGTATATTCCTGCCTTAGCTTGGCCGGTTTTTCTTTTCCATGGCTGGTTGCTTGGCGCCACGACTGAACAAGAAGGGTAAAAACAAAACTCATCGACAGGGTTGGATCGAAAAGATAGAATGCGCTTCGTTAATGAAAATCCTTTTCCTCAATGGACCGAATTTAAATCTGCTGGGTCGGCGTGAACCCAAGATTTACGGCCATAAGACGCTCAAGGACATCGAGGCGACTGTTAAGAAAAGAGCAAAGCAGTTGGGATGTATCGTCGATTTCCATCAATCCAACCATGAAGGCGATCTAGTAAACTGGATTCAAGATGCACAAGACAACTATGACGTTATCGTCATTAACGCGGCCGCCTACACTCACACTAGTGTCGCCTTGCGAGACGCCATCGCGGCGGTAGGGATTCCGGCCATTGAAATCCATCTAAGCAATGTCCATTCAAGGGAAGAGTTCCGCCATCGATCCCTGATTGCTCCCGTTTGTTGCGGTCAAATCTCTGGTTTTGGAGCCTTTTCGTACGTTTTAGGACTAGAAGCTGCCGTTAACGTTATCGAATGTATAAAGTAGCATTTTATTGCTATTATTATGGTCAATTATAGTGGGATAATTTGAATGTGAATAATCTGTACTTGACTCCTTTCATTTCGTTTCTTACTCTTACTCTTACGGCCGAAAAATTAAATTGAATGAGGCAAGCAGTGTCGGGATCCGACTCTGCTTTTTTTGCTGAGAGCGGATTGCGAAACACCTAGAGGCACTTTAACCCGGAGCAGGTTGTGGATTTAAAAGACATTAAAGCCATCGTCGATTTGATGAGAAAGAACACCATCTCGGAATTTGAGATGGAGAAAGAGGGTTTCAAGATCAAACTCAAGCGCGGCCAAAACGGAGGCGCGGTGCAAGGCTATCCGGATGAATCGACGCTGTCTAATGCGTCCTTGGCGCCTTCGGCTTCGGCCATGCTTGCGGTAGCGTCGACCCTCGCGCCGTTCCCTGGCGTGGCCAGTTCAACGGAGATCGAGATTAAGGCCCCCATGGTGGGAACTTTCTATCGGGCTCCTTCACCGGAGTCGGCGGCTTATGTGGAGAACGGCACCGAGATCAATCTCGAAATGGTAATCTGCATCATCGAAGCCATGAAGGTCATGAATGAGATCAAAGCCGAAGTCAAAGGAGTGGTAACCCAGGTGCTGGCGGAGAATGGAAAACCAGTGGAATTTGGCCAACCGTTGTTTAAGGTTCGGCTTCAAAGAAGCTTGGCTAGCTGAAGGTAATTATTGGCATTGGGGCCTAGCTGAATTTTTTCTTCCTTAACTGCATGTTCGAAAAAATCCTGGTAGCTAACCGAGGCGAGATCGCTGTCCGGATCATCCGGGCGTGCAAGGAACTCAACATCCGCACAGTGGCGGTTTATTCCGAAGCGGATGCGAATTCCATGCACGTTCAGATGGCTGATGAAGCAATCTGTATCGGTAAATCTCCCGCTTCCGAGAGTTATTTGCGGATTGACCGCATTATCAGCGCGGCGGAGATCACCGACGTTGATGCGATTCATCCCGGTTACGGGTTTCTGGCGGAGAATCCTCAGTTCGCGGAGATTTGTTCAAACTGTAATATCCGTTTCATTGGTCCCAGCTCTCAGGCGATGAACGCTTTGCAGGACAAGGCGGTCAGCCGGCTTTTGGCGAAAAAGGCCAAAGTCCCCACGCCTCCGGGTTCCGATGGGGTAGTGGAAGACGAGCAGGAAGCTCTGGCTACGGCCAAGCGAGTTGGCTACCCGATCATGATCAAGGCCGTTGCGGGAGGCGGCGGTTGCGGCATGCGGGTGGCCCACAACGATATTTCTCTGCGCAAGGGTTTTCACGCTGCCCGTTTGGAAGCAGACAAGGCCTTTGGCAATCCGGGCGTTTACATCGAAAAATACATCGAGAACTGTCACCACATCGAATTCCAGATCCTGGGTGACAATCTGGGAAACATTATTCATTTGAACGAACGGGACTGTTCGATTCAGCGGCGCAACCAGAAGGTGGTGGAAGAAACGCCATCGCCACTCATCGAGAATAAGTACCGAGATCTGCGTAAAAAGATGGGCCGAGCAGCCATCGATATCGCTAAAGTTGCTCATTACACCAATGCCGGCACCGTTGAGTTTATCGTAGATGATCGCGGCAATTTCTACTTTCTAGAAGTGAATAAGCGGATTCAGGTTGAGCATGCCATTACTGAGGAGGTCACCGGCATCGACTTGGTGCAACAGCAGATCCTCATTGCCATGGGCGAACCGTTACGCATTTCCCAGGGTGACGTGGTCATGAAAGGGCATGCCATCGAGTGTCGAATTAACGCTGAAGATCCCTTCAATGACTTCCGTCCCTCCCCGGGTCGGATTGAAATGTATTACGCGCCGGGTGGCCGGGGCATACGAAACGACAGCCATGCCTATGCGGGGTACACGGTGCCGCCTTACTACGATTCGATGCTGGGCAAACTGATTGCCTATGGCAAAGATCGCCGGGAAGCCTTGGACAAGATGAGTCGGGCTTTGAGTGAGTTTCTGATCACGGGCATCAAGACCACCATTCCGTTCGAGCAGGCCATTTTGCAGGATCCGAACTTCCGTCGGGGGGTTTATTCCACGAGCTTTATCGAGCAATTGCTCGGCGGTGCCCGGCGGGAGCTAATTGAGGACCGGGCTTAAACATGGAACTAGCGAATCTGATCGATGGGTTTAAGCTGTACCTGTGTTTTCTGCCGCTATTGACCTTCCATGAATTCGGGCACGCCTGGGTGGCTTGGAAATGCGGCGATGACACCGCCCGACTGCAGGGGCGCATCTCGCTCAATCCACTCGCGCACATGGAATTGGTGGGGACGGTGATTCTTCCTTTGCTGGCCATTTTCTCCGCCGGTTTGATTATCGGTTGGGGTAAACCGGTGCCCGTCAATCCCTACAACCTGCGCCGTCGCCGATTGGACGACACGCTCGTATCTTTGGCTGGGCCGGCCATGAATATCGCGCTGGCCGCCGGATTGATCGCGCTGGCCAAGGTTGGTTTGCTGCTAAACTGGATGCCCGTGGCCGGCGAACTGGTCCAAGTAGCCCAATTCAGTCTTTTCCTCTGTTTCTTCAATCTGCTTCCCATCCCGCCGCTGGATGGCTCCCATGTTCTGAAGAATTTCATCGGGATGGGCGAAGAAGCCTATGGGCGCCTCAGTCAGTATGGATTCCTGATCGTCATCGTGGCGTTCAACTTCAGATTCGTGCAAGAGATACTGAGCAAAGCCACCCGTTTGACCTTGAACTTGCTGGCCTGGAGTTTTGGCCTGCACGCCTGAGGCAGTTCCACGGCCGTCTCTCCAAACACCGGCTGATCGAACAGGTCATGGGCGCCCTGGAAACGTATGTCGATCGACTGGCGAATGGCCGCGCAGCCTCCCGCGACGTCGTCGCGCAATTCGCCCGGTTCTTTCAAAGCTTTGCCGACAAGTGCCACCATGGGAAAGAAGAAGACCGTTTGTTTGTGGCGCTGAGCCGGTGCGGTTTTCCCCGCGAATACGGCCCGGTCAGCGTCATGCTGGCCGAGCACACCCAAGGCCGTGTCCACGTGCGCGCCCTGGCCGGGTTGGGCCAGGGATCCGGACCGCTGAGCGCCGCGGAAACCCAACAGGTCATCGAACATGCCCGGGCGTTCATTCTGCTGCTCCGCGACCACATTCAGAAGGAGGACAACATCCTTTACCCGATGGCCCTCCAGGCCATTCCCGCCACTGACTTGCAGAAACTGGACGCCGACTGCGAAGCCTTCGAGCGTGAGGTCGTGGGTTCAGATGCCATCCAGCAATTGAAAGATCTGGCCCTTAACTTGGTTGGCGCTTATCCGCCCGATCCCGAGCGAATGGCCGCTGGCGCCGCGTGCGTAGGATGTCGCGGACATGCCTGAAGCGGGAGTGCGAGCCGCCCCATGCCCCAAACCCGCCGCGAAATCCGCGGTTCCAACTTTCGTTGTCAGGTGTTTTGACGGGAATCGCGGCAGAGGCCGCGCTGGCTGCTCTTCACAAAGTCCAGCAGGACCCGTTCGACATCGTGGGTGAATTCCCGATCGGCCTGGGCTAGTGCCGTCTGGAGTTGGCCGCCGCCGCCAAAAAGCAGGCGATAGAGGCGTTTGAGGCGCAAACGTTGCTCGGCGGTAAACCCGGCCCGGCGCAGGCCGACGAGGTTCAGGCCGCAGATGCCGTTGTCACCGCGGGCAATGGTGTAAGGCGGGAGATCCTGGCTGATGGCGGAACCGCCTTGCATCAGCGCGAGCGTGCCCAACCGCACGAACTGATGCACGAGGCAGTTGCCGGAAATGAACACCCGGTCGTTCACGATCACATGACCGGCCAGCAGCGCGCCGTTGGCGATGATGATATGGTTGGCGAGTCGCGTATTGTGCCCCACGTGACAGTGCGCCATCAGGAAATTGTGCGAGCCGATCGTGGTTGCTTCCGTGATTTTGCTGGCCCGATGAACGGTGACGTGTTCGCGGAAAACGTTGTGATCGCCGATGAGCAAGCCGGTGGGTTCGCCGCCATATTTTAAATCCTGCGGCGCGTCGCCGATCACACACCCGGTATGAAAGCGATTGTGCGAACCGATGCGGGTGTGCCCGGTCAGATGCGCGTGCGGCCCGATCACGCAACCCGGTCCGATCACGACGTGTTCGTCAATGACCGCGTAGGGTCCTACTTCGACGGTGGCATCCAGTTGGGCTCGCGGATGCACAATAGCCGTGGAATGAATCATGAGAAACAGGGTTGGATCAAGCGGACCTGCGCGTTCATAAAAGCCATTCTTATTGCGGTTGCGGGAGGAACCGCGCGTTGAAATGCCGCCGGGTTTAACCGCCGCCAGCGCGGCACGCCTCAACCATAGCTTGAGTTCCTGGATGAAAAGCTAACAAAACGTCCGAAAAAGGCAACGGCAATCGAGACCTTCCGCGCGCGNCGCGACGGGGCAGATCCGAGCCGCTCCGCCTCATCGTTTCGCGTTGTACTCCGGTCGGGAATATTTTGTCCGGTCCAACCGTTCGGCGTGGTCGTTCAGCGGCGCATCCGGCTCGAACGGTTCCCAACGGACTCCCCAAGCGTCGTTGGCGGCGTGGCAAAGCGCCTGTTGCCAATCGGATTCTGCCACCCCGGGCGGCTGGCCCTGAAGCGAACCCTGGATGAGCAGGCCCTTGCGGCTGCGCCGTTGTGCCGCGCCCGCAATTTTGCGGCCGTCGAACAACAGATCGAATTTTTCAGGTCCGGAAAAGCAGCATCCGGGCGTTTCCTTGCAGGCCGCCGGCGCCAGGCAGGTGGGGACACCCAGGCGGCCCCAGGCGTTTTGAATCCACTCGTGCAAGCGCCGGTAACTCTCCGCGGCCCGCAGGGAGTACCAGGCGTCGGCCGTCGGGAAAACCAGGCTGTAAGTCCAATCGGAGGCATGGGAGACCAGGCCGCCGCCGGTTGGACGCCGGATCAGCGGACGCAGCGCCGTCAAGCGCTCGACTTCGGCATACTTCTGGGCAAAGCCAAAAGAGGCCGGGGTTCCCTGCCACGAATAAAACCGCAGCACGGTCCGGCCCAGACGGGGCGCGCTTTCCAGCAGCGCCTCGTCCATGGCCATGTTGCGGGAAGCTTCGGCCGTTTCTGACCGCAATAAAAACCAATTCACACGCGGCTGGCGGGGTGAGCCTCGGGGATCGTGGCCGAGGGACAGAGTTTTTGAATCTCGCAATGCTCGCAGTCGGGCTGGCGGGCGTAGCAGCGCCGGCGCCCGTGCCAGATCAGCCAATGGCTGAACCGGATCCATTGCGAAGGATCGACCTGTTGCATCAGGTCGGCTTCGATCTTTTCGGGATCGGTTTGGGCGCTTAGGCGGAGCCGCCCGGCCAGTCGGCGGACATGGGTGTCCACCACGATGCCGCGGCTCAAATGAAACGCGGTTCCGAGCACGACATTGGCGGTCTTGCGTCCCACGCCATCCAGTTGCACCAACTCCTCCAGGGTCTGCGGCACCTCGCCTCCGTGACGCTCCAACAATTTGCGGCCGCAGGCCCGGATGCTTTTGGTCTTGTTACGAAAGAGGCCGATGGCCTTTAACTCCGCCTGCAATTCGGCTGGATCCGCGTTCGCGTAGTCGGCCGCCCGGCGGTATTTTCTAAACAATTGCGCCGTGACCGCGTTGACCTGCTTGTCCGTGCAGCGCGCCGACAAAATGGTGGCCACCAGGAGCTCCAGGGGGTTGGTGAAATGGAGTTCGCAGCGCGCTTCCGGATAGGCGGCCCGCAGAGCGGCGACGATCCTGGCGGTGCGGGCGGCTTTCGCGGCGTTGGATTCCTTGGCCATGATGATCAGCAGTTTTCGGGCGTTCTGGTTTATTTCTTCTGCTCCACTTCCAAGGCAGCTTGCACCCTTTGGTATTCAGCGCCAACCTGCTCCACCAGCTTGCCGGCGGAGTCCAGCTTGCCGGTCTGGGCGAGCTTTTCCAGGTCGGCGCAGAAACCGGCCAGCCGGCGCGCGCCCAGATTGCTGGCGCTGCCCTTCAGGCTGTGCGCCACGCGTTCCAACCGGGACGCGTCCTTTTCCTCGTAATGTTGTTTGAGCTTGGCCAGACGCGGCGGCGAATCCTGCAAAAACAGATTCGCGACTTCCGCCAGCGGATCCGGTTGACCCGGTTCCCGCAACTCGCGCAAACCGGCCAGCACCGCCGCATCCAGCACGTCCGCCGTAGAGGCCGGCGGCGCAGCCTCCGCCGGAGACGGCATTTCCGGAAAGATCTTGGCGAGGGCGCGATTCAGCGCCGCTTCCAATTCGGCCAGCACCACGGGTTTGCTGATGTAATCATCCATGCCCGACTCGAGGCACTTCTCGCGGTCGCCGCGGAGGGCATGGGCCGTCATGGCCACGATTTGCACCGGAGCCTTGCGGTCGGCCGCCAGCGAACCCCGGTATTCCAATTGCCGGATCTGGCGGGTCGCCTCGTAGCCGTCCATTTCCGGCATCTGGCAATCCATCAGAATGACGGCATAGGGAATTTGTTTGAGGGCATCCAACACCTCCAGCCCGTTGGCCACGGCGGCGGCGGCGTACCCGAGTTTCTGCAACTGGCGCAGGGCCACTTTTTGATTCACTGGATTGTCTTCCGCCAGCAGGATATGCACGTTCTTGGGCGCAACCTTGGGCGGCGCCACCGGCTGGCCAGGGACGGGCGCGGGTTTGGGCGCGGACGGTTCGGATTTCTCGCCGGTCATGACCACGGCGATGCAATCGAACAGGCGCGATTGCTTGACGGGCTTGACGAGGTAGGCGGCGATGCCGGCCGCCTTGAGTTCGGACGGTTCGATGCGCAAACCCAGNGACGTAAGCACCACCATCTTCNTGGCGGCAAGGGTGGGATCGCNNTTGATGGCCCGAGCCAGGGTCAAACCGTCCATCTCCGGCATTTGCATATCGAGAATGGCCAGGTCGTAGGGATCGCCGGCGGCCGCCTCCCGGCGCAGGATGGCCAGGGCCTCCGCGCCGCTGGCCGCCTGGCCGTTGCGCATGCGCCAGGACAGAATCTGATGATGCACGATCTGACGGTTGGTAAAGTTGTCGTCCACCACCAGCACGCGCAGACCCACCAAACCATCCTGGGTCATGGAGGGCAGCGCCGGCATGTCGGTGGATTGTTTTTCCAGGCGCGCGGTGAACCAGAACGCCGAGCCTTTGCCCACCTGGCTGCGCACCCCGATCTGGCCGCCCATGAGCTCGACCAATTGCTTGCAGATGGCCAGCCCCAGCCCCGTGCCGCCATATTTGCGTGTCATCGAGCCGTCCGCCTGAGTGAAGGCCAGGAACATCCGCGGCAAGGCGGCTTCCGGAATCCCAATGCCCGTGTCGGTCACCTCGAAGCGCAGGCAGGTGTCCATCTCGGTTTCGAGTTCTTTGGTCACTCGCACCACCACTTCACCCTGCTCGGTGAACTTGATGGCGTTGCCCACCAGGTTGGTCAGAATCTGCCGGATGCGGCCAGGATCCCCCCGCAGCCGTGTCGGCACGTCGGTGTGGATCCAACTGGCCAGTTCGAGGCCCTTGTTCTGCGACCGTTCGGCCAGCAGTTCGACCGTGCTCTCCACCGCGTCGCAGAGATCGAAGTCGATGCTCTCGAAGGTCAGCTTGCCCGCCTCCACCTTCGAGAAGTCCAGGATGTCGTTGATGATCGTCAGCAAGGCGTCGGCGCTGGAACGGACCGTTTCGGCGAAATCACGCTGTTCGTCGTTGATTTCGGTTTCCAGCAACAGGCCGGTCATGCCAATGATGGCGTTCATGGGGGTCCGGATTTCATGGCTCATGTTGGCCAGGAACTCGGACTTTAACCGCGTGGATTCCAGCGCGACGTCGCGCGCCCGACCCAGCTCCTGCTCGGTTAGCTTGAGCTGGGTGATGTCGCGTGACACGCTGATGAGGCCGGTGGCTTTGCCATCCTGGTTGAAAATGGGGACCTTGGAAACCGAGGCCCAGGTTTCCTTGCCATCGACCGTCAACTGCCGCTCCACCTTGTTGATGATCGGCTGGCCGGTCGCCAGGATGCGCTGCTCATCGTCGTAGAACTCCTGCGCGCGCTCCTTCGTGTGGAAGTCAAAATCGGTTTTGCCTTCGACTTCCTTGGGATCGTTCAAACCCAGGCGCTTGGCCAGCGCGCGGCTGCACCGGATAAACCGCGAGTTCGTGTCCTTGAACGAGATCCGGTCCGGGCTGCTGTCCATCAGGGAGCGCAGCTGATCGCGTTCGAAGGCCAGATCCGCCTCGATGCGCTTCATCTCGGTCACGTCCTTGGTGATGCCAAAGGTGCCGATAATTTGCCCGTCTTTGTTGTGCAAGGGCATCTTGGTGGTCAACGCCCACGTTTCGGTGCCATCAATCCACGTTTCTTTTTCCACCTTGCCGATGAGGGGCTGGCCGGTGCGGATAATGGCCTGCTCATCCTCGTAAGCCGGCCGGGCATGCTCCTCAGTGAAAAAGTCAAAGTCGCTCTTGCCCACGGCCTCCTCGGCGCGGCTGATGCCCAAGCCGGACACCACGGTGTTGCTGCACTTGAGGAACCGGGACTGGGTGTCCTTGAAGTAGATCCGGTCGGGAATGTGGTCCAGGAGGACGCGCAGCAGATCCCGCTCGTAGGCCAGCGCCTCCTGCATCCGTATGCGCTCGCTGACGTCCCAGAAGATGCCCACGATGCCAATCGCCTCGCCCCGCACATCCAGAATGGGCGTTTTGATGACATGCACATGGGTTTTCTCCTGGCCGACCGCTTGATTGACTTCGACGGTATCCAGGGGTTCGCGCTGAGCCATGAGGCGCAGGTCGTCGCGCCGGTATTTCTCGGCCAGCTCGTGGGGAAAGATATCGAAGTCGGTTTGGCCGACGATTTCGGACAACGGCTTGCCCAAAGCTTTACAAAATTTCTGGTTGGCAAACGTGAAACGGCCGGCGACATCCTTGCGGAAAATGTTTTGCGGCAGGTTTTCCACCAGCGTCAAAAAGAAGGCCTCGGATATCTCCAGGGCCGCCTTGGCCTGCTGGCGTTCCGCCAAGGCGGTGGACAGTTCGTTCAGATTGCGGCGGAGTTCCAACTGCGCCATAACCTGATGCGCCAGGGTCCGCAGGGATTCGATCTGGTCGGGGATCGGCCGACGCGGCTGGGTGTCCATGACGCAGAAGGTGCCGAGGGCCAGTCCCTCGGGCGTCAGCAGCGGAAAACCAGCATAAAACCGGATGAAGGGCTTGCCCACCACCCGCGGATGGTTGGCGAACCGCTCATCCAGCGTCGCGTCCTCCACCAGGAACAGACCCGGCTGCAAAATGGCATGAGCGCAAAAGGAAACGTCCCGTGAAGTTTCGTTCCCTTCCAAACCCACCTTGGATTTGAACCATTGACGATCCGCGTCCAGGAGGCTCAGGATCGCCGTCGAGGCACCCATTATCTGGGCCGCCAATCGGGTTAAATCATCAAAAACGGCCTCGGGCGCCGTGTCCAAAATATGATACCGCCGCAGCGCCAAGAGTCGCTCCGTCTCGTTGGGGGGCAGGGGCGCAATTTTGCTTTTTCCATGGATGCTCTCCGGATGCTCATTCGCTGGCATATGACAATGCTTCAATTCAGTCTGGGCAAAGCGCACCAACCGCCCTCCCGTTCCCCACCCGCCCGGAAGCGATCAGCTAAAATTCAGGCGCTCAATAATTACCGCCAAATCGATTTCCACAGCCTACAGCTATATCGGGGATCGTCGCCACCGGTGGAGTCGGTTTTTACCGCAATCAGAATCTCACGAGGCTCCCAATTTGGCAAGGCCACTAAAGAAATATTGCGCAACAATCCCAAAAGCGTAACGATGTGCCCATGGTTCAGTCTGACATCCGCCCGTCTGCGGTCGTGGCTTTTTCGGGGCGCGACCGCATGGTGCAGGCTTTTCGTTGGATGCTGCTGGCTCGTCTCCTGGATGATAAGTTCACCAGCCTCTACCGGGGCGGCAAAATTCAAGGCGGGGTGTTTCTGGGGCGCGGTCAGGAAGCTTTGAGTGCCGCCGTCGGCATGTCCCTGCGGTCCGGCGACATTTTTGCCCCGCTCATCCGGGATGCCGCCGGCCGCCTGGCCTTTGGGGAACCCATCCTGGATGCCGTGCGGACTTATCTCGGATCGGTCCTTGGCCCCATGCGCGGACGCGATGGCAACGTCCATCGCGGGCGCCCACGCGAAGGCCTTTTGGTCATGCTAAGCCATTTGGGAGCCATGATTTCGGTCGTCAACGGCATGTTACTGGCCCGCCGCCTGAAGGGACAAACCGGCCAGGTCGGCGCCACCTGTCTGGGCGATGGCGGCACTTCCACGGGTGCTTTTCATGAGGGGTTGAACCAGGCGGCAATTGAAAAGCTCCCCTTGGTGCTGGTGATCGCCAACAACCAATATGCCTATTCCACGCCCAATTCCCGGCAATTCGCCTGCCGCCACCTCGTGGACAAGGCGATTGGCTATGGCGTGGACGGCCACAGCGTCGATGGCACCGATCTGGAGGCGTGTATGAAAGTCGTCGGGCATGCGGTGAGCCGCGCCCGCCAGGGACAAGGGCCTCAGTTAGTGGTCGCCGAACTGCTGCGCTTGTGCGGCCATGGCGAACACGACGACGCTAATTATGTTTCGGCCCAACTCAAACAGGCGCCGGTAGGACGGGACTGTCTCAAAGTGGCGGAAGCCTGGCTCCGGGAACATGACTGGGCCGATGATATGGCTCTGGAAGGCTGGCGCCGCCAGGCCCTCGACACCATCGAGGTAGCGGTCGCCACCGTGCAACGCGAACCGGCCCCGGATGCCCTGAAAGAAAATTGGTGCACGCTGGCTTCCAAACACCTCAGCGAAGGGTTTCACGAAATTCCCTGACCCTCCCTCCCATTATCTGGCCTCATGAGCATCACCTATTTGGACGCCATCCGTGAAGCGCAAGCGCGCGCCCTGGCCGATGATCCCCGCGTGTTAATCTACGGCCAGGATGTCGGCGCTTTTGGCGGCGCCTTCAAGGCCACGAAGAATCTCGCGCAAAAGTTTCCCGGACGGGTCATCGATGCCCCCGTCAGTGAAGACGCCATGGTCGGCGCGGCCGTCGGCGCGGCCATCGAAGGCATGCGACCCATTATCGAAATCCAGTTCGCTGATTTTTCCACCATCGCGTTCAACCAGATCGTCAACCAGGCCGCCACCCTCTTCTGGCGCACGAATGTGCCCTGCCCCATCACCATTCGACTGCCGTCCGGCGGCACCTCCGGCGGCGGCCCCTTCCATAGCCAAAGCCTGGAAACCCTGTATGCGCATTTCCCGGGATTGATCGTCATGACGCCGGCCACGGTCGAAGATGCTTACAGTATGCTGATTGAAGCGGTGGCCATCGACGATCCGGTGATCTTCTGCGAACACAAATTCCTCTACTACCATCTCAAGGCCGAAAAGCTTCCCACCGAGGCCCTGCCCACAGGCAAAGCCCGCATCGCCCGCACCGGCCGCGATATGACCATCGTCACCTACAGCGCCATGTTGCATGAAGCCCTGGCGGTGGCCGAGGAACTGGCCGCGGAAGGCGACGAGATCGAAGTGGTCGATTTGCGGTCCGTTAAACCGTTGGACACCGACACCGTCATGGCGTCGGTCGCCCGCACGGGCCGTTTGCTCTGCGTAGGCGAATCGTGGCCCTGGGGCGGCGTTACCGCCGAAGTCATCGCCCGGGTGGCCAGCGAAGGCCTCGCCCTGCTGGATGCCCCCCCGCAACGGATCAACGCCAAAGACACCCCCGTTCCTTTTCACCCCAACCTCTGGGCCGCGCACCGCCCCACCGCCCACAACATCGCCATCGCCGCCCGCAAGCTGCTCCGAATGTAAACCGCTATGACGCCAATCCCCCTCATCATGCCCCAATTGGGCGAATCCATCGCCGAGGCCACGGTCATCAAGTTCTTGGTCAAGGTGGGCGATGCCGTCGAAGCGGACCAGGACGTGATGGAAGTGGAAACCAGCAAAGCCACCATGACGGTGACCTCGCCCTGCCGCGGTCGCGTCACCGATGTTTCCGCCCAGTTGAACGAAAGCTACCCCGTAGGCAGCGTTCTCGGCTATCTCGAAGTCACCACCGCCGACGCCGCGCGCCTGGGAATCGATGCCAACGGCCCCGCCAAGGTTGCCAGCTCGGCCGAAACCCCGATGCCTTCACTGGGTTCCACAATCCCGCCAAGCGAACGTAAACAGACGGTTCAACCCCGGGTCCGCGGCCTGCCCGTCCCGGCCCACGTGGTCGGCGCCAGCTACATGTCCCCGCGCATGAAGGCCCGCATGGACGAACTGGGCCTGCACGCCGCCGATCTGGCGGGGGTCGCCGGCAGCGGCGCCGGCGGACGGGTCACCATCAAGGATTTCGAAAAATTCCTGGCTAACCTCGAAAAAAACAAGCTCAGTCCGGCTTCGTCCATGCGCGTGGCCGTGGCCGACGCCATGCGACGAAGTTGGACCCGCCCGCTCGCCACCGTCGGCTTGCCCGTCATCCTGGACGCCGTGTTGGCTCATCGCAAAACCTGCCTGCCCAAACCCGGCCCCACCGTCTATGCGCTCCGGGCGCTGGCCCTGGCGCTGGCCGAAAACAGCGCTCCGGCCGGACGTTTGATCGGCGCCCACATCGTGCACCCGGCCGCCATCGACATCGGCTTTGCCGTCGAGGCCGATGATGGCGTGCTCGTGCCGGTGCTCCGTCAAGTGGACCAGTGTCCCCTCCGCGACCTGATCCACCGATATCACACCCTGGTGGAACTGGCCCGGCAACGGCAATTGCCCGCCGGCGCCACCGGCGGCTCCATCGCCACCGTCAGTAATTATGGCACGTTCGGCCTGACCTGGGCCACCCCCATTCCCCTCCCCGAGCAGACGCTGGTGCTGGGCATGGGCGCCGCCCGGCAAACGCCACTCTGGGATGAAACCCAAGGCCGGTTTGTGCCGGTGATGGAGGCGAATCTGACGCTGAGTTTTGATCATCGCGTGCTCGATGGCGGCGCCGCCGGACGGTTGCTGACCCGGGTGGCCGCCCTTATGGCCGAACCCGACAAACTCTGATGAAATTCGGCGCGCACATGCCCACCGGCGGCGGCATCTGGCGAGCCCTCGAACGCGGTATCGGCATCGGCTGCGAAGTCGTGCAATTGTTCGTCAAGAACAACCGCCAATGGTTTGGCCAACCCTATTCACCCGATGACCTGGCCCGGTATGCGAATCAAGCGGCGGCCGGCAAGCTCCATACCATCTTTGGCCACGCCGGCTACCTCATCAACCTGGGCGCCCCCGCCTCGCCCAATCGCGACCGTTCCGTGCAAGCCCTGATTCAGGAAATCCAGCTCGCCACCGAACTGGGACTGCCCTTCCTCGTCCTGCACCCGGGCGCCCACCTNGGCGCCGGCGAAGCNTCCGGACTCCAACAAATCGTCGCCGGACTCGACGATGTCTTTCGCGCCACGCGCGCCTCGCCCGTGCGNATCGCCCTGGAAAACACCGCTGGCCAGGGCACCTGCCTGGGCCACGATATCGCGCATTTGGCCGCGATTTATCAGCGAGTCCAACACCCCNGCCGGCTCGGCCTCTGTCTCGATACCGCCCATTTTTTCGAGGCCGGCCACAACCTGCGCACGCCCCGGGGCTGGCAGGCCGCTATCGGCCAAGTGGAATCCCAAATCGGCCTCCGGGAAATCCTGGCCTTCCATCTGAACGACTCCAAAACCGACCTGGGGTCGCGCGTGGACCGCCACGCCGGTATCGGCCAGGGCAAAATCGGCCGCTCCGCCTTCCGCCACATCGTGAATGATCCACGCTTCGCCACTGTGCCGGGCTGCCTGGAAACCCCCAAATCGGAAGATCTGCACGAGGATGTTGAGAACCTGGCCATCTTGCGCGCCCTCGTGTCCCGGCGCGGAAACAGTACAAAACCTCCAATGGAAACATGAAATCACAATTTGTGATTTCAAGCTGTTATGACCGCCTGAACCTGCAACAACCATGACCATCGCTGGCATAGAGCCCACGCCTTCGGCCGCCCGCCCGCACCTGCTGGGCCTGGATTATTCCGTGCTGCAGCAATGCATGCATTGCGGCCTTTGCCTGCCCACCTGCCCGACCTACGCCGCCACCAAAATGGAACGGCACAGCCCGCGCGGCCGGATCGCCCTCGCCCGCGCCATTGCCGACGGCCGTCTCGAACTCACGCCCGCCTTCGGTCAGGAAATGTATTTTTGCCTCGGCTGCCTCGCCTGCATGAGCGCCTGTCCCGCCGGTGTTAACTACGCCGAAATCTTCGAGCACGCCCGCGCCGCCACGGAATTGGACCAGGTCATCGACACCCCGTTCCGACGCGCCGTTCGCTGGTTCACCATCAAATGGCTGTTC
>JGI24132J36420_10000453_pt1 | contig 19853 bp, 24 predicted proteins | sample BarGraNGADG00212_3_FD_36420 | JGI IMG/M metagenome (IMG submission 36420) | reverse complement strand
TCGGCGTCGGGAAGCTCCACCTGGATCGTCGTCACCGCTCCCCCACGCGCCTCAGTGCGCTCCTACGTAGACCCGCGGCACCCGCGCACCGACCCGGGTGACGATCTCGTAGCCGATCGTGCCCGACGCGCGGGCCCAGTCCTCCGCCGTCGGCTCACCCGCAGCTCCCGACCCGAAGAGCACGACCCGCTCGCCCGCCGTCTCGCGCGCGTCGGGGCCGAGGTCGAGAACGAACTGGTCCATGCAGACGCGCCCCGCGACGGTCAGCCGACGGTCGCCGACCAGGACCGGTCCGCACTCGGACGCGCGCCGCGGCACACCGTCGGCGTAGCCGAGCGGCACCAGTCCGAGCGTCGTCTCGGTGGTCGTCGTGTAGGCGTGCCCGTAGGAGACGCCCTGGCCCGACGGCACCCGCTTGACCAGCGCGAGTTCCGCCTCGAGGGTCATCGCGGGCACCAAACCGAAGTCCGCGGCGTCGACCAGGTCCGGCATCGGCGAGAGGCCGTACACCGCGATGCCGGGCCGGACCAGGTCGTAGTGCACGGCCGGGTTCGTCAGCGTCGCTGCGGAGTTCGCCAGGTGTCGCACCTCGAGCCGCGCGCCGCGCGACTCGGCGAACGCCACCATCGCGGCAAAGACCTCCGCCTGCGCCCGCACGGTCGGATGCTGCGGAGCATCGGCCCACGCGAAGTGCGACCACACCCCGACCACGCGAACTTCGCCGGAAGCCTCCGCGCGCAGTGCCGCGTCGAGCAGCGCGGGGAACTCCGCCGGCATCGCGCCGTTCCGGCCAAGGCCGGTGTCGACCTTGAGGTGAACCCGAGCGGTGCGCCCGACCGCGCGCGCACCCGCCACCACTTCGGCCAGCGCCCACGGCGCCGAGACGGAGACATCGACATCGGCCGCGACGGCCTCGGCGAGCGGCGCGCCCGGGGCATAGAGCCAGGTGAGAATCCGAGCGTCCAAGCCGGCCGCGCGGAGCGCGAGCGCCTCGGGGACCTGCGCGGCGCCGAGCCACGTCGCTCCCCCGGCGAGCGCAGCGCGTGCGCTCGGGACGAGGCCATGGCCGTAGCCATCGGCCTTGACGACCGCCATCACCGCGGCCGATGGCGCGCGTGACACAAGGACTTGGACATTCCCACGGATCGCCGCGAGATCGACGACGACGTGGGCCGGGTAGGTGCTCACGATGCCCAGTCTTCCATCAGGCGCCGGTGAACCTCGGCGACGACATCGGCCGACAGCAGCCGGTCCGGGTGGCGTTCGGTCGGTCCGCTCACCGGGCCGGCCCGGCGAGCAGCGCTGCGATCGTCGCCGGCAGCGCCTCGGCCACGTCCAGCGCGGCGATCGGCCCGAGGGCCGCGCCGAGGCGGTCCGGCACGCCGAGGCGGTCCGGCGCGCCGCGCGACGATGCGCGCTGAGCTGCCCGGCCGTGGACCAGGACCGCGGCCGCGGCGAGTCGGCCGGCCAGACCGGGCTCCTCGACGACCCGCGGACCGTGTCCCGCGAGCAACGCGCCGATCACCCCGGCGAGGACATCACCAGCGCCTGCCGTAGCGAGCCAGGGCGGCCCGCCGCGCTGGGCGTGCACGGTGCCGTCGGGCCCCGCGATCACCGTCGTCGAGCCCTTGAGCAGGACCGTGGCCCCGGTCAGCCGACTGGCCAACTGCACGAAGCGCATCGGCTCGGCCACCACCTCGGCACGCTTGGCCGGCTGACCGCGCGCTGTAAGCAGCCGGGCAAGCTCGCCCGCGTGCGGGGTGAGCACGAAGTGCGGGGCGCAAGCGGCCGGCAGCAGCTCGAGTGCGCCCGCGTCGACCACGGCCGGGACCGGACTCTCGCCGAGCGCCGACGCGAATGCCAACCCGATGCGTTCCGCCTGCTCGCGCTCGGCTGGATCGACACCTGGTCCGAGTAGCCACGCCTGGACCCGTCCGCCGGCCGAAACCACCTCAGGCCGGGCGGCCAGCACGGCGTCCATCGCCGACTGCGGGCCCAGATAGCGGACCATCCCGACCCCGGCGCGCACCGCCGCGCTCGTCGCGAGCACGGCAGCGCCCGGGAAGCGCTCGCCGCCGGCGACCACGCCGAGCACCCCGCGCGAGTACTTGTCGTCGTGGGTGCCCGGGACCGGCCAGAGCGCGACCACATCGGCGTCCTCGAGGCACGTGACGGCAGGCTCGCCGTGGCGGACAAGCCCGGGCGTCAGACCGATGTCGACCACCTGCACGCGACCAGCGAGCTCTCGCGCCGGCGGCAGCAACAGGCCTGGCTTCGGCGCCCCGAAGGTGACGGTGAGGCAGGCCGGGAGCACCGGGCCGGATACCGTGCCGTCGTCGACGCCGATGCCGCTCGGCACGTCGACGGCCACGACGAACGGCGAGCCGTACTCCTCCAAGCAGATGAGATCGGACAGGACGGCGACGAGCCGCCCGGCCGGACCGCGCAAGGCGCCGTCCCCGCCGATCCCGACCAGGGCGTCGAGCACCACGTCCGCGGTGAACGCCTCGGCGACCGCGTCGCCGAGCCAGCACGGCTCGCCGGGGCCGCCCTCGGCCACGCTGACGACCCGCCCGCCCGCCCGGAGCAGCGCGGCAAGGCCTGCCGGGTGCGCCCGTGCGGTCGTCGTGACCGCCAGCACGGACACGCCGCGCCGCGCGAGGTGGGCACCAGCGTGCAGCGCGTCACCGCCGTTGTTGCCGGCGCCGACCAGCAGGACCGCGTGCGAACCACGCACCCGACCCCGGCGAGCCCTGAGCTCCCGCAGCACCGCGACCGCGAGGGCGAACGCAGCCCGCTCCATCAGGGCACCACCCGCCTCGGCGAGCACCGGCTCCTCGGTCGAGCGCACCTGAGCAGCGGTGTAGGCGCGGAGCACGGCTCAGCCGCCGCGTTCCGCGATGACGACGGCCGAGGCGATCCCGGCGTCGTGCGACATGGAGAGGTGGAAACGATCCACGCCGAGAACCCGGGCCCGGTCCAGAACCGTTCCGGTGATCAGCAGCGACGGCTCCCCGGCCACTCCGCGTGACACGCTCGCGTCCTGCCAGCGCAGCCCGGCCGGCGCGCCCAGCGCCTTGGCGCAGGCCTCCTTGGCGGCGAACCGCGCGGCCAGCGAAGCGGGAGCCAGTTCGCGCTCCTCGGCGGTGAACAACTTCTCGAGCAGTCGGGGCGCCCGTTCGAGGGTGGCGATGAAGCGTGCCACGTCGACCACGTCGATCCCGACCCCGATGATCACGGCTGTCCCGGTCGCCTCAACCGCTCACTCGACCGTGACGGACTTCGCGAGGTTGCGCGGCTGGTCGACGTCGAGGCCGCGGGCGGTCGCCAGCTCGCAAGCGAAGACCTGCAGCGGGACGACGGAGACGAGCGGAGCGAGCAGCGTCGGCGTCCGCGGAACGTAGAAGACGTCGTCGGCGAACGGCCCGACCGCGGTGTCACCCTCCTCCGCGATGACCAGGGTGCGCGCGCCGCGGGCCCGGATCTCCTGGATGTTCGAGATGACCTTGTCGTGCACCGAGTCGCGCCCGCTCGAGGACGGCACGATGACGAACACCGGCTGACCCTCCTCGATCAGCGCGATCGGACCGTGCTTGAGCTCACCTGCCGCGAAACCCTCGGCGTGGATGTACGCCAGCTCCTTGAGCTTGAGGGCACCCTCGAGCGCCACCGGGAACCCGACGTGGCGGCCGAGGAAGAGCACCGCCTTCTGCTCGCGCATCGCCCGCGCGAGCACCCGGATCGGTTCGGCGTTGTCGATCACCGACTGGATCTTCGCGGGCATCGCGTTCAGCTGCGCCAGGATCTCGCGGATCTCGTCGGGGAACTTGTTGCCGCGAAGCTGCGCCAGGTAGAGGCCGAGCAGATAGGTGGCCGTGATCTGAGCCAGGAAGGCCTTCGTCGACGCCACCGCGACCTCGGGCCCGGCGTGCGTGTACAGCACGGCGTCGGACTCCCGCGGGATCGTCGATCCGTACGTGTTGCAGATTGCCAGGACCTTGGCGCCCTGCTCGCGCGCGTGGCGCACCGCCATGATCGTGTCCATCGTCTCGCCCGACTGCGAGATCGCCACGACGAGCGTCCTCTCGTTCACGACCGGATCGCGGTAGCGGAACTCGTGCGCGAGCTCCACCTCGACCGGGATCCGGCACCAGTGCTCGATCGCGTACTTCGCGACGTGACCGGCATTTGCCGCGGTCCCACAGGCCACCACGACGATCTTGTCCACCGCGCGGAGCACGCCCTCGTCGATCCGCAGGTCGTCCAGGACCAGACGGCCCGAAGGATCGGTGCGGCCCAGCAGGGTGTCCGCGACCGCCTTCGGCTGGTCGTGGATCTCCTTGTCCATGAACGAGCGAAAGCCGCCCTTCTCGGCGGCAGCGGCATCCCAGTCCACCGTGAACCGGCGCGGCGTGACCGCGGTGCCGAAGAAGTCGGTGACGACTACACCGTCCGGCGTGATCGTCACGACCTGGTCCTGACCGAGCTCGAGGGCATCCCGGGTGTGCGCGATGAACGCGCTGACGTCGCTGCCCAGGAAGTTCTCGCCGTCCCCCAGGCCGACGACGAGCGGGGAGTTGCGCCGGGCGCCGACGACGATGCCGGGGCGGTCGGCGTGCACGGCGAGCAGCGTGAAGGCACCCTCCAGCCGGCGCGCGACCGCGCGCATCGACTCGGCGAGGTCCCCGGTCTCCGCGAAGGCCTCCGCGAGGAGGTGCGCGGCCACCTCGGTGTCTGTCTCCGAGGCGAACTCGACGCCCTTGGCGAGAAGCTCCGCCTTGAGCACCGCGAAGTTCTCGATGATTCCGTTGTGGATGACCGCGAGCCGACCGCCATCGGCCAGGTGCGGGTGTGCATTCAGGTCGGTCGGCGCACCGTGGGTGGCCCAACGTGTGTGGCCGATCGCGGCGCAGCCCGGCGCGAGCGGGTGTGCGATGAGCAGGTTCTCGAGGTTGACGAGCTTGCCGGCCTTCTTCGCCGTGGCGAGCGGCCCGCCCTCCGAGTCGACGACCGCCACACCGGCCGAGTCGTATCCGCGGTACTCGAGGCGGCGCAGACCGCCGAGCACGACATCCAGGGGCCTGCCACTCGGCCGCTGGGCGCCGACGTATCCCACGATTCCGCACATCTGCCGAGTCTAGTGGTAGCCACGGCGCGCCCCAGCGGTCCCCATTCGGTTCAGCGGCCCGTCTCGGGCAAACTGTTGCCGTGGCTCTCCGCAGCGATGACACCGCCCCCGCGCTCACTCCGTTCGTCGAGCTCGACCGCGAAGCCTGGAGCCGACTCTCGGAGTCGACGCCACTCCCGCTCACCGGCGCGGACGTCGAGCGGCTGCGTGGGCTCGGCGACCCGGTCGACCTGGCCGAGGTCGACGCCGTCTACCGGCCATTGTCGCGCCTGCTGAACCTCTACGTCGGCGCCACCAACGGGCTGCACGCGGCCTCGTCGACGTTCCTCCGCGAAAACGTCGGCGGTACCCCGTTCGTCATCGGCGTCGCCGGTTCGGTGGCGGTCGGCAAGTCGACGACGGCGCGCATCCTGCGCGAGCTGCTGGCCCGTTGGCCGGACACGCCGCGGGTCGAGCTGATCACTACGGACGGCTTCCTGTACCCGAACAGCGAGCTCGAGCGCCGCGGCCTGCTGGATCGCAAGGGCTTCCCGGAGTCCTACGACCGGCGCGCGCTGCTCCGCTTCGTCGCCGAGGTCAAGGCAGGGCGGGATGAGGTCCTGGCTCCCGTCTACTCTCACCTGAGCTACGACGTCGTGCCGGGCGAGCACGTGGCGGTGCGCAAGCCCGACGTCCTGATCGTCGAGGGCCTGAACGTCCTCGCGCCCGCCCGGCCGCGCGCCGAGCGCGGGTCTAGCCTCGCGGTGAGCGACTTCTTCGACTTCTCGATCTACGTCGATGCGCGGACCGTGGACGTCCGCCAGTGGTACGTGGACCGCTTCCTGACCCTCCGGCAGACCGCGTTCGCTCAGCCCGAGTCGTACTTCCACCGGTATGCCTCGTTGACCGATGACCAGACGATCGAGCTTGCCGGGCAGATCTGGGACTCGATCAACGCACCGAACCTGCTGCGGAACATCCTGCCGACGCGGAGCCGCGCGACGCTCGTGCTCACGAAGGGCGAGGACCACAGCGTGCNGCGNGTCNGGCTGCGCAAGCTCTGACGGTCAGCCGTTGCCCCGATCAGTCCTCGGAGGCGATCATCTCGGCGACCTTGCGCCGCGACCGAACGTTCATGATCTTCTCCACGAGCGTCCCGATCAGAAGACCTCCGACCATGCCGACGAGGATGGCGAGAATGGGTTGGTCGTGCAGCAGGAAGCCGGCCGCGATTCCGATCGCAGCCGAGTAGATGGCCCAGGTCGTCGCGGCGATCGCGGCCAGCAGCATGAAGAACCGCCGCGGGTAGTGCACGCCACCGGCGGTCATGTTCACCGCGACCCGCCCGATGGGCACGTAGCGCGCCCCGATGATGAAGGCGGGGCCGCGGTGCTCGAGGGCGTGCTCCGCCCAGTCGAGTGCCTTCTGGGCCCGCTCGCCGCGCATGATCCGCAGTGTGCGCACGTCGACCATCGAGCCGATCTGGTATGCGATCTGGTCACCACCCCACGCGCCCACCGCCGCGAACGCGATGACCAGGATGAGGTTGGGCCCTCCGCCAGACGTCGCGGCCGCGGCGAGAGCGATCACCGCTGACTCCGAGGGGATCGGCGGGAAGAAGCCGTCGACGATTGCGAACGCGGTCAGGGCCGGGTACACCCAGGGGGAACCGCCGAGGGCGAGGATCCACTGCTCCATCGAGTTCGCCAGGTTCCCGAACGATGCGAACACGCCTCACCCGTCCTCTTGAGTCGCGCGGCAGGGCAGCCGGCAGCACCAGCCGGGCCGCGCACCAGCGTACGGTGCGGTCCGAGCTCCAGGCACCAGGATGCGGGTCGAAAGTTCCGGCCGACGAGCCAACGAGCCGGCTGCGGGCAGGCGGCGGCTCTCAGCCGAGCGGGAACCCGAGGGTGCGAGCGGCCGCGCGCGGCGAACCCTCACCGGTCCAGAACTCGACCAAGTTGCCCACCGAGCTGAGCGACCGGAGCTCGGCGCCGTCGAGGTAGAGCCGGCCGGCAAGGTGATCCGTCTCGTGCTGGATGATCCTCGCCTGCCATCCGGTCAGCACCTCGTCCACGGCTCGACCGCTCGCGTCATGACACCGGAGCCGGACGGTCCGGTAGCGCGGAACGACGGCCTGCCAGCCAGCCACGCTGAGGCAGCCCTCGTAGAAGCTGCGCACCTCGGTCCCGACCGGTTCGTAGCTGGGATTGATGAGTGACCGAAACGCCAACGGGAAGCGTTCGCGGTCGTCGGCACTGTCGGCCTCCGTGGAGCCGACGTCTTCGGCGACGGCGATCGCCAGCCCGATCCCGATCTGGGGCGCCGCCAGGCCGACACCAGGCGCCGCCTTCATCGTCGCGCGCATCATCTCAATGAGCGACTCGAGCAGCTCGTCTCCCAACTGGCCGTCGTACGGCTCCCCGACCGTCCGTAGCACCGGGTGTCCGGCCTGGACGATCGGCGCGGGCGCACCCGAGAGCACCAGCCGCTCGACCTGGTCCCGAACGGTTGCCGTCACAGGCTCAATCGCTCCCGCACCACACCGGCAAGGGAGTCGGCGATCTGCCGCGCGAGCGTCGGCGTCGATGCCTCGACCATGACCCGGACCAGGGGCTCGGTCCCCGACGGGCGGAGCAGGACGCGTCCGGTCTCGCCCAGGTCGGCCTCGGCCCGGGCCACCGCTGCCCGCACGCCGTCGTCCGACTCGGTCCGGGTCCGGTCCACGCCCCGCACGTTGACGAGCACCTGCGGGAAGCGCTGCACCGTTCCGGCCAGGTCCGCGAGCCGACGACCCGAGGCCGCGACCTCAGCGGCGAGGTGCATCGCGGTCAGCACGCCATCGCCGGTCGTCGAGTGCTCGCTCATGATCACGTGCCCGGACTGCTCGCCGCCGAGCGTATAGCCGTTCCCGCGCATCGCCTCAAGCACGTAGCGGTCGCCGACGGCCGTCTCGACCGTGACGATGCCGGCCTCCTTCATCGCCAGCCGCAGGCCGAGGTTGCTCATCACCGTCGTGACGAGCGTGTCCGACGCGAGCGTGCCACGCTTGCGCATCGCCAGTGCCAGCACGCCCATGATCTGGTCGCCGTCCACCAGCGCACCGGTGTGGTCCACCGCGAGGCAGCGGTCCGCGTCGCCGTCGAGTGCGACCCCCAGGTCCGCGCCGGAAGCGACCACGGCGGCCTGGAGCGGCTCAGGGTGNGTCGACCCACAGGCGTCGTTGATGTTGCGCCCGTCGGGTGCTGCGCTGATCACGATGACCTCGGCGCCCGCGCCACGCAGGGCTGCCGGGCCGACCTCGCTCGCTGCGCCGTTCGCGCAGTCGATCGCGATCCGAAGACCCGCCAGCGGGTTCGGCAGGGTCGTGAGGAGGTGCTGGACGTAGGCATTGCTAGCCGCGCCGGTGTCGATCGAGATGCGTCCGACGTCGTTCCCGGTCGGCCGGTCCCACATCTCACCCATCCGGCTCTCGATCGCGTCCTCGACATCATCCGCGAGCTTGTGGCCGCCGCGCGAGAAGAACTTGATCCCGTTGTCCGCCATCGGGTTGTGCGAGGCGGAGAGCATCACGCCGAGATCGACGTCGAGTGCCGCGGTGAGGTGCGCAACGGCCGGGGTCGGCAGGACTCCGACGTCGATCACGTCCACGCCCGCGGACGCTAGCCCGGCGCAGACGGCGGCCGAGAGGAAGCCACCCGACGCCCGTGGGTCACGCCCGACGACAGCCCGCGGGCGGTGCCCCGCGAAGGCGCCGGAGAGCGCCAGCACGTGCGCGGCGGCCGCCGCGAGGCCGAGCGCGAGCTCCGCGGTCACCTCGCGGTTCGCACGGCCTCGAACGCCATCGGTCCCGAAGAGTCGAGCCATCGAAGTCCTCCCTGCCAACCTGACGACCATGCCACACACGGGGCGACGCAGCGACGGCCCCGGCGGTCGCAACCACCGGGGCCGTCGCCTAGCGCGATCGCACGATCAGCGCTTGGAGTACTGAGGAGCCTTACGTGCCTCTTGAGGCCGGCCTTCTTGCGCTCGACGACGCGCGCGTCGCGAGTAAGGAACCCGGCCTTCTTGAGCGCCGGGCGGTTCGCCTCGGTGTCGATCCCGTTGAGCGCCCGGGCGATGCCAAGGCGCAGGGCGCCGGCCTGGCCCGAGGGGCCGCCGCCGGTGATGCGCGCGATGACGTCGAAGCGACCCTCAACGTCCACGAGCTTGAGTGGGCTGTTCACGAGCTGCTGGTGCACCTTGTTCGGGAAGTAGTGCTCGAGCGTGCGTCCGTTGATCTTCCACGTCCCGGTGCCCGGGATCAGGCGAACCCGAGCGACAGCCTCCTTGCGGCGGCCGAGCGCTGCGCCGGGGGCAGTAATGCTCTGCCCGCGGCCAGTCTGGGCACTGGTCTCGGAGGTGAACGTACTGGGCGTGNCCTCGCCCTCGAGGTCGATGTCGACCGTGGTCTCTGCCACTGGGGTCCTCGCGTCCTTGGTGATGTCGTCCCGAGTAAGGCGGATGCCTACTGGGCGACCTGGGTGATCTCGAACGGCTGCGGCTGCTGCGCAGCGTGCGGGTGCTCCGCGCCGGCGTACACCTTGAGCTTGCTCAGCTGGGTGCTCGACAGGGAGTTCTTCGGCAGCATGCCACGAACCGCCTTCTCGACGGCGCGCTCGGGGCGGGTGGCAAGGAGTTCGCCGTACGTCACCGCGTGGAGGCCGCCAGGGTAGCCGGAGTGGCGATAGGCCTTCTTCTGCTCGCGCTTGTTGCCGGTGAGGGCGACCTTGGCAGCGTTGATGACGATGACAAAGTCACCGCCGTCGACGTGCGGGGCAAATGTGGCCTTGTGCTTGCCGCGCAGCAGGGTCGCCACATGGCTCGCGAGGCGACCCAGAACGACGTCGGTAGCGTCAATGACGTACCAGTTCCGTTCGACGTCGCCGGGCTTCGGGGTGTACGTGCGCACGGTCGTAAGCCTTCGTTTCGTGTCACTGATGTGGTCAGTACGGCGTTCGGCCTGGTGCCGATCACCGAGGAGATCGTCTCTGCGCATCAACCGCGTGGCCTGGCCGAGTAGGAGCGCCGGCCGCCGTGTGAACGCACAACGACCTGCCACGATACCTGCTGTCACACCAGGGGGTCAAAACCACGGATGCGGAAGACCGACGGCACACCGCACCTGCGTCACCCGTCAGGCCCAGCCTAGGGCAGTTCAACATGCAGATGCCGCCGCGCGGTGACACCGTGTGCACATGGGCAGTGACGACGCCGCCCTCCCGGGTGGACAGAGCGGGTGGAACTCCGAGTACGACTCGGACCAGTTGCCACTTGAGGACACGCTGCTCGATCGCGACGTCGGGGACGTGCTGGACGAGGGCTACTCGCCGCCCGAACGACCGCGCCACAACCACTGGGGCGAGACCGCCCGCGAGGAGGAGCTCGGCGAGCCTCTCGACCTCCGGCTCGCCGAGGAAGAGCCCGAGCCCTGGGCGGCTCCGGAGCACGGCGCCCGCCAGGTGGACCGCGCCGGGCGTTTGCTCGCACCGACCGAGGAGACCGGTTCGAGCCAGGACGTGTACGCCGCCGACGTGGGGATCGCGGGTGGCGGCGCGAGCGCCGAGGAGGCGGCGATGCACCTCGTCGACGAGTCGGACCCGCGCGAGGACCCGATTGAGGATGCCGACGAGCAGCTCGAGTGGGGCCTCAAGGACGAGGGGTGAGCTGCCGCACTGCTCGGGCCTGCTTCGCGCGCACCGCCAGACCGTCCACCTCCGGATAGGTCACCTCGTCGAGAGTGAGACCGCGCGCCGGGGCGACGGTGCTGCCGGGGTCACGCTGACCACCCGCGAGCACGGCCAGCGGCCAGCTCGGCGGGCGGCGGCCCTCGCCCACGGCGATCGAGGCACCGACCAGCGAGCGCACCATCGAGCGGCAGAACGCGTCGGCCTGGACGGTCGCGACGACGAGTCCGGCATCCGGTCCCGATGACGGACGCGCCCAAGCGAAGACCTCGAGCGTCCGGATGGTGCTGGCCCCTTCGCGGGAGCGGCAGAAGGCCGCGAAGTCGCGCTCGCCGAGGAGTCGCTCCGCCGCGTCGGCCATGGCGCCCTCGTCGAGCTCGCGCCGGTGCCAGAGGACGTAGGGCCTGCGCAGCGGGTCGCGGGTCGCCGGCCGGTCCGAGATGCGATAGCTGTACCGGCGATGCAGTGCGGAGAAGCGCGCGTTGAAGCCCACCGGCGCGGCCTCCGCCCGGCGGACGACCAGGTCGCTCGGCAACGCGCCGGCCAGGCGGCTGACCAGCGCTGCGCCCGGGCCGCGCCCGCCCCGCCCCACCACGCCGAGCCACGCCTCGACCGGGACGTCGAGATGAGCCACCTGGCCGCGGGCGTGCACGCCGGCGTCGGTGCGCCCGGCGACCGTCAGCCGCGCTGGCTCGGGTAGCCGCAGCACGGTCGCGAGGGTCTCCTCGAGCATGCCCTGGACGGTACGCAGCCCGGGCTGTATCGCCCAGCCGGCGAACGCCGTCCCGTCGTACGCCAGGTCGAGACGGATGCGCACCTCGGCAGCGCGCGCGTCCTCGACCGGGCCAGCCATGCACCAAACCTACTGGCCTGCGTCGACCGGGTGCCTCGCGTCGACGTCGTCGAGTGCCTCGAGCAGGACCCGGGTGAACTCCACCGGCGCCATCAGGTTGGACAGGTGCCCGGCCCCGTGGATGATCTCGAGCCGACCGTCTGCGCAGGCGNGGAGGAACTTGCGCTCCTGGAGCCGNAAGTGGTCCCACTCGCCATTCACGATCCAGACCGGTACCTGCAGGCTTGCCAGGTCCGCGCACGGNTCCGTCGCGCGCAGCGCGNCGACGACGTCCGCGACGACCAGCGGCGAGAACCCGCCGGCGGCGATGTCGCGCACGCCGCCGTCGGGCAGGAAGCGGTCGAGCACCAGGTGGTTGAGCCGCTCGCCGTGGTCCGGGAGACGGCCGATCGCGCTCGCGAAGATCTCGAAGCTCAGCGCGGCGATGCCGACCGGTTCGGCCGAGCAGTCCGCGGCGACCACGCCGGCCACGGACTCGGGGAACCGTGCGGAGTAGGTGATCGCGATGTAGCCGCCGAGCGACANGCCGACGACGACGGCCCGCCGGCCCAGTTCGTCGACGGCGTCGTGCACGACTGCCAGCGCACCGTCGATCGTGAACGGCTCGCCGCTGCGCACGCCGTGGCCGGGGAGGTCGACCGCGATCACGGGTCGCCCGGTCGACGCGAGCGCGTCCTGCTGCGCGCGCCACATCGTCGACGTGACCCGGATCCCGTGGATCAGCACTACCGGTGTCTGGGCAGGTGTCGCGTTCACGGCCCCACTATGCCCAGATCGGGACCGGGCGGCGCGCTGAATCCGGGCCCGCTGGCCCGGTTGGGCCTGCGGGTGCCAGACGTCGCGAACCCGGGCACGTGGAGCGCGTGAGCGCCATGGCGCGCGGCCGCCCTGGCCAGGGGCCCGGATGGCGGCTCGAGGGCCGCTCAGCGCCCGTGGACGACGCAGGGGGTGGCCCTGGGCGCGTGCCCAGGGCCACCCCCTTACGGTGTTTTCGGCGTTGCTTGCGGCTTCAGGCCTTCGCGGCCTCGTCCGCAACCCCCTCGACGGCGTCCGTGGCGTCGACCTTGTCGACCGGAGCCTCGACCACGGCGTCAGCCGGAGCCTCGACCGGAGCCTCGACCACGGCGTCAGCCGGAGCCTCGACCGGAGCCTCGACCGGAGCCTCAGCGGCCCCAGCGACCTCGACCTTGGCGGAGGTCGCCTTCGCGGGCTTCGACGCGGCCCTCTTGGTCGCCTTCTCGGCCTCACGGACGGTCGCCTGCTTCGGGCTCACCGGCTCGAGCACGAGCTCGATGACGGCCATCGGAGCGTTGTCGCCCTTGCGCGGACCGATCTTCGTGATGCGCGTGTAGCCACCGTTGCGCTCGGCCATGGCCGGGCCGATCTCGGTGAAGAGCACCTGCACGACCCCCTTGTCGCGCACGACGGTGAGGACGCGACGACGCGCGGCCAGGTCGCCGCGCTTGGCGAAGGTGATCAGACGCTCGGCTAGCGGCCGGAGCCGCTTGGCCTTGGTCTCGGTCGTGGTGATGCGCTTGTGCTCGAACAGGCTCGTCGCCAGGTTGGCCAGGATGAGCCGCTCGTGCGCCGGGCCGCCACCGAGCCGCGGACCCTTGGTGGGCGTAGGCATGGTTCTTACTCCTCAGTTCTCGTGATCGAGGATGCGTGCGCCGCGTCGGCCCCCGCACCCACCCGGCGTCAGTACTGCTCGTCCTCGGTGAGGTCGCCCTCGTCGCCGTCGTAATAGGCGGAAGCGGACGGATCGAAGTCCAGCGGGCTGTCCTTGAGCGACAGACCGAGTTCCGCGAGCTTCTCCTTGACCTCGGTGATCGACTTAGCGCCGAAGTTCCGGATGTCCAGCAGGTCCGCCTCGCTGCGCGCAACGAGTTCACCCACGGTGTGGATGCCCTCGCGCTTCAGGCAGTTGTAGGACCGGATGGTCAGCTGCAGGTCCTCGACCGGCAGGGCGAGGTCGGCGGCGAGTGCGGCGTCGGTCGGCGACGGGCCGATCTCGATGCCCTCGACGTCGGCGTTCAGCTCGCGAGCAAGACCGAAGAGCTCGACCAGGGTCTTACCGGCCGATGCGACAGCGTCGCGCGGTGAGATCGCGGCCTTGCTCTCGACGTCGACGATGAGCTTGTCGAAGTCGGTGCGCTGCTCGACACGAGTCGCCTCGACCTTGTAGGTGACCTTGAGGACCGGCGAGTAGATCGAATCCACCGGGATCCGACCGATCTCGGAGTCGAACTGCTTGTTCTGCTGGGCCGAGACATAGCCGCGGCCTCGCTCGACGATCAGCTCGATCTCCAGCTTGCCCTTCGCGTTCAGCGTCGCGATGTGCAGGTCGGGGTTGTGCACCTCGACACCCGCCGGCGGCGTGATGTCGGCCGCGGTACCGCGCCGGAGCCCTGCTTGCGCAGGTACATCACGACGGGCTCGTCGTTCTCCGACGAGACCACGATGTTCTTGATGTTCAGGATGATCTCGGTGACGTCTTCCTTGACACCGGGGATCGTGCTGAACTCGTGCAGCACGCCGTCGATCCGGATCGACGTGACGGCCGCGCCGGGGATGGACGACAGCAGCGTGCGGCGAAGCGAGTTCCCGAGCGTGTAGCCGAAGCCCGGCTCGAGCGGTTCGATGACGAACCGGGAGCGGTGCTCGGAGATTACCTCTTCGGTCAGGGTGGGGCGCTGTGCGATGAGCACGATCTGTTTTCCTTTCGGCGAAGCGTCCGCTATTTGACGCCAGGCGGTGGCCCGCTCGGGCTCTTATGCCGGGCGGGGTGGTGCACATTCAGCGGCCGGGTTCTCCGACCTGCGGCGAGCCGCGGCCTGACCCGACGTCGGTCCCCGGTACGGGGTGCCGGCCGTCGGGCCGGACCTGTCGAGTCTCAGACGCGGCGGCGCTTCGGCGGGCGGCAACCGTTGTGCGCCTGCGGCGTCACGTCCTGGATCGAGCCGACCTCGAGGCCGGTCGCCTGGAGCGAGCGGATCGCGGTCTCACGACCGGAGCCCGGGCCCTTGACGAACACATCGACCTTCTTCATGCCGTGCTCCTGGGCGCGCCGAGCCGCCGCCTCAGCGGCGAGCTGCGCCGCGAACGGCGTCGACTTGCGCGAGCCCTTGAATCCGACCTGTCCGGCCGAGGCCCACGAGATCACCGCACCCGAGGGGTCGGTGATGGACACGATGGTGTTGTTGAAGGTGCTCTTGATGTGCGCCTGACCGAGCGCGATGTTCTTCTTGTCCTTGCGGCGAGGCTTGCGAACCCCGGCCGCAGCGCGAGTCTTGGGAGGCATCTGCTTGTTCTCTCCTGGTGGGAAGTCGTCGGACTGCAACGGCGCTGGCCTGCAGCGCCGGGCGGACTACTACTTGCCGACCTTCTTCTTGCCGGCGACGGTGCGCTTCGGACCCTTGCGGGTACGCGCATTGGTCTTGGTGCGCTGACCGTGCACGGGTAGGCCGCGACGGTGCCGAATGCCCTGGTAGCAGCCGATCTCCACCTTGCGGCGGATATCCGCGGCGACCTCACGGCGGAGGTCACCCTCGACCTTGAAGTTCGTCTCGATGAAGTCACGCAGCGCGACGATCTCGACGTCGCCGAGATCCTTCACACGCAGGTCCGGGCTGATGCCGGTTGCGACCAGCGTCTGCTGGGCGCGGGTACGGCCGACGCCGTAGATATAGGTGAGCGCAACCTCAAGCCGCTTTTCGCGGGGGAGGTCGACGCCGACAAGACGTGCCATCTGCAGTCAGACTCCTGTACTGCTCTTCGGAGGTCTGCCACATCGTCGTCCCGCGTGCTGCGGGCCCCGGCCTCCGACCGGGGGCTGCGCCGCGGCCACCCGAGAGTGGTCCGTGACGCTGACGATGCGCTTGTCCGATGTCACACCTGGTGGTGCGACACCGGGACGAGCTGCGCGAGTACGTCGCGCAGCGCCGGACTCAACCCTGGCGCTGCTTGTGACGCAGGTTCTCGCAGATCACCATGACGCGACCGTGCCGGCGAATCACCTTGCACTTGTCGCACATCTTCTTGACGCTGGGATTGACCTTCATGCTCGTTCCTCCGCCGCCGTCCCGTGAGCGCACCTGCGGTGCACCGACGACGGCGTCAATCGTGTGGTGGTTACTTGTAGCGGTAGACGATGCGGCCGCGGGACAGGTCATACGGGCTGAGCTCCACCACCACGCGGTCCTCAGGGAGGATCCGGATGTAGTGCTGGCGCATCTTGCCTGAGATGTGGGCGAGCACCTTGTGCCCGTTCGTGAGTTCGACCCGGAACATTGCGTTCGGGAGAGCCTCAACCACGCTGCCCTCGATCTCGATGACACCGTCCTTCTTTGCCATAATCCTCCGCTAACTCCCATTGTTCACGGCTCCGGTGGCGGCGCCGCCGTTCGCGGACCCGCCCGCCACTCGACGTGACGTTTCGCGCACCCGGACCCCGCTCGCGCGGCATCCACTGGGCGCACACCCAACGAACTATCGTACGGCATCGCCGGGTGCTCGGGAAACCGCAGCCGGGCTACTCCCCCAAGGGGGCAACCGTGACGCCGAGCGCGCCCAGTCGCTCCGCACCGCCATCCGGCGCGGTGAGCACCCAGATGCCCCCGTCGTGGATGGCAACGGAGTGCTCCCAGTGTGCGGCGCGAGCGCCGTCGCGCGTGATGACGGTCCATTCGTCCGCCAGCACCTGGGTGTAGCGCTGGCCGCGGGTCAGCATCGGTTCGACGGCCAGGCACAGCCCCGGGCGCAGTCGCGGCCCGCGGTCTCGGGTCCGGTAGTTGAGCACCTCTGGCGGCTGGTGCATCGCGCTGCCGATGCCATGACCGACGTACTCCTGGATGACCCCGTACTCGACCGCGGCGGCTTCGACGACGTCCTCCACCGCGCAGCCGACATCGCCTACCCGTTGACCGGTCGCGAGCGCGGCGATCCCCGCCCACATGGCCCCCTCGGTGACGTCCACCAGCGCGACGTCGGCGACCTCGGATTCGGGAAGCACCATCGAGAACGCCGAGTCCCCGTGCCACCCGTCGACGATCGCTCCGCAGTCGACCGAGACGACGTCGCCCGGCTGCAGCACTCGGCTGCCCGGGATACCGTGCACGATCTCCTCGTTGACGGAGACGCACAGCGTTGCCGGGTAGCTGTGGTAGCCGAGGAACGACGGCGTCGCTCCGGCCGCGGCGATGACGCCCGCGGCGATCTCGTCCAGATCGGCGGTGCTGAGCCCCGGCCGGGCGGCGTCCCGGACCGCACGCAATGCGGCCGCCACGACGAGCCCCGCCTTGCGCATGAGCAGCATCTGTTCAGGCGTCTTGTACTCGACCCCGTCCCGACCGAACACGGGCGCTCAGGTCAGCGGATCCGCGCGTCGAGCGCGCCGACGAGACGGTCCGTCACGGCGTCGACGCCGCCCATGCCGTCGACCTGCACGAGGATGCCGCGCAACTGGTAGAGCGCGGTCAGCGGCGCNGTCTGCTCGCCGTACACGGTCATCCGGTGCCGGATCACCGACTCCGTGTCGTCCGCGCGCCCCTCGATCTCGGCGCGCCGGAGCAGGCGGGTCACCACCTCGTCGATGTCGGCCGTGAACTCGACCACCGCGTTCAGGGCGACCCCGGTCGCATTGAGCATGTCGTCGAGCTCGCCGGCCTGGGCGACGTTGCGCGGGTAGCCGTCGAGCAGGAAGCCGTTGACCGCATCGCCGGAAGCGAGCCGGTTCCGGACCATCGCATTGGTGACCTCGTCCGGAACCAGTGCCCCCGAGTTCATGTACTCCTGGGCGAGGCGCCCCAGATCGGTCCCCTCGGACACGTTCGTCCGGAAGATGTCACCGGTCGAGATGGCCGGCACGGCTAGCCGTGCGGCGAGCCGAACGGCCTGGGTGCCCTTGCCCGCCCCGGGCGGGCCGAGCAGGACGAGACGTGCGCTCATCGCAGGAATCCTTCGTAGTGGCGTTGCTGCAGCTGGGACTCGATCTGCTTGATCGTCTCGAGGCCGACACCGACGACGATCAGCACCGACGTGCCACCGAACGGGATCCGGGTGTTGACGTGCAGCAGGATGAACGCGATCGTCGGGATCAGCGCCACGAAGGCGAGGTACATCGAGCCCGGTGCGGTGATCCGGGAGATCACGAAGTCGAGGTACTCCGACGTCGGCCGGCCGGCCCGGATGCCCGGGATGAAGCCGCCGTACTTCTTCATGTTGTCCGCGACCTCGTCCGGGTTGAACGTGATCGCCGTGTAGAAGTAGCAGAAGAAGATGATCAGCGCGGTGTAAAGCACGATGTGCAACGGCGCCGCTTGCGAGGCCACGTTGTTCGACACCCACTGGACCCAGGCCGACGTCTTTTGCCCGTAGTTGGCGATCAGACCAGGAACCGCGAGCAACGAGGACGCGAAGATCACCGGGATGACACCGGCCATGTTGATCTTGATCGGGATGTAGGTGCTCGACCCGCCGTACATCCGGCGCCCCACCATGCGCTTCGCGTACTGCACCGGGATGCGACGCTGCGACTGCTCGACGAAAACCACGAGCGCGAAGACCAGGACGGTGACAGCGAGCACGACGATGAACTTAGTGGCACCGTTCGCGCCACCGGCGACCGACCAGAGCGCGGTCGGGAAGCCGGCGGCGATCGACGTGAAGATGAGCAGCGACATGCCGTTGCCGACGCCGTGCTCGGAGATCTGCTCGCCGAGCCACATGATCAGGCCGGTGCCCGCGGTCATCGTGATGACCATCTGGGCGATGTTCCATACGCTCGTGTTCGGGATGACGGGGACGGCGCAGTTGTTGAACAGCTGGCCGTTGCGGGCGACTGTGATGACCGTCGTCGACTGCAGGATCGCCAGCGCGATCGTCAGGTACCGGGTGTACTGGGTGAGCGTCGCGGTGCCGGCCTGGCCTTCCTGGTGCAGCGCCTCGAACTTCGGGATGACGACGCGGAGCAGCTGGACGATGATGCTCGCCGTGATGTACGGCATGATGCCGAGCGCGAAGACCGACAGCTGGAGGAGTGCGCCACCGCTGAACAGGTTCGCGAGGCCGAGCAGGTCGTTCGCACCGCTGGTCTCCGCGATGCACTGGCGGACGTTCGGGTACGAGACCCCGGGCGTCGGGATGAACGATCCCAGGCGGAAGATGACCATGATCGCAATGGTGAAGAGCAGCTTGCGCCGCAGATCTGGCGTCCGGAAGGCCCGGACGAATGCGCTGAGCACCTATCCTCCTGCTCCGCCGACGGCGGTGAGTCGTGATGCGACCGCGGACCCGCTCGGCACTGGACCGACGATGAACACAGCCGTGAGCACCCTAACGGTTCGAGCGGGACGAGCAGAACGGGGCCGGGGCGTTGTCTCGCCACCGGCCCCNTTCATGCGTCAGTCCTGCTCGATCGAACCGCCGGCCGCGAGGATCTTGTCCTTCGCGGACGCNGAGTAGGCATCCACCGCGACGCTGATCTTGACCGTGATCTCGCCGGTGCCGAGCACCTTGACCGGCGAGCCCTTGCGGACTGCGCCCTTGGCGACGAGATCCTCGATCGTGACCGAGCCACCCTTGGGGTAGAGCTCGGAGAGCTTGTCGAGGTTGACGACCTGGAACTCGGTGCGGAACGGGTTCTTGAAGCCACGCAGCTTGGGCAGACGCATGTGGAGCGGCATCTGGCCGCCCTCGAAGCGTGCTGCCACCTGGTACCGAGCCTTCGTGCCCTTGGTGCCACGACCTGCGGTCTTGCCCTTCGACGCCTCACCACGACCCACGCGGGTCTTCGCGGTGCGCGCGCCCGGGGCAGGACGCAAGTGGTGCAGCCGCAGGGTGCTCATCCCCGAGACCTCGGCAGCCTTCGCCGGAACCTTCTGGATCGCAGCCGTAGCCGGCGCCTTGTCGCCAACGACCTTCTCGGCGGCGGCCTTCTTGGCGGGAGCCTTCCGGGCCGGCGCCTTCTCGGCGGCGGCCTTCTTGGCCGGAGCCTTCTTGGCGGGAGCCTTCTCCGCGGTCACGTCGTCCTTCTTCTCGGCCATGGTCACTCGACCTCCTCAACGGCGACGAGGTGCGCCACCGTCGCGACCATGCCACGGATCTCGGGCCGGTCCTCCTTGACGACGACGTCGCTGATTCGGCGCAGCCCGAGGGTCCGCAGCGTGTC
>JGI24132J36420_10000449_pt1 | contig 19934 bp, 26 predicted proteins | sample BarGraNGADG00212_3_FD_36420 | JGI IMG/M metagenome (IMG submission 36420) | reverse complement strand
CGGTAAAGTCATACCAATACCGCTGCGATTCGACATTCAACCTTGAGCCGCTCAAGGACATGCTTAAAGAGAAGGATGTGTTCGGACTGGTCGTTGTCGACGAAACGAGGCGACGGTCGGCGTCCTTAACGGCAAACACATTGAACCGGTAAAGCACCTCACATCCGGAGTGCCCGGCAAGCATACGAAAGGCGGCCAAAGTCAACGACGTTTCGAAAGGCTGCGTCTTATAGCTATCCACGAGTTCTTCAAACGCATCGGCGAGGCCGCCAACAATGAGTTTCTTCAACATCCGGAGCTTAAGGGCGTGCTCATAGGCGGTCCGAGTCCTACCAAAGAAGAGTTTGTCGACGGAGAATACCTCCATCATGAACTACAACAAAAGATTCTCGGGGCTTTTGACGCGTCCTATACCGACGAGTTCGGCCTTTCAGAGCTCGTGGAAAACGGCGCCGAGGTGCTCCAAGAGCTCGATTTAATACGCGAAAAGAACGTGGTAGGGCGCTTCCTCCAAGAGCTAGTGCACGATTCAAACAAAGCGACCTACGGCGAGAAACAGGTACGAAAAGCGCTGCAGTTAGGGGCCGTCGATACGCTACTCCTCTCAGAGGCGCTTCGCATCAAGCGGGTGACCAACAGCTGCACGTTGTGCGGGTTCACGCTCGAAGAGACAATCCGAGGGATAAAGGGGGTTGGCGTGTGTCCCAAGTGCGAGGGTGCCATGGAACGCGTCCACGAGGAAGATGTCGTCGACGAGCTTATCCGCAAGGCAAGCGATACGGGAGCCTCGGTCGAGTTTATCTCAACGGATTTCAACGAGGGCGAGCAGCTCATGCGAGCTTTTGGCGGCATTGCAGCCGTCCTACGTTTTGCAATCGACGAGCACTAACGGAGACACAATGTTTCTCACCTTTCGCGAGCAAGTCGAAAAGCTGCTGACAGAAGCGCTCGAAAAGTGCGAGTACCCAAGCGGTGACCTTGCACTGGTCGTTAAACCCGGCTATGCTGACCTTACAAGTATCGTTACGTTTAAACTCGCACCCATCCTTAAACTCCCCCCTCACGAAATCGCGCGCAACGTCGTTCAGCATCTCGGTTCTGACGTTTTGGTGGCGCGAGCTGAAGCTGCCGGACCCTACGTGAATTTCTTTGTGAGTGCCGACTACTTGCATCGCGCGCTCAGCGTCATATTGGAGGAAGATCAAAACTACGGACGGGTTAACGGGGACCACATAGTAATTCTCGAGCACACCTCCGCAAATCCAAACGGGCCCCTCCACATCGGTCACGTGCGAAACTCGGTCATCGGCGACACGCTCATGCGTTGTCTTAAGCAGGCTGGATGCCGCGTCGAGACCCAATATTATGTTAACAATATGGGCCGACAAATCGCGCTTGTCGTCTGGGGCCTTATGAATTTTGAACTCAACGGTGAAATAAAACCAGATCACGCCACAGCCGAAGTCTACATCAAGGCGAACGCCGAAGTAGAGCTCCACCCTACGAAGCTCAACGAGATAAGAGAGCTAATGCAACGCTTTGAAAGCGGCGATCAGGACGTCGCTCGTCTGTTCGAAGACGCAGTCGAGTTCTGCCTGCAAGGCATTAACCAGACCCTCAAGAGCCTCCACGTCTCTCACGACCGTTTCGTATGGGAAAGCGAATTCCTTGACGACTTAGACGGCATCATCGCAGAGCTCCGAGACTATGGCGCAACAGAAAATGACGGGTCAATGCATATCGATCTGTCGTCTTTTGGCATCGGCAAAAACCTTGTCGTTCGACGTTCAGACGGCACGTCGGTGTACGCGACGCGCGACATCGCCTACCATGTCTGGAAAGCTGGAAGATGCAACCGCATGATCGACGTGCTCGGAGCAGACCACAAGCTCAACGCACTCCAAGTGGGGAAAGCGCTCGAACTTCTCAACATAGGCGCTCCTGAAGTCGTGTTTTTTGAGTTTGTCTCCCTTCCAGAAGGCTCAATGAGCACGCGCCGAGGCCACTTCGTGAGCGCTGATGAGGTATTAGAGAAGGTCACAGAGAAAGCGTACGAAGAGGTCGATAAACGGCGCCCAACGTTATCCGTAGAAGAGAAAAGCTCTATAGCGCAAGCTGTAGGCATTGGCGCGACGCGCTATGACTTGCTCAGGGTATCCGCGGACAAACCGATGGTCTTTAACTGGTCCGAAGCCCTTGATTTCGAGCGACAAGGTGGGCCATTTTTACAGTATGCGCACGCGCGCGCAAGCAATATTCTCGTAAAGACTATTTTTGACAATAACTACGACCCTAACCTGCTCACAGACGAATCAGAGATCAAAGTTATCAAACTATGTGCGAAGTTTCCAGCGGTTATCGAAGATATCACGAAGAACTTGAGCGTGAGCGTACTTACTTCATATGCGCGCGAGCTTGCGGAGGCATTTAATCAATTCTATCGATTTATGCCCGTGCTTTCTGCTGAACCCGAAGTGCGCCGCGCTCGATTGGCCCTAGTCGTGAGCGCACGGATTGTTTTGCGAAACGTGCTAAACTGTCTCGGGATTGAACCCGTCGATTCGATGTGAGGACATAAGAGGCCTTTCATGCGACGCAGAAAGTCCAAAACGTCAGCTCCCTTGTCATACCGCGAGACTCTAGCTAAACAAGGCTATCACGCCGTAGGCTGTGGGGGCGCCGTCAAACCATGTCTGTGGCTCAGGAAGTCCTTGCGAAACGAGGGTGCGTGCTACAAGGAGCAATTCTATGGCATTCACGCTCACCGTTGTATCCAAATGACCCCCACACTACACTGTAATCAACAGTGCCTTCACTGCTGGAGAGCTACGGATCTGGACAATACCGAGAGTTTTGATTTTGATGAACCGCAGAAACTAGTCGATGGCTCTATAGCGGCGCAAAGAAGGCTTATTTCGGGGTATAAGGGCGCTTCAACTACCAACATGCAAAAGCTGCAGGAGGCATACAATCCAAGCCAAGTAGCCATTTCACTCAGCGGTGAGCCCACACTCTACCCATACCTCGATGANCTTATCGAACGCTATGATCACGAACAAATGACGACCTTCGTCGTGTCAAACGGAAGTCATCCAGAAGTGCTCGAAAAGATCCACCCTACTCAACTGTACGTCTCGTTGAACAGCCCGGACGAAGAACACTTCTACTCAATGTGCAAACCAAAAACACATAAGTTTGAACAGCTACTCGAATCGTTGCATATACTCGCCGATCATCCTTCACGAACCGCGCTGCGCATTACGCTCGCAAACGAGGTTAACACCTTTGGAGAAAGGGGTTATGCAAAGCTCATTGAACTGGCCGAACCTGATTATGTTGAAATCAAGTCGTATATGCACCTCGGTTTCTCCAGAAAACGACTTCCACGGGCCGCTATGATGCCTTACGAGGACGTTGAAGCATTTGCCCAAAACGTTGGCGAACTGGTAGGGTACAAAATCGCTGCAGGATCCCCTATTAGTCGCGTTGTGGTTCTTACTCAAGGTGGATCCATAAAAAAAATTAATAACGCGTAGTCAAGCGCGTCCATATTAGCAGCTGTAAGCCCAAGGCAAAGGATCAATACTTACGAGACAAAGCAATTATGTCAAAGATAAAGGGAGAAAAAAGCCTCTACGGGTTAATTAACGCCCTTAAAGATACTGATCCAGAAGTAAGGTTGAAGGCAGCCGAAATGCTGGGCCAGCTAAAAGACGAGGTCGCAAGTAATGCTCTTATTGAGGTTCTTCACGACGACCGCTGGTCCGTACGACGTAACGCTGCGTGGGCACTTGGCGAGATCGGAGCAACTAGCGCTATCCCACATCTCATAAGCTCATTCAGTAAGACATGGGAGGGGATCGACGCTTATTGTGCTGAAGCGCTCGTAAAAATTGGTCGCCCTGCAGTAATGCCGTTGCTTCGAATTATAGAAGGCACAGACTTAAACACCAAGTATTGGTCTATCGAAGCACTTGGTGAGATAGGTGACTCGCGAGCCGTTGAGCTCCTAATAACGCTTCTTACCGACAAAGACGTTATTGTCCGATATAGCGCTGCAAAAGCGCTCGGGGCTATGGGTGATAGCAGAGCGTTCGCCCCGCTTGTGCAACTACTGCACGATCCGAGTGAGATGGTTAAACAGCAGGCAAAAAAATCCATAAGCAGAGTGCTACCGTCAGAAACTCCACAAAAAGCTGCCTTCGAACCTGGACGTGTGACTAAACTGATTGTTATTATAAAAAACGAAGACGGATCGCTTAAAGAAGTCAATTTTGACTTTTAGATCGCTTATGAGAACGGCGCTATTTATNNTACCCTAGTGTGTTAAGCTCCGTTACTACTTAGCAGACATATTATAGTGAGAGAATACATCCAACCCTAAAGAGTCGCACATTGTAGCGCACCCAAAAAATTCCTATGGATATACTCTTAGCCGAATATGCAACTGTAATGACCCCGAACCTCGCCGAGGAAGGGCATGCGATGTTGCACACCCTAAAAGCAGGCTTCCAAAATCGCGGACACTCAGTACATATGCCAAAGCCGCGGAAGGGCGATGCAAACGCGTTTTACACAGAGGTAGAGAGACTTACACAAGTATGCGATGCAGGACTTGTCATCGCTCCTGACAAAGTCCTATATGAGTTCACAGCGCTCGTTGAACAACACACAATGAATCTNGGATGTCCAGCAGAGGCGGTCAAGAAAGCGGCAGACAAACTCGCTTCTTCTGAGGTGCTATCACGTGGGTCACTTACCGTTCCTGAAATTAATCCCCCGAAAGGTCCATACATCCTTAAGCCTCGCGACGGCTGTGGCGCAGAGGGAATACGCATCAAAGAAGTACTCGACCCCGATGACATCGACGAAAATACACTAGTCTCCAAGTTTGTCTCGGGGGACCACATAAGCGTGAGCCTTATTGTTGGGATGACAACACTGCCCCTATCGATAAATAAGCAGCACATTCGTATAAACTCGACAATACAGTATTTGGGTAATACAACCCCATATCCCGTTCAGAACTCGAGCGAAGTCATCGATCAAGCTTCGAGAGCCGCGCAGTTATTAGGATGCAAGGGGTATGTAGGCGTCGACATCATCTTAGAGCCTAACGGTATCGTGAATATCGTCGACGTGAATCCGCGCCCTACAACGGCGATCGTTAGCATCGACAAGGTGATCGGAAACGTGGCAGATCTGATTCTTAAAGCTCGATTAGGAAAAAAATTGCCAGCGCTTCTGAAACCACATGGNATACATACGTTCATAAGAACAAATTGTGGCAGCGATTGCCCTCTGTGATCCTATGGCCCAAACAATTGGTATCGACATTGGTGGGGCAAATACAAAAGTAGCCTCTGCCAGCGGAACAGCGAGGAGCTTTTACTTTCCGCTGTGGAGGAAAAAGGACCTCGCAGGCTTATTAAGGCGCGTGAAAGATGATTTTAAGCCAGAACGCGTCGGGATCGTTATTACAGGAGAGCTAGCCGACGCTTTTTCGAGCAAGAAGGAAGGGATTTGTTCGATAGTTGCAGCGGTAAACTCTGTTTTTTCGAAGCCATACTATCTGAATGTGCGCGGAGAGCTTACCCAAGGTATAGAAGAAGACGCACTTTTATACGCGGCGTCTAACTGGGCGGCCTCGGCCGCTTTTCTAGCAAAGAGCGTAAAAAACTGTATATTCACAGACGTAGGAAGCACGACGTGCGACGTCATCCCCATACAAAATGGCAAGGCGATCGCCCAAACTAGAGACTTTAAACGATTGGAGCGGCACGAACTGATCTATATGGGCGTGCTCAGAACCAACATCGCGACCATTTTGCGCTTTGTAAACCTTAGCGGCAAGAAGTATCGACTCTCCACTGAACAGTTTTCTATAACCGCAGACGNGCACCGCGTGCTTGGCAGCATAGATGAGACAGATTACACCTGTGACACACCTGATTCTAAATCACGTGATCTAGATGCATGTTATAAAAGAATCGCGCGAGTGCTGCTTTGCGATGTAAACGAGCTTGGCAAGGAAAACACTCACGAGGTTGCTAAACAGGTGGAACGCGCTCAGATCAACGAGCTTGTAGAAGCACTCGCATTTCAGGCACAGACGCACGAGTTACAAACAGTCATCGGAGCAGGCCTCGGAGAGTTCCTCATTGCTAAGGCTGCCTTGAAGATAGGACTTGAATTTCTACCACTATCGTCGCAATATGGACGCGCGCTTACAAGAGTGTTCCCTGCATACNCAGTTGCGCAGTTGATTCAAAACAGATAACTAATTGCATTCAAGTTAGCAGAGCAGGCCTAAACTAAGCGTCCTGGATCTTCGAAGTAGTGTCATTATCTTCATTCTTTTTAGCGTCAACGCTGTGAAAGTTGTTCACACTCAAAGCACTTGTTACGCGTCTATATTGTAACACATAATTGTACTCACGCGACTTTATACCCCCCCTCACACTTTTTTAAATCGAAGTGTTATGACCATTTTAGCAAATGACACAGGATGCTATTATGGGGTCCACTTTGGATGTCTTTGCGGCACGCGTGATTCTAACTGCCGACGTTGCGCAGAGAGACTCACAAAAGCAGTAAATTACGCACCCTATACATTAGCAAGCACGAGTTACAAACCTAGCACAGAAAATGCGTCGTCTTGACGCAGCCTTGGAAAGTAGATGAAAAGGGGGATGAACAGTAAAAGAGATGATCTGATGTCCAAAGTGTTTTCCACTCCGAGCACTAACCTCGAAATACNGCGTGTAAACGGCACGGAATCGATTGTAAAAATGCTAAACGCGTTCGAACTCAATGAGAAGGGCGTTACGTTCTGGGGCAAAGAGACCGCTTATTGCGCATTTAAGCTGGTAAAAACTGTAGGTGAACTCGTAACGACCATATCGCAGTTAATCAACTCAGCAGAGNCGTCTATTCTGTTTGTCGCCCATCCCAGTTTCAACCTCTTTTCAATGGGCGGCTTTGGGGAGCACTTTAGATGTGCAGCTGCACGAGGTGTAAGAGTACGTGGTATCCTTAATATCTACCCAACGAACGTTTTAGTGGCCCGTGAGTACCTCAGTTGTGGTGTAGAACTGAAACACAAAGACCACTACTGTGGAATGACGATGGTCATCGCTGACGGCAAACGAAGCGTTAATCTAATCTACACCTATCTGAAAAGCACCCTTTCTCTGGATGAACAGGTGGCGGCATTATGGAGCGACAGCACAACGCAAGCAGAATTTCTTACAAACGCGTTTGAAATGACCTGGACGCAAGCTATCAACGCAGAAGAGCACATAGATCAACAACTAAAACGGGAGCGCCATGACGAGACCTTTCCCGAACATACAGATAAAACGCTTTCTATCAGGCGACACACGGCTGCGCGACAACCCTCTTTAACGAGAAGCTAGCAACGAGGCCATGCAAGCGAAACAAGCATTGTCACACAGCTTTAAAAACTCAAGAGTTCTATTTTCAAGCAATGCCTAAAGGGACGATTATTGAAAGTGTCAAGGACGCGTTAGCTGTGGGTTCAAATATTATTGAATCTGCAAAGAGTGGGATAGTGTGGCTTCTCCCACCGGAGATGCTAATTTTCGCTTCCCAATTCGGTTTAACGGATAAATGCAAGACGTTGATAGAAAATGGCGGTCGGGTCAGGGGAATTACACGTGTTACAAAGACTTACGCTAAAGTCATAGGAGAGCTCTTGGACATCGGTGAGGAAGTCCGCCACGTTGATCGTTACCAGGGCGCGTTTATGCTCGTCGGAGACAAGAAAGAGAGTATCAGTTCGATCTATCTAGATTTAAAGGCGCTTTCGCTCGATGAGCAGTTACGGGCGTTTTGGACCGATAACCTAGCATACGCCGATTATCTGATGTCAACCTTTGAGTTCGAATGGGAAAGTGCAGTTGACGCAAAAAAGATTCTACAAGAGCTGTAGAAAAAATGTTTTGTGGTTTGACCAACAGGCGCAGATGCCTAGTGCCAGTCAGCAGCTTTCGACATTAGTTTTTGAGTAACGTTTACAGGGCAAGTGGTGCGACCATGGACATCGAGGGTGCTTTTATCACCCGTCTCATCGGTTTCGGTCTCAGCGAAAAAGAGGCACAACTCTATCTTCACTTACTCAAGTACGGCCCAAAGACGCCGTCACCGCTCGCTAATCGCTGAAGACCTATCGAGAGGATGTGCAGCGCACCCTTACGAGCCTCATCGACAAAGGTATGGTCCATCCTTCACTAGACTCCCCCACCATCTACACAGCCGTGGACCTCGAAACAGCGCTCGAAGCCGCATTAAAAAAACAGCAAAGCGAACGCCGTGAGATGGATGAAAAGAGGCAGGAGCTGCAGGAGCTTTCAAAGCGGTAGCGGTTTCAGTCGACCGACGAGGTGAGCACGTTCAAGATCATCAAGAGTGTCAAGGAATTGGTCGCAGATACTATAGGTCTCGTCGGCTCGGTAAAGGAAGGATTCTTCTTAGACACGCCAAAAGCTTATTTACTCGTTGTTATACATCTGCTACGATGGATGATGAGTCAGAATTCATCACGCGCCTCATCGGGTTTGGGCTTAGCGAGAAGGAGGCGAGAACTTATCTTTACCTCCTTAAATACGGCCCTAAGACTCCATCGCCGCTCGCAAAGTCATTAAAGACCTATCGCGAGGATGTGCATCGGACGCTTACTGAGTTAATCGAGAAGGGCATGGTGCGTCCCTCGCTCGATTCACCTACACTTTATTCGGCCGTAGACCTCGAGACAGCGCTCGGAGCCGCACTCAAAAAGCAAGAGAGCGAACTGCGCGAGATGGAGACACGGAAACGAGAGCTACAGGAGCTGTCAAAGCGGCAGCTCTTTCGCCCCACTGATGAGGTTTCTACGTTTAAGATTATCAAGAGCGTCAAGGAATTCGTCGCTACTACCGTTACTCTCACATCTTCGACAAAAGAAGGATTCTTGTATGTAGTTCCCGCGACCGCGTTGGTAATCACTTCCTTGTTCGGCATAAACGAGGAGGCCAAAAAAGTCATCGAGGGAGGGGGGTCTGTCAGGGGCATTAGTGATATTAGCTATCCGGATATCGCGCCCGCTCAAGAGGTCCTCGACATTGGCGAAGATTTACGGCACTATGATGCATACGGAGGGGTATTTTTCGCAGTGGTCGACCGGAAGCATTGCGTTAGTGCGATTAACGTCGATATCAACTGTATCTCACTGAATGAACCTATCTCATTGCTGTGGGCCGATGACCCGAAGTATGCGGAGTATCTTACAGCCACCTTTGAAATGTTGTGGGAACAGTCAATTCCTGCGGCGGAGCGGATAAAAGAGCTGCAAAAACAGGGCCCTCCAAAAGACTCACCGAAATTGTGAGCTCACATTCAGAATGCTAGTGCTTTAACAAATTCTGTTCACTAACTTAAAAAAAAGTAGATCAGCACAGGTGGGAACGACTAATCTTTTTGCAGCACGTGCATGTAGTAACACCCTACCTGTCTTTCTACGCTTATTGGCAGAAGGAGTATATGAATAGTATTCTTTACGACGTCATGTGGGACAAACGTGTTGACTGCTCGTGCTAAGGTTGGGCGACGGAAGTAAAAACGCGCTAAACGCTTAAACCTGAAGAGAGATGGCAATACGCACTGAGTGAGGTCCTTAACTTCAGTTATAGAAAACTCTTTTCGCATGTAGTCTTCAACCACTTGTACATATTCAATCGTCTCACATGCAAGGCTCTTTGATATAAGCCCCCACATAACCCCCTCAGAGGGGTTCAGCGGTTCAACACGGTTTCGTTGATACCCGTCGAAGACGATCAAAAGCCCGCCTGTTCGTAGTTTCCTCCTAGCTTCGTGAAGGACTCGCGACTTGTCGGTCGCATAGCATAAAGCCTCAATGATGTAGATAATATCGTACGAATCGTCCTCAAATTGACTTAAGTGGTGGAAGTCACCAAAATAAAAAAACGCGTTCGGCGGCGTTGTATTACGATTCAGAGGCTTGTTGGACAAATCAACTCCGTCGAATACGACGTTAGGATTACGGCGCGCGAGGAATGCGATGTTTGGACCTAATCCAGATCCGAGCTCCATTACTTTTTTGGCGTCTCTCTCTTGTATGTAACGCTCGATTATTCGTGCGTGCTCTTTATGATCATCCTTCTTGTATTTCCCGTCGTAACTGATCCCATAGTGAAAAAACCCGTTCGAATTGTAAAAAAGCAGCGTTAGCCTGTTGATAAAATAGTAATGGATGATCTGCGGCCTTGCTTGTCGTTTTTCGAGAATATTGGAAACGTCAAATACGTTTCGCACCTGATTAAGAGAGGACTCCAGATTGCCGCTACGTTTTGCTACCCGTTGTTCCATTTTTCATCAGCTAAGTGTTGGCTGTTTCTTTGTAAACGGTATCAAGCGCCCCAGACAATGAATGGCACTATGTAAACGACGCCGGCGACCCCGACGACATACGGCCAGTATATCGTGAAGATCCTCAGCCGTTCTATCACATTTTCGGTATTAGATGCTTTCAGGAGGGCCAGGGAAAAAACGACCGCGACGCCCCCCCAAACGGAAATAGGAAACAAGTAGGCGACACTGACAACTCCTACAAAAAATGGCAATGGCGACGTTATTACAGAAAAAAGGAGGAAAAGAGCGCCGACGATCGATGCTACACGTATACCACGTGTTGCAGCAAGGGTGGGATACCCCACTTTAAGATCTCCCTCTAAGGTCAAAATGTCTTTGAGAACGTTCAATCCTATCGCGCCTCCGGCAATCAAACCAACGAACGATAACGATGCTGCGTTAATTGTTTGAAATACCACGGCTCCTGAAAAAAGGGCAATCGTTGCTCCCAAATACCCCATCAACAAGTTGCTCACGAACCCAGAAAGTCGCTTTATTACACGCGAATAGATAATGAAAAGCAGGACATTGATTGCAACTATTCNAAAGGCAATGAAGTTTATCGTAAGCGAGACCCCGAGCGCCACAAAAAACGTCAGCGCAGAAAACTGCGCGGCGCGTGCGGGAGATATCTGATTTGCAGAGAGGGGCCTTTCTGGATGCGTAAGCGCGTCTGAATCACGGTCGCAATAATCGTTTATAGCCGAGCCTCCCGCACATGTGAACGCAACTGCGATAACGGCTAAACCAATCAGCGCGGGGTCGCACGATCCTTTTTGAAAGGTCACGGTAAAAAGAACGCACAAAAAGCTAAGTGCGAGTATATAAGGCAGCCGCATAAGCGAGGCATAAGCTCGTAATTTCTCACTCAGTCGCATCTGTCTCAGATGCATCTGGAATATCGCCTATAAGTAAGTTCTCATCTCACACTCCCACAGTGACAATAGATTGCAGACTGCGCGGCTCTGGAAGTATAACGACTAGAGATGCTCATCCCAAAATATTTGATCACGTTTCCGGCATGAAAGTCGTCTATGTTGATGCGCACAAACAGATTTGGCGATGGATAATCTCACAAATTCGAGTATAATAGCGAACAAAACAGATTTCATGTAACGTGTTACTAGGATCAACCGAGCGTCTGAAGCAGTGATGAACGCTAAGTGGGTAGTGCGAATTGGATTTACCGATAGTTTATACTAGCCGCCCTACCTACAGTTGTAGCAAAAAAATGATAATTCTCTGGCGCTTCTTTTAAACAAACTGTCTTAGAGGGTGTTAGATGACTCATACGGTGCTTAAGATAGGAGGCAGCTTGATCGCGGTCTCCAAGGACCTAATAACATGCCTCCTTGATGCCCAGTTGGACGTGCTCGTCGTACCCGGTGGGGGGCCATTTGCGGATACTGTCAGACGTTATTCGGACCGTATTAATGCAACCACCNCTCATTGGATGGCTATTCTCGCAATGAATCAGTACGCCTTTTACCTGACGGCTCCCGGAGCGAACATGGTAGAAGATACAAACGCCCTTCAGCGAGGAATAAACATTCTTTTGCCGTTTAAGATGTTATACGAAAGCGATCCGTTACCCCACTCCTGGAACGCCACCTCCGACTCTATCGCTGGGTGGGTTGCCCATTATCTCAACGCCAATCTCGTCATCGCAACAGACGTCGATGGAATCATCTTTGCAAAAAAGCTAGTAGCCCATGTCGAGGCACCCGAACTCAAGGAGGAGACGTGCGTCGATGCGTTACTTCCGAGGCTCTTGGAAATGCTCAACTTGGATTGCACGGTCGTAAATGGTCAGCACTTCCAACGTGTCCTCGACGCTATCCAAGGACACGAAACGATTGGCACGACGATTATCGGACGAAAGTAGTAAATAAAGGTCATCGCTCTCTATAGAATAGAAACAGCCAATTCGGGTGATTCTCACTTATCAACTAAAACATGAATGGAGAAGATGAAAATATGGAGAAGACATGTATTTCGTGCGGTGCACGGATGGCAAAGGACAGCAGCATATCCTATCCTTGCCCATCGTGTGGCGAGATCATCACGCGATGTAAGAAATGTAAGAAGTTAAGTAATCCATATCAATGCGCNTGTGGTTTCGGAGGCCCTTAGATGGGGGAAGTAGCAGTCCAGCTTAAAATTATGCCAAGCAGCCCTGACGTTGATTTGAAAGGTTTAAGCGACCAAATCACATCTCAGGTCGCGGATTATGGGCGGATGTACAGCTGTGAGGTGCAACCCATCGCCTTCGGGCTAAAAGCGTTAATGATCACTTTTATCGTTGAAGACAAAGAGGGTGGAACTGAAGCTGTAGAAGGTTCTATATCGCAAATTGGCGAAGTAGAAAGCGTTCAAGCGGTTGCCGTCACCAGAATGCTTTGATNTGCTTTGTGAACGACGGTACCACAGACAATGCACCGACCGGGATTCGAACCCGGGTTGTGGGCTTTCTTCACGAGTTGGAAGGCCCAAGTCATAGCCACTAGACCATCGGTGCGCGACGAAAAATTACTTTAACAGAACATATATTAATGCTTTGCACAACGCACGCAAAAAAATGTCCCGACGACAGAAGAAAAATGAATTTGTTAGAGACATCGTTTTACAGCGTATAGACCGCCTCTTTGAAGAGGCTTTCATCGAGTTTCCCGCTAACGCGCAAAGAAGCGATCGCTACGTTGANCTAGTGCAGAAATTAGCAACAAAACATAGAGTGCCTTTGCGAAAGACTTACAAAATGCGTTTTTGCAGAAGCTGCGGAGCATTTTTCGTGTACGGGGCGAATGCACGCGTTCGAATAAAAGACAAGCGGACCGTCATTACGTGCTTAAGGTGTCACGATATGAGACGTTATTAAATAAAAGGTTGCATCAGTATGGCTAAAGGGATAGAGGCACAAAAACTCAAGGCGCTTTCTTCAGAACTCGTACCGACGCTATGGATCGGTAAGAATGGCGCAAACGCTGCTATCGTACTTGAACTGCAAGAGCAGCTTAAGTTACGAAAAATGGTTAAAGTAAGAATTCTCAAAACCGCTTTGATCGAATCAAGTCGTGATGAGATAGCACACGAACTTGGTCAGGCATCGGGCGCGCAGTTGGTCGATTTGAAAGGCGCAACTGCAGTTTATCTTTCGCCATACCGCATAAAACAGACGTCAAAAAACAGCGTTACGCATCAGAGAAAATGATATAAGTAAAAAGGACGTAAAATCGCTTGATTCCAGCAAGAAGTCCAATTTGGGAGATTAAATGACCACACTTTATGATGTTTCCGCAACCAAACTTATTGAATTGACCGCAATGAAGCTAAAGGATGATGAACGATTTGCACCTCCCGAATGGGCAGCGTGGGTAAAGACCGGAGTGCATAAGGAGCACCCACCGCAAAACGATGACTGGTGGTACGTCCGCTGCGCTGCGCTGCTAAGGCGGATCGCAATTGACGGTCCTGTCGGGACCCAACGCTTGCGCTCTGTTTATGGTGGCAAAACTGATAACTCAGTAAAACCCGAACGTTTCGTTAAAGGCAGCGGTTCCATAATTCGAAAAGCAATGCAGCAGCTCGAAAACGCAGGCTTAGTGAGAACGACCCCGAAAGGCCGAGAGATCTCGTCGGAGGGTAGAGCGTTCTTAGATAACGGCGCTTATGAGCTCTCAAAAAGCGCGTAGCTGATGCAGAGGGTTAATTATGGACGATGACTTAGAACAAATACGGAAACGGCGCCTCGAACAACTCCAAGCACAACAGAGTGGGATGCAAGGGCCGTCCACCGAGGAGATCGAACAAGCCCAAGCCTTAAAAAGCGCGCTCCTGCGACAGGTGTTGACGCCTGAAGCGCGAGAACGACTCAACAGCGTCAGATTGACTCGACCCGACTTTGCGGACTCGGTAGAATCACAACTGCTTGCGCTACATCAAAGCGGACGACTTTCTGGACAGATAACCGACGAACAACTTAAGCAACTCCTCAAAAAACTTGCCCCCAAAAAGCAGAACATACATATCACGCGCAGATGAAAATCGGCGTTTTATTTAGCGGGGGCAAAGATAGCACACTAACAGCGATTCTTCTAAGTCCCTTCGCACAAATTGAACTGATTACGGTTTCCTTCGGAATCATATCGAATGATGCAGCCATGTTGGGGCAGATGCTCGGTTTCCGCCACGTAATGATTAGCTTAGAAAGAGAATTCGCAATGGCTTCCATAGACACGATGATCAAAGACGGATACCCCAGCAGGGGGCTCAATGAGGTACATAAAGCAGCGCTTGAGCGTGCAGCAGAACGCTATCGCATAGTGGCAGATGGCACACGGCGCGACGACAAGGCACCACTATTAACTTTACAGGAAGCGCGAAGTTTTGAGGACCGTATGCACGTCGACTATGTCCGCCCACTTCTCGGTTACGGACGACGCCTGATTGATTGCCTAGCTGCAGAACTACTTGAGATCAGCTATGGCGAGTGTATCTCGTTTGACTATGAAGTCGAGCTTCGTCGACTCATGGAGCGTTTATACGGCGACCAAACCGTAAACCGCGTTTTTCCAAAGGAGCATCTTCAATCGAAGGTCACAGGACGAAAATCGCGAATCTTTGAGCGACAAATGGCGTAAACAATTATTAACGATGAATAGAAAAGGCTACTCTGATCATCANGGTATTTAAACTGCCAAGCAAACCGACGACTTCATCCACAGAGGGACTGCAATGAGCAAAGTAACAAAGGGAAAAAAGAAACGGCTCGCGAAAGCGACAAAGCAAAATAGGCGGGTGCCCGCGTGGGTGATAGTGCGAACAAACCGCACGGTAAGTACCCACCCGAAGAGAAGGCACTGGAGACGAGGTCGCCTTAAGGTGTGATCGTTCATGGCGAAGGACACGAAAATTGAAGAGGAGCGTGTGTATACAATACCACTAAGAGCGGTCAAACATACGCCACGATGGAGACGCAGCAAGAAGGCGATGTCAGAAATTCGCAAGTATCTCGCCCACCATTTAAGTGCAGAGCAAGAAAAAGTTAAACTTGATCGATCTATAAATGAGAAAGTTTGGGAGAGGGGTTCGAGCAATCCGCCAAACAAGATCACTGTACGAGCAATGAAATTCGATGACGGTGTCGTCGAGGCAGAACTCGCCACCGAATCGTGAATAAGATTAACGAACAAAGAACCCAGGCCTCGAGGCGATAACGTGGTTAAGCGCATCACGATAGGTGGTAGTGCCGTGCTCGGCGTCTTTGCTACGTGTACTGAAGATTTCTTGCTAACTGCGCCACCAATGTCTGACGAAGCGCAGCTGAACTTCTCACAAGAACTCGGAGTAACCACTGTCCCAACTCTCGTTGGCTCGAGTTCAATTGTCGGTTCGCTCGTAGCTGGCAACTCGAACGGATTTGTCGTTTCCGGCAACACGCTAAGAAACGAAGTTGCACAACTCAAAAAACTTGCCGAAGGTTTAAAGGTGCGAAAACTTCCTGGAAAAATCAATGCAGCAGGAAACGTCATTCTCGCAAATGACACCGTAGCGCTGATACACCCTGGTTTAATAGCTCGAGCTGAACGAGTCGTTTCTGAGACATTAGGTGTGGACGTACAGCGTGGTACGGTAGCAGGCTTAAAAACAATTGGAATGGCCGCGTATGCCACCAACAAAGGTGTTTTGGCGCATCCAAAAGCGACAGAGACTGAACTTTCCAAGCTAGATGAAGCGTTTGGCGTTCCGGTCAACATAGGCACAGTAAATTATGGATCCCCACTCGTAGGTTCTGCGCTTCTCGCTAATACGAAAGGCTACGTCGTCGGTAGGGACAGCACAGGAATAGAGCTCGGGCGAATAGAAGATTCACTAGGGTTTCTCTAACCTTTAAAACGAGCCTAGCATCCAAAAATAGCGGGATTTGGATAGCTATTTAACAGATAACTCCGCGAGTATTCCAATAATTAAAAGGCGCTTTACACGAGAATGTTAACATCATAAGCGACATCAAAAGGCGTTCATAGCATCGTCATTATGGATGGTAAGTAATGGAAACAAAAACCTTTCAAATAACGGGTTCCTTTAAAGCAGGGCGCTCATGGGAACGCTTTTCAAAAAGAGTTTCGAGCAATAACGAGAAAAATGCCGCCGAAAAGTTGTACTCGCTCATTGGCAGCGAACACGGCCTGAAGCGGAATCTAATTCGAATTGAATCTATGGTTATGAAAGACGCGTGATATCATGGCGAGCGAACAAGAAGTACGCGTGTTGCTCAGTCAACTACAACAATCTGAGGCAGAAGCCCAAGCTTATGAACAACAAATGGAGCTCGTCAGTTTCAGCTTAAGCGATATAGATAATGCACTTGTTGCTGTTGAAGCACTTTCGAAGCCGGAGATAGGCAAAGAAACGCTCATACCAATTGGAGCGAATTCATTTGTCTATGGCACAATTCCTGAGACAAACAGAGTTATAATCGGGCTTGGAGCGAACATCTCCGCTGAAGTAGACGTCGCTGATGCAGTGTCATATCTCACTGAGCGGAAGAAAAAACTGACTGAAATGCAAGGACAATTCGCCGCTAGACTAAACCAGATCGGTTCCCAAATTTACGCACTACAATCAAAGTTGCAGGCTGTTCAATCGCAATTACAGGCGGAACCTTAAATGTTTGAGAGCTTAAGAAAAAAGCTCAAAATATTTAAAGAGAGCGTCAGCACTGAGGAAAGCGAGCTCAATACGCCACGATCGAAGCCTCGGAAGATAAGACAACACCATCTGATGAGGCGCCAGAAGAGGCCTCGTATGAAACGACGACACAAAAAGTCGTTGACGTTGAGGCAATTGGACATGCTTCTGAATATGTCGAACAAGTTCCTCAGCGCGTTGAACCGAGCAACGGAAGGGTATCCACACAAGAAAAATCCATTTTTGAACGAAAAATCAAAGGCAAGGACCTCGAAGATTCACTATGGGACCTTGAGATAGCACTTCTTGAAAGCGACGTTGCGGTCTCAGTCACTGAAGAAATCGTAGAGACCGTAAAAGAAGAGCTTGTTGGTACAAAGAGAAAATGGCGCCAAGACGTTGGGACTCTCGTCGAAAAGGCGCTCCGCGATGGAATATTAAAAGTGCTCGATGTCAGTGGCCTTGATTTCGATGAATTCATCAAAAACACTCCAAAACCTGTCACTATAGTTTTTACCGGGATAAATGGAACAGGAAAAACTACAACCATCGCAAAATTGGCTTATCGCCTCAAAAATCAGGGTTATAGCGTAGTGCTTGCTGCAGGGGACACATACCGCGCCGGAGCTCTTGAACAAATTGAGCGCCATGCTGAAAAATTAGGGGTAAAGCTAGTCAAACACCAACAGGGAGCTGACCCTGCGGCGGTAATCTACGATGCGGTGCAATATGCACGAGCGAAACACAAGGACGTCGTTCTCGCAGATACTGCCGGGAGAATCCACACTAACGTCAACCTCATGAACCAGCTTAGGAAAATCGAGAGAGTCATAGACGCCGATTTAGTAGTTTTTGTCGACGAAGCCCTCGCAGGAAACGACGCTGTGGAGCGGGCTCTCCAGTTCAACACGGCAATGGCAATAGATGCATCGATTCTCACTAAAGTTGATGCCGATTCAAAAGGAGGCACTGCAATCTCAATAGCGCACGCAACGAGCAAGCCAATCCTCTTTTTGGGTATAGGACAGAATTATGAAGATATGGTCAAATTTGACCCGCAATGGCTTATGAATAGATTATTCGACGAGGCTGATGCGTAAATGGTGATGGAGAACCTAAGCAGCTCGCTCCGAGAAACGCTCAAAAAACTAGCTCGAGCCAACCGCATCGATGAAAAAACGCTAAATGAGGTCGTCAGGGACATTCAAAGAGCGCTCCTTAGCGCTGACGTGAATGTCTCTCTAGTGCAGCAACTGTCGAAACGCATTAAAGAAAGGGCGTTAAAAGAAGAGCTCACCGGAAAACTGAACCCTCGTCAACACGTCATAAACATAGTTTACCAAGAGCTTGTAGCACTCCTTGGCGAGCCGATAACAATCCCGCTTACTCATCACGCCGTAATCCTGGTAGGACTTCAGGGTAGTGGCAAGACGACCACTACAGTAAAGCTCGCGCGATTTTTTCAAAAAAAGGGCTTAAAAGCCGCCGTTATCTGCGCCGACACGTTCCGCCNAGGGGCTTATGACCAGCTTTCGCAGCTGTGTGCAAGGATCGGCGTACCTTTTTACGGTGAATTAGAGAACGAGAACGCAGTTGATATTACGGCCCATGGTATCGCTGAGCTCAAACGCTACGATGTAATACTCGTTGATACGGCAGGGCGACATGCGCTTGAATCAGATCTTGTTCAAGAGATGATAGCCATCAACGATATCGCAAACGCTGACCAGCGCTTACTGGTGCTCGATTCTAGCATTGGTCAACAAGCGAGTGAACAAGCACGGGCATTCAACGAGGCTATAAGCTTAACAGGGGTCATAGTGACGAAGCTCGACGGAACAGCGAAGGGGGGTGGCGCTCTTTCAGCAGTTGCCGAGGTTGGAACGGGCATAGCGTTCATCGGCACGGGCGAGACCATTGACGACTTCGAAAAGTTCGAACCGGACCGATTCATATCTCGACTGCTTGGCATGGGGGACATCAAGACTTTAGTTGAAATGATCGAAGAAGAGCCACCTATAGAGATGGAAGAAGCAGAGGCGATGCTTAAAGGTGATTTCACTCTTAAAGATATGTACAAACAAATGGAAGCGATAGGCAAGATGGGGCCGCTTTCCAAAATCGTCCAAATGCTTCCGCTTGGTTCGCTCGGTGTCGATATCCCCGATGCTGCACTTCAATCGACGAAAGAGAGCCTAGAGCGTTTTAAAGTTGTCATGGANTCAATGACTGACGAAGAGCTCGAACATCCACGCATTATTCGCAGTTCACGCATTAAGCGGATCGCACGTGGCTCGGGCGTTCCTACTGATAACGTACGCGAGCTTCTGAAATATCATAAGGTGATGCAACGAACGATGAAAGGCGTTCGCTCGCAAAAAGATATGCAAAAGTTCTTCAGAAGACAAGGGCTTAAGTGACAAAAGAGACCAGATAGGCGCCTTCAGAGAAGTTCGAGTAACTCGGATTTTTGCTTTTCGTAGGCCTCGCTAGTAATGAAGCCTTTCTCACGCAACACATCGAGCTTCTCTATTTGCTCGATTATGTCCTCTTTTAAGCTCTGTTGCTTCACCTCGCCAGCCATCGTGTTTCCGATTATCTTTATGGATGATAAACTTTATGTATTTCCACACTAAATAACCTGTTTTTTGCTTCGGCTCACGTATCAGTTCTACCCGGTTTTAAAACGTGCGTAAAGTAAGCAGTAATATGAACAAGCCGCCGGAGGGATTTGAACCCTCGATCTGCTGATAATTCTTTGAGCAACGCTCAAATACGAATCAGCCGCTATGCCGAGCTTAGCCACGGCGGCCACG
>JGI24132J36420_10000447_pt1 | contig 19999 bp, 15 predicted proteins | sample BarGraNGADG00212_3_FD_36420 | JGI IMG/M metagenome (IMG submission 36420) | reverse complement strand
ATAATCATATAATCACCGCCAAGACCGATACCAAAAATTAAGGCGAAAAGATAAATACGACCCGGGAAATCAGGCATGAGCAACAGAGGAATTGATGATCCCACAATCATGTATATCAGGATCATCACATATTTTCGTTTCATTATATCCGCCAGCATTCCCATTAGTACACGACCTGCAAGGCTCATAAATAACACGAGCGACATGACATGAGCAGCCTGCGACTGCGAAAAATCTAAATCGCGCAGATACAATTTAATATGCTGGTTAATACCACCCACGGCGCCAATTGAGCACATACTTCCAATTGCCAAAATGAAAAAGTTACGGTTTTTCAGGATGTTTCTGATCGAAACAGTCGGCTCAGATATCACATCAACATCTTGTTTTACAGGATTATCTTTAATAAATAATGCTAAAGGAAAGGCTATCACTATTATCAATAAACCAATTATTGTCAAAGCAAGATGCCAGCCTAAATTTCTTTCCAGTCCTGAAGCTATCAGAGGGACCAATGCACCACCTGTTCCAATACCCAGATATGCTATGCCCATTGCTTTTCCACGGTTTTTAGTAAACCAGCGGGATATAATTACCTGACATGGNAAAGGCCCGCCGAACACGTAACCTAATGCATTAAGAACATAAAAAAGATAAAAGAATCCCAGAGATTTCATCAGGCTTAATCCAATAAGAGCCACACCGGTCATTATTGCCCCTGCCATCATCATTCTTTTTGGACCGTACTTATCGATAATCCATCCTGCAATGAACCCGAACAGGGGCGCTACGAGCAATTTACCCAATGCATTTCCTGAAGTAACTACTGTACGGGACCATCCAAACTCNTTCATGAAAAAATCGTAAAAGAANGGGAGTCCGTAAAGAGCGAATCCTACTATTGCCAGAAGAGAACAAAAGGCAGTTATGATTATATAAGTCTGTGAGCTGCGTGAGTGTGTCAGAGCGTTGGATTCGTGAAAACTATTTGTCATATTATTGGAATGATATGATTAATATGTATAGGTCAGATACTTTTCCCTGCCAATTTTGCATTTTCATTAATCACCTTAACTGGTGTCAATTCAAATTTTTCNAACACCTTACCTGTCTCCTCAATAGTCTCACGAATCCTTTTTTCCTGTGGCACCACAGTCTTTGCAGAAAATGAAATTTATTTCACAAATTTATATTTTATTTCATATTAGTTCTATAGCTTTTGAACTAAAAAAACAACTTTCTTTTTCTTGGTTCTCATTTATAAAAAGATTAGTTTTGAATCCTTCAGGATAAAGTTACATTAAAAATAAAATCTTAAAATTATGACTCAAAGTTCCTCTTCAGGCGCCATCAGCAGGAAAGACTATATCTTTTCAATATCCATAATCGGTCTGTTTTTTTTCATTTTTGGTTTTGTAACCTGGCTAAACGGAATATTGATACCATTTCTCAGAACAGCCTGTGAATTAAACGATTTCCAAGCCTATTTTGTAACATTTGCTTTTTACATTTCCTACCTTATTATGGCACTGCCTTCATCGGCTCTCCTTAAAAAAACCGGTTTTAAGAATGGGATGACAGTTGGATTATGGATAATGGCAGCTGGAGCTCTGATTTTTATTCCGGCTGCATTAACCCGAACCTTTGGTCTTTTCCTTGCCGGATTATTTATTGAAGGTACAGGATTAGCACTTCTTCAAACTGCATCAAACCCCTATATTACGATAATAGGGCCACCGGAAAGCGCAGCCAAAAGAATCAGTATAATGGGGATTGCAAATAAATTTGCCGGTGTAATTGCCCCAATAATACTTGCCAGTATTATTTTAAAAGATGCTAATGTTCTGGAAGAAAAGCTTGCCATTGCAGTTGATGCAGCTTCCCGTTCAGTTTTACTTGATGAACTGGCTCACAGAGTTATTTTTCCATATATTATTATGGCAGTAATTCTTGTACTTCTTGGTCTATTGTTGCGATTTGCAAGTCTTCCGGAAATTGATACCGATGCTGAAGATGCTGAGAGCAGTGAATCGAACCTCAAAAAAACAAGTATCTGGCAGTTCCCGCATCTTTTAATAGGTGTGGTAGCATTTTTCTTTTATGTAGGAGTTGAAGTGATCGCTGGTGACACGATTATCAGATATGGTCAATCTCTGGGAATAGCGATGGACTCTGCAAAATATTTCACTTCACTGACATTACTGAGTATGATTATAGGATACCTTTTAGGAATTATATTCATACCAAAATATCTAAAGCAGGCTACAGCATTGAAAATCTGCGCAATCCTTGGCGTAATTTTCGCAATGGGAGCAATTCTATCGCCTACTCATCTCTCTTTTACAATACCATTTATCGATCTCGTAACTCTAAAGCCACTTGAACTTGTCTTACCTGTAACAGTTCTTTTTGTTGCTTTAATGGGTCTGGCAAATTCATTGATGTGGCCGGCAATGTGGCCTCTGGCAATAAGCGGGCTTGGCCGATTTACTAAAACCGGATCAGCTATGATAATAATGGCAATAGCAGGAGGAGCTGTGTTACCGTTAATATATGGCAAACTTGCTGTTAGTTTTTCAACTCAGTCAGCATACTGGATATGTGTACCTTCATATTTTATTATAATGTATTACGCTTTTATCGGACATAAAGCTGGAAAAGGGAATGGGGTATAATCTGAAAGAAATATTTGCTCTCTTTTCTGCTGAGGGAACATTTTTGAATGGAGAACCTTATGGCAACGGCCATATTCATGATTCTTTCCGTATCGGGACGAAAGAAAAAGAGAAAGATGATTACATTTTGCAACGTCTTAATAACAGGGTATTTAAAAACATCCCTGAACTTCAATATAACATAGAAAGAGTAACCATTCATTTAAGGAATAAACTTCTTGCAATTCCCGGATCAGACATTAAAAGGGAATGCCTCACACTGGTTCCTGCCCGTGACGGGAAAAGCTGGATTGTTGATAGTGAAGGTAATTATTGGAGAATATATATCTTCATTTCGAACCACCGATCTTATAATATTGTTGATACCCCTGATAAAGCTTTTGAAGGTGGAAAAGCAATAGGCCGGTTCCAGGCCATGCTTGCCGATCTTCCCGGGAAACCATTGTTTGAGACAATTCCTTTTTTTCATGATATTGCAAGAAGACTTGATAATTTTAACAGTACAATAAAGGAAGATCCGGTCAACAGAGTTGAAAAGACCCGGCCGGAAATAGACTCAATTCTGAAAAGAGCTGAAGAGATGAAGGTTATTTTGAAGTTGGGAAAAGAAGGTAAGATACCTGTCAGGATAACCCATAACGACACTAAATTCAACAATATCCTCCTTGATGAAAATGACAAGGCTTTGTGTGTTATCGACCTCGATACTGTGATGCCCGGTTATGTACATTATGATTTTGGAGATGCCATCAGGACTGCTGCCAATATTGCGGAGGAAGATGAGAAGGAACTTTCAAAAGTGAAGATGGATATCAACCTTTTTGAAGCTTATGCAAAAGGGTATCTATCAGAAACAAGAGGAACACTCAATGCTGTTGAAAAAGAGTATCTGGCTTTTGCGCCAAGGCTCATAACGTACACTATTGCAGTGAGGTTCCTGACAGATTATATCGATGGAGATCATTATTTTAAAATCCATCATGAACATCATAACCTGCAAAGAGCAAGAGCCCAGCTAAAACTCGTTGAGAGTATGGAGGAACAGTACGAATCGATGAAAAATATTATACACAATCTGGTATAATCATCTATTAATTTCCCGCCTTGCAGGGATCATGGGTGGGTTTTAAAGAATAATTCCGAATAATGTAATAATAGTTATTTAATTATGGATTGGACAAAAGATGAAGTCGGATTTTTGAAGACATTGAATAACCCTGATAAGATACAGTTTTTTCTCGATTCAATTGATTATAATCCGGATTATGAATGCAGATCGCCAAGATGGGTGATGAAAAAAAGATCAGCCCACTGTTTTGAGGGAGCACTGTTTGCAGCTGCGGCATTGCAGTACATTGGTTACAAACCACTTATTGTAGACATGCTTGCTGAAAATGATGATGATCATGTAATTGCAGTTTTTAAAGAAAATGGACACTGGGGTGCAGTCGCAAAATCGAATTTCACTTCTCTCAGGTTCAGAGAACCCGTATATCGTTCTCTTCGCGAGCTTATTATGTCATATTTTGATTTCTTTTTTAATATATATGGTGAAAAATCTTTGCGGTCATATTCCCTCCCGCTCGACCTTACACAATTCGAATCGCTTCACTGGACCTCAACTGATGATGATCTTGAATATATTGGTGATAAGATAGAATCGCTCCGTCATTTTCCGGTTGTAACAAAAAAGATGATCAGCAACCTTTATAAAGCGAGTGACTCAATGCTGAAAGCCGGTCTGCTTGGCTCAAATGCGGATGGCTTATTCAAACCTGAGAAGAGGTAGAAGGAAAAATTTTAGTCGAATTTTTTAGCCACTTATTTATCTTATTTATAATATTTTACAATTATTAAGCAGTATACGGTCGAAGGTATTTTTGAAATTAACACGAGATTGACTATTTTTGAACCCGACAAAATACCGGAAAAGAAAGCATTGTCCTGATATTTATCTGGCTGATTTTCCCGATATTTAAATTAATTGAAAAAGGTATGGAATTATCGGGTAAACAATATAAAGCTTTTAATGAACGTGAGGAGGCTTTAAAAAAACAGTATAGTCCAAAGCAGGCCGAAAAGCAACACTCAAAGGGCAAGCTTACAGCTTACGAAAGAATAAACCTTCTCTTCGATTCAGGAACATTTGAAGAGATTGACGCATTTGTCACCCCTGCAAGTTTACCAGTAGAGTTTGGCAAGGTTGAAAAATTTTATGGTGACGGAGTAATAGTCGGTCACGGTAAAGTAAATGGAAGGCTGGTCTTTGCATTTGCTCAGGATTTTACCATAATGGGTGGTTCACTGGGCTTAGTTCACTCAATAAAAATTGCAAAGATACAGGAGATGGCTCTCAAAATGGGAACTCCTATTATAGGAATGATGGATTCGGGTGGCGCTCGTATTCAGGAGGGTGTGGCAAGCCTCAGCGGTTATGCTTCAATATTCCATAACATCATACAGTCGTCAGGAATAATTCCCCAATTATCTGTAATCATGGGACCTGCTGCAGGCGGTGCAGTTTATTCTCCTGCCCTGACTGATTTTGTTTTTATGGTCAATCACACCAGCTTTATGTTCGTTACCGGACCAAACGTAGTTAAAGAGGTTCTGAATGAAGATGTTTCGTCCGAATCTCTTGGAGGCGCGGAAGTCCATGCCCGTAAAAGCGGCGTTGCCCATATGATCTATGATGATGAGGAAAATACAATACTTGCATTAAAAAAGTTTCTCTCATACCTCCCATCCAACAATGTCGAAAACCCTCCGGTAGTTAATGACGACAACTCCACACCTGATATAAATGAGAAGCTCAGAAATATTGTACCTGACGATCCGAATAAACCTTACGACGTCAAAGATATCATTAACCTGATAGTGGACAGGAACAGTTTTTTTGAAACTGCTGAGTTGTTTGCTGCAAACCTGGTTACAGGGTTTGGAAGGTTAAAAGGCAAGACTATCGGAGTTGTAGCAAACCAGCCAAAAGTGCTGGCAGGCGTTCTCGATATCGATTCATCGACAAAAGGTGCAAGATTCATCAGGTTCTGTGATGCATTTAATATCCCGATTTTAACACTTGAAGATGTACCAGGTTTTCTTCCCGGTGTGGACCAGGAACATGCCGGTATTATTCGGCATGGGGCGAAACTCCTCTTTGCTTACAGCGAAGCTACTGTTCCGAAAATAACTATAATACTGCGAAAAGCCTACGGTGGAGCCTTCATAGTTATGAACAGCAAGAAACTTGGTGGTGACTTCAGTTATGCATGGCCATCAGCTGAGATAGCTGTTATGGGACCCGATGGCGCAGTTGCAATACTCTATCGCAAGGAACTTGCTCAATCAAAGAATCCTGTTGAACTGAAGAAAGAACTTGTAAAAAAATACCGCGACAAAATTGCGAATCCATTTATCGCTGATGAAAGCGGATATATTGATGAAGTTATCGATCCGGCCGTCACAAGGAAGAAAATATTATCAGCTTTAAATGCCCTTAATAATAAATGGGTAAAAGTACCGGCCAGAAAACATGGAAACATGCCGCTGTAACGGCTCAGGGCACAGGGCAAAAGATTGGATAATATTATATGTAGAGACAGATCGAGAGCCATCTCTAATAACAGATTGTAAAACAGACTATTAGAATATGAAGATCAAAAAAATATTAATAGCGAACAGGGGTGAGATAGCGATAAGGATAATGAAAACGGCCCGGTTGATGAATATAAAGACCGTTGCAATTAAAACTGCCGTCGAACCAAATGCTATGTACCTTTCTTTTTCTGATGAGGTCTTTGACAATTCAGAAGATCTATCTGAGATCCCTGTTTTTCTTAATATCGAAAAACTGATAAACATCTCTCTCAATACTAATTCAAATGCCCTGCATCCCGGCTATGGATTTCTTGCAGAAAACGCCTACTTTGCCCAGAAATGTATCGACAACAAAATAATATTTATCGGGCCATCACCTGATGCTATTTACAAAATGGGTAACAAAACTATTGCCCGGAAAATTGCATTGGCAGGCGGTATCCCAATGGCAATGGGAAGCGAAGGCAATATCTCAAACGATGATGAAGCAGTTGCAATTGCAGCGAAAATAGGTTATCCGGTTATCATAAAGGCGGCTTCCGGCGGCGGTGGACGTGGAATGAGGATCGTAAGGAATCCTGAAGAGTTGGAGAAGATGTTCATTATTGCGAGCAAAGAAGCTGAAAAAGCATTTAATGATCCTTCAGTATTCGTCGAAAAGTATATTGAAAATCCAAAACATATTGAATTTCAAATTCTGGGTGACACTAAAGGAAATGTGATACATCTTGGTGAAAGAGAGTGTTCCATTCAGAGAAAACACCAGAAACTTCTGGAAGAAGCCCCATCAAGTGCACTTGACAGCAAACTCAGGAAAGAGATGGGAAATATGGCAGTTCAGATTTCGAAGGCTGTCAATTATTACTCGGCTGGTACAGTTGAATTTCTTCTGGATTCTGATAAAAATTTCTACTTTATGGAAATGAATACCAGAATACAGGTAGAACATCCTGTTACCGAAGTTGTTACAGGCATTGATCTTATTGAACAGCAGATCCGGATTGCCAATGGCGAGGAATTGAAATATAAACAGGACGATATCACGTTTAAAGGCTGGGCTATTGAATGCAGAATCAACGCTGAGAATGTTCAGGCAGGTTTTGCCCCTGATCCGGGTAAAATAGAAAAATTAAGTATGCCAACAGATTCATGTGTAAGGGTCGATACAGGTATTCAGGCGGGTTCTGCAATTGTTGCAAGCTATGATTCAATGATTGCCAAGCTGATAGTGAGCGGAAAAGACAGAAAAGAAGCTATCAAAAACTGCAAAATAGCACTAGATAAAGTGTGGATAAAAGGTACTAAAACTACTCTGCCTTTTTTCCGGATGCTTGTCAGGAACCAAAAATTCCTTGACGGTACTTTCACAACTTCATTCATTGAAAAGGATCTCGAAAAATATTACTATAACAGCGAATATGAAGAGATGCTTGCAGCTTGGCTTGCAACAAAATTGTTTATTGAGGAGAATCTGAATGACAATAGTATCAATGTCGATTTTGAAAATTCCAAAGAGATGAGTCCATGGTTGTTAAACAAAAGAATTAACCAATTTTAAATCAACCGGCAAAAAAATGAGTAATGACAAACTTCAAATAAAAAAACTGTATACACTATCTTCAGAGAACAGAAAATTAAGTTTTTCTCTGCCTCTTAAGCATACAATAAGGATAGGTAAAAGGGACTATGAAGTAAAACTTAAATCAGATGAAAAATACGGTACCTATATATTATGGAAAAACCGTAAATATCCTGTCGAAGTTGTGAGTTCCCGTCAGAATAAATATGAAATCCTTTTTAACGACATAAGTTACACATTTACAGTTGAGACACCTTTTTCACTCCAAAGGAAGAAAGTTTTAAGCTCACAAAAGGGGAAAGTTGAACAGGAGTTTATAAAAGCTCCCATGCCAGGCAAGATCATTGATGTTCTTGTCAGGGAAGGATCAAATGTTCTGCGCGGAGAACCGATACTTATTCTTGAAGCAATGAAGATGCAGAATGAAATATTGTCACCAGTAAATGGAATAGTTGTAAAAGTTCATGCAAAAGCCAATAATAATGTCATGAAGGATGACATGCTTGTTGATATAAAAGTTGAATAAAAAGGTCGTAATTTTTATTTTACCGGCACCTGTTTCAATGTTTCACAGAGTAAGCTATAAAATTTCTTAACCGACTTAATATTAACTTTTTCGTCAGGAGAATGCGGAAATTTGATGGTTGGCCCAAATGAAATCATATCAAGGTTAGGATATACACCTCCGATTATTGCACATTCAAGCCCGGCATGGATTGCTTTAATATCCGCATTATTTCCAAACATTTTAGTGTAAACACCACTCATAATTTTAAGAATAGAAGACTGCATGTTTGGTTTCCAGCCCGGGTAACCACCGGTAAGAGTAACGTCGGCTTCAATCAGGTGAAATACTGCTGCAATTTTCCAGGCGGTGGCTTCTTTTGAAGTATCAACAGAGCTGCGTGTAAGGTTATGGCATTCGAATTTTCCTCCGGCGCATTTTACAATTGCCAGGTTGTTAGATGTCTCAACAAGACCTTTCATTGTCTGGCTCATTCTCTGAACTCCATTTGGGCATGCAAATATGGCACGTATTATCCTGAATTGTTCTCCCTGNTTCATTACNCTGGAAGGAAGTTCAACTTTTTTGCATGAAAAAGTAAGATCAGGTTCTGTTTCAGCGAATTCCGATTTGTACATTTTTTCATATCCTTTCACAAACTTTTCAAATTCTTTAGCCTTTATATCAGGAACAAGTAGAATCGAATACGATTCGCGTGGTATAGCATTTCGCAGATCGCCACCAGAAGCTTCAGCAAGCCTGATACCAAAGTCTGATTCAGCCTGCATCAGGAACCTGAACATTAATTTGTTTGAATTAGCTCTTCCTAAAGCGATATCAACTCCTGAATGGCCTCCCTTCATACCTTTCGCAGTCACACGGTAAGCTGTCAACCCTTTGGGAGTCTTCTCCTCTGCATAATTCTTTTTGGCACTGACATCCAGCCCCCCGGCACAACCAACACAAATCTCATTTTCATCTTCAGAGTCGAGATTCAAAAGAATATCGCCTTTGAGCTGACCTTTTTTAAGACCAAAAGCGCCAGTCATTCCTGTTTCTTCATCAATAGTAAAAAGAGCTTCAACCGGACCATGAACAATGTCTGCGGAAGCAAGTACAGCAAGAACTGCCGCTACTCCAATTCCATTATCAGAACCAAGAGTTGTTCCGTTAGCTTTTACCCACTCGCCATCTATAATTGTTTCAATAGGATCTTTTTCAAAGTCGTGTTTCTTATCATTGTTCTTCTGGGGAACCATATCAAGGTGGGTCTGAAAAATCACACCTTTTCGTTTCTCCATTCCTTTTGTAGCTGGTTTTCTGATAACAACATTCCCGACTTTATCAACAATTGTCTCCAGTTTATGCTTTTTGCCGAACTCTTTTATAAACTCAACAACTTTCCCCTCTTTTTTTGAAGGTCGTGGTATCTGTGTCAATTCGTGGAAATAATTCCACACCTGTTTGGGTTCCAGTTTTCGTATGTCGTTCATATTCAATTTATTTTATTAGTTACTGATTAAACAATAAAAGTAAAACAATTTGGGAACATAAAAAAGAATAATAAGATGAAACACCGTTAATAATCATGTATCTGAAAATAATTGTGTATTTTCCATTAAACCAGGTCTAAAGAAAATGTAACAAAAACTTAACCAATAAATATCTTTGAAATCAGTCTCAATATGTTTAATTTGTACCACTTGATATTATTATGCAATAATATGATTAACTATCAAGAAATGAATTACTTATCATTTCATCTTGTACTAATCTCACAAAATAAATTTATAATCTCACATACTTTGATAATATGACTTTTTTATATATTGTAATCGCATTGGTTTTAATATTTGACTTTATTAACGGGTTTCACGATTCAGCAAATTCGATTGCAACGGTTGTATCGACAAAAGTTCTTTCACCTCTGGCAGCTGTTTGTATGGCTGCTTTTTTTAATTTCATTGCTTTTACAGTTTTCACTCATAAAGTTGCACAAATGATGGGAAAAGGTGTTGTGGATCCTGATGTTTTGAACCTTAATGTAATCGGGGCAGCACTTGTTGCAGCTATAGTTTGGAACCTGATAACCTGGTGGTGGGGATTACCTTCAAGCTCATCTCATACTCTTGTTGGAGGGCTGGTTGGAGCAGCACTTGTCTGTTCCGGGCCTAGTTCAGTAATAACAGGTGGAGTTATTAAGATCGCAGCATTCATAGTTATTGCTCCGCTTCTTGGATTGGTTATCGGTTTCATTATCTCAACTTTTGTTCAGTACCTGGCACGAAAAAGTACTCCTTCCGGGGTAGACAAACACTTCCGAAAACTTCAACTTCTATCCGCATCAGCATTCAGTTTGGGTCATGGCGGAAATGATGCACAAAAATCCATGGGGATTATTTGGATGGCACTGGTAGTCTCAGGTATTTTGACAAAGGATTCAGGAATCCCACCATGGGCCGTTTATGCATGCCAGGCTTCAATAGCGCTTGGTACCTTATTCGGCGGATGGAGAATAGTAAAGACAATGGGACAAAAAATAACCAAACTCAGACCCTTCGAAGGATTCTGTGCTGAAACTGCTGGGGCACTCACCCTATTCGGTGCGACACATTTTGGGATACCGGTCAGTACAACACATACAATAACCGGCGCAATTATGGGAGTCGGCTCAAGAAAGGGATTATCAGCAGTTAAATGGGGTGTTACAAAAAATATATTCATAGCTTGGATCCTTACAATTCCTGTTTCAGTAATAATCGGAGCATTGATGTATGTATTCTTCAATTGGATAAATTAATAGACCAAAATAAAAATCAGAAATATGAATATTGATAAATTTCTCAAGTTTTTTGTTCCAAAAGATCATTCTTTCCATCCCCTTTTTGAAGAGGATGCAAAAAACATGGTAAAAGCCACAGAGCTTCTTATCAAACTGGTTTCAAGCACAGAATATGAAGAGCATGAAAGAATTAGCAAGGAGATAAAAGAGGTTGAACATATAGGCGATGATATCACTGACAGGACCTATCAGGCATTAAATAAATCTTTTATTACACCATTCGACAGGGAGGATATCCATGAACTTGCTTCCAATATCGATGATGTTGTCGACTCTATTAATGGTATCAGCAGGAGGATATGTCTTTATAAACCAAAGAAGTTGATGCCTGTGTACAAAGAGATGGCGGAAATGATCTACCTTGCAGCTAAGGAGATAGAAAAATGTATAATCTGGCTGGTTGATGCTGCCGCTAATAAAAAAGAGATCACAAGAGCCTGTGCAAAGGTCACGGAAATAGAACATAAAGCTGACGACTTCTATTATACTGCTATATCCGAACTATTTGAAAGAGAAAAGGATCCGGCAGAATTAATGAAGAACAATAAGATCGTTGAGATCCTTGAAAGATGCGTTGATGAAACAGAAGATGTTACAGATACTATCAAGACAATACTTATAAAGATGGCATAAAAAAACCGGCATGAGGTATGCTTTTGCGAACCTTTTTAGTTACTTTTTATCATCGTCAGAACCATCTTGAATTTTTCAACTGCTTTTACTGCGTGTGTTATGCTTGCCGGCATTATTATGCTCTGACCTGCTTCCAGATAAAATGACTTCCCTCCTATTACAATCTCAGCTTTTCCATCAACTACCTGAATAATAGCATCAAAAGGAGCTGTATGCTCACTAAGCGCTTCACCTTTGTCAAAGGAAAACAGCGAAATATTTCCTGTCTCTTTTTTTAAAATAGTCTTACTTACAATTCCCCCGTCAGAATATTCAATTGAACCGTCAAAACTGAATACTTTGGATTTTTCAAATTCGTTTGATTGCATGATAAATAATTTAAAATATAACACCTATTTTCCCAAAATGTTTCAGAATGAAGCCTGAAAAAAATTAATCCGCCTACTCACCGGCTGTAATATTTTTAATATTTGGCATTTCAAGTCCGTAACCCTTTTTCTTATCTTCTGCTTTGAGCAGGAATGCAAACAGGAGGGCAAGTAATCCAAGCCCTGTAAAGATCATCATAGGACGGGTATAATTGTAAAATGAAAAAACATTATTGAATTTTGACACAACTCTGCCATTGTTATCAACGAACCTTTCAATCTGCTCATTTTCATTATAATAATACTGAGTAACTTTTAATTCCTGTTTCTTAACAGCTTTATTAAGGGATTTCTTTGTGATAAAACCTGAACTGATAGTATCATTTGCTGAAGTAATAACAGCGCTAATTTTTCCATCAGCGGTTTTGATGAACTGAGCTATTTTCTGATCAATATTTTTTCTGCTGATCAATCCCACCTCATTTATAGCGTAACTTTTCTGATTAACAGTAACGACCTGCGCTATCTGGGCTCCCTGAGTGGTAACAAATCCGGTACCGGCAACAGCAAAATAGCCAATGAAACAATATTTATTAAGTATCCATCCGATTAAAGCAGGTACCCCCATGAGACCCCAGTTTTGAACCCAGAAGACCAGGGAGTAAGCTGTGCCCAGCTGTTTTTCGGGAATGATTTTAGGAACAGAAGGCCACATGGCAGATGGCACCAGTGAAAATCCGATCCCCAGTACCAGGATAAGCAGGATTGCAATTATCCAGTGATTAAGGAAAGGAATAGTAAATATAGCATGGACAATGATAAGGAGGAATGCACCAAGTATCATTATTGAAGCACCTTTACCTTTTCTGTCATACATATTGCCGAATAAAGGAGTGAGTATGATCGTTCCGAAAGGAAGCATTGCCGGAATTATCCCTGCCCAGTCTTCATTAATATGAAATTTCTGTACCATCAGGTCGGTTGCATATTTCAGGAAAGGAAATACAGCTGAATAGAATAGTACACAAAGAATGGCCAGATACCACCAGCCTTTATTTGTAATTATTTTAAAGATATCTTTTATACGAAAAGCCTCTTCAGTATCAACAGCATTGGTTGCTTTATCAAAAGCAGCCTGCGAGGCATCCAGCTTCTTATCCATAAAGGTATAGATAAAGAATGATATCAGTCCAATGCATAACATGATAAGGCAGACCAGGATAGGCGCCGAAACGTTATTGAATCCTTTTGCGATCGGAACAGAGGTTGACAGAGCGAGTGCTGTACCCATCCTGGCAGTCGCCATTTCCAGGCCCATGGCCAGTGCCATCTCTTTACCCTTGAACCATTTAACGATAATTTTTGAAACCGTGATACCGGCAATTTCAACACCCACTCCAAAAATTGCAAAACCCAGTGCTGCCAGAAAAACCTGAGCCTTTACATCAAACCATAATATATGCCACATCTGGCCATCCAAAGTATGAGTCGAAACTGCAAAATACTTAAGGAATGTTCCAGCCACCATTATTGAGGCAGCCATCATACCCGTGAAACGCACGCCCATTTTATCGAGAATTATCCCTCCGATAATAAGCATCAGAAGGAAGACGTTGAACCAACCATAAGCACTGGTGAAAAACCCGAATTCGGAACTGTTCCAGTTCAGTTGCCCTTCAAGCAATCCTTTAAGCGGAGCCATTATATCTGTCAGGTAATAACCACACAGCATTGTAAAGGCAACCACAGCTAATGCGGTCCAACGGGCAACCTTTGAGTCACGCAAAGTATTCATTACTGTTTCCATAAATACAAATTATATAATTTAAAAGAAGGGTAAATGTAAAAAAATAAAATGAACGAAATCTCTGTTATGATCAGTTATATTGAACTTAAATATAATCTGTTTGTTAGAAATGATAAAAAGCACAATGATACTATACTCTTATTATTAAGAATTTGATTTAATTTGCACAATATTTGCAGAATACACTATAAAAAACGGTAATGAAAAAATATTTTACAATTGCAATACTCAGTCTGATAGTTACTGCATCGTATTCCCAGAATTCTACAAATTCACAGAAGTCAGGTGTAAAATGGTATACTATTCAGGAAGCTGAAAAATTAATTAAACAGTCACCACGACCAATTTTTATTGATACATACACAGACTGGTGCGGATGGTGTAAAAAAATGGATAGCGAGACATTTACAAATTCAGTAATTGCAGATATTCTTAATAATAAATTTTATCCTGTAAAATTTGATGCAGAAGGAAATGAAAGTGTTACATTCCTGGGACAAACCTTTATTAATGATGGAAAGGCCGGAAAAGCACATCAGCTGGCAGTAGCGTTGTTACAGGGACAACTCTCATATCCCACCGTGGTTTTTTTAACCAAACAGAATGATAAGTTCGCTGTTTCTCCGGTTCCTGGTTTTAAAGAACCAAAGGAAATGGAAGTATTATTAAGCTTCTTTGCTGATAGCGCTTATGAAACCCAGAAATGGGATGATTTCCAAAAGAATTTTAAAGGGAAAGTGCAGTAGGAACTGTGGCTCAAAACTCGTGGTTCATTGTGAGGCAGATCCATCAGTTACCAACTAATTCTTACTTTCCGATAATAAAATTAGCAGGAAGCTGTATCACCTCTCCAAACTGAAAAACCAGCTTTCTGGAGTTATAGATGGTTTCAGTTCCCAGATTTAATCTAACATTGACAACATCCGGCACTCTGTAAAAGAGCTTATCGAACTTGGGCATGGACTCCTCAGGCTTCTGGTCAGGTATAATATTCAGGTCTTTAGTCTTATGCTCCGGCAAAAGTTCCATCATTACCTGTGTTCCCATTTTTTCAGATCCGGCAACCGGTCCGGTTATTTCAGAAAATTTAAAGAGCATAAACGGCTTCCCGGCTTGCTCTTTACGAGGGATTATCTGATATGTAAAAGTTCTTTTTTCTTTAAATATTTTCCCGGCAAATAATTCGGTATATTCTTTTTCAAGACGGTTTATTTCATTAATTGCAGCTTCATTTTGAGGAAATACATTAGTTTCACCCGTCAGTATCATTATTTTACCATCTCTTAGTTCCAATAATCGTTTTGCCGCATTCTCAGCAAGTTCCTCGCTGGCGAGTTTTTTTTTCTTTTCAACAAGATAAGGTATCCGTATAAATGTAGAATCGACATTTACCCGCTTAAAGGCTGTGTCTCTCTGAACCAGAAAATATTCATCCGATCCGAGATCAAAAGAGAGGAAATTATTGATATTTGTTTCATTATTGCCTGATTTACTGCCTGCAGAGGTGAATAAAGCCGGATTAAGATCAAGAATAAATCCTTCTTTTTTAAGTGCCAGAGCATTCGTCTGAAAAATAGTATTGGATTCGATAATATAGAATTCGGAAGGATCAGCCTCTTCATGGGAATTGACGGTGATACCATTTATTGACCAGCTTTCACCTTCCTTCATTATAACTTTATTCATACCAAGAAGGTCCCCTGCAAATCGCGAATATGGTCCGGGAATCTCAATAGTCCTGTCCATTTCAACTTTTATAGTAAAAATAGTCATCGGAAGGCTGTAAACCAGACTTCCATCTTTTACTTTGGCACTGTCGGAAAGGTGAGATATTACACTTTCACTATCCGCCAGTTTCTTCTGAAAAAGGCAGGATGTAGACAAAAGCAGGATAACGGGAAACATTAATAATTTTAAAAAAGTTCTCATACGAAATATTTTTTATGGAATGGAAATTGGATTTAAGATGCTAATATAATCATTAACGGTCATTCAAGTGATTTTAGTTTGTCAAAAGCATTTCCAAGATTATCCGGAATATCTGAAGCGATCAGTGCTTCGCAACCCGATTTTTCCATGGCGATATCACCGGCAAGCCCATGAAGAAAGACTCCTGCAACTGTTGCATTTTCAGGAGTGTAACCCTGCGAAAGCAATGATAATACGATTCCTGTGAGAACATCGCCGCTGCCTGCAGTCGCCATTCCCGGGTTACCGGTACTGTTAAAATATATCTTTCCTTCGGGTGTTGAGATTGAGGTATAGGCTCCTTTTAAAATAACAGTACACCTGTTGTTTTTTGAAAATTCAACTTGATTTTTAAGTCTGGTAAAGCTATCATCTGTGCTTTCTGTCAGACGTTCAAATTCTTTTGGATGAGGAGTAAGTATAATATTCTCTTTCAGAAGCGAAAACCAATTCCTGTTCAAACCAAGTATATTTAAAGCATCGGCATCGATTACCATAGGTTTCTTACATGTCATTAGCAGATTATATAATACTTTTTGTGACTCCTCTCTTGTTCCCATACCAGGACCAATCCCTACAGCAGAGTATTTATCAGTGACCAGATCATCTGATATATACTTTTCAGAATTATCTGCACTGACCATAGCTTCTGGTACAGCACATTGCATAATAATGTTCCCTCCGGAAGGAAGATGACAAGTGAGAAGGCCAATTCCAGCCCGTAGAGCTGCTTTTGCGCCAAGCACGGCTGATCCCATTTTACCAAAAGAACCGGCAACTAATAAACCATGGCCAAAAATGCCCTTATGATCAAACTTTTTCCTGTTTTTTATAATTGGCGCTACATCATTTCGTTCCAGAAAGATGTATGGGGTAAAAATATCATTAATTGCTTTACTGCTCAATCTGATGTTTAAAACTGTCCAATCACCTGTACATATATTATTTTCAGCGAATAAAAATGAGAGTTTGGGAAATTGAAAGCTCAGTGTATGACCGGCTTTAATTATGTTTTCTCTGTTGTTCCCGGAGTTATCTTCCCCAAATAAACCGGAAGGAATATCTATCGCAATTACAAATGCACCGGTACTGTTAATTAGCCTTATTATATCACCAGCCAATCCTTCAGCCGGATTCGAAAGTCCTGAGCCGAAAATTGAATCGATGATGATATCGTCTGAATATATTGGAGGGAAGTGATCCGGTTTACTTATTATATTAAATGGAACTGTTGTTTCTGTTTGAAGTCTCTGACGGTTTATATCGAAATCTTTCGACGTTTTCTCAGTGAAATGCACATAATAAACTTCAGGTTCGTACCTGTTTGCTGTCATTATTCTTGCAAGCGCAAGTCCATCGCCTCCGTTATTGCCTGGTCCGGCAAAGATGATAACACGTTTTGACCGTTCAAATCTCGCACTGTACCACTGAAAGATCTGGCCTGCGGCCCTCTCCATCAGATCAACAGAAGAGACCGGTTCGTTCTTTACCGTATATTCATCAATCAGTTTTATCTGGTCACAAGGAAATATCTTCATTTGCCTGGATATTATATTACAAATTTAAACTCTTCAAGGGTTATTAAAAAGAAAGTTGAGTCTTTAGGTCAAAAAAGATTAATATATTTGCTTTCAATCAAATAGTTTAAATAATACAATTAATATTTTTATCGGTAAATACCTGACATTGAAATAATTACTTACTAATAAATGATCTGAATTATGCTTAAGAATCATCCTAAAGGACTACTTGTTGCTTTCTTTTCCAATATGGGAGAGCGATTTGGATTTTATACAATGATGGCCATACTTGTTCTTTTCCTTCAGGCTAAGTTTGGATTATCGGCAGAAAAAGCTGGTGTAATTTACAGCTGGTTCTATTTCAGCATTTATGCACTGGCATTGTTTGGAGGTATTCTTGCAGACTCTACCAAAAAATACAAACTGGTCATTCTGGCCGGGATTATTATAATGTTTGGCGGTTACATCATGATGGCTGTTCCCGGAATGACACTGACAGCCACGATAATTGGGTTATTTATTATTGCATTTGGTAACGGGCTTTTCAAAGGCAATCTTCAGGCTGTTGTTGGACAGATGTATGATGATCCGCAATATTCCAAACTAAGGGATTCGGCATTCATGATTTTTTATATGGGTATTAATGTCGGAGCCTTCTTTGCCCCATTTGCCGCTACCGGAATGCGTAACTGGTGGCTTAAAGCAAATGGATTTGCTCATGATGGATCTCTTCCTTCGCTTTGTCACCAGTATATTAATGGTACTCTAACTGACACTTCTACTTTTCAGCAACTTGCTGATAAAGTTAATCTTAGCGGTCCGGTAACTGACCTGTCAGCTTTTGCAGGTAATTATATTGAAGTTTTTTCAAAAGGATATAACTATGCATTCGGTGTAGCAGCNATTGCGATGGTAATCTCGCTCCTGGTCTATGTTTTCTTTAACAGGCTGCTACCGAATAAAGAAAAGAAAGTTGTTGCAGTTGGTGAAAAGGTCGAATTTAAACCTTCAGCCCTTTTTGCAGCAATTATTGCGATGGGAGCAACAGCCTTCATTCTTCAATTTATCAAGCCCCTTGGAGACACTCCGGCACAGCGCTGGGCGACCGGTTTAGCTTTTGGATTGTTTGCAGGATTTGTTACCTGGATAATTCTGAGTTCCCGTAAGGAAGAGCGGGCAAGGATCACAGCCCTGGTGCTGGTTTTTGTTGTAGTTATCTTCTTCTGGATGTCGTTTCATCAGAACGGTCTTACACAGTCTCTNTTTGCCAGAGACTACACAGTAAAACAGGTGGGTCCGTTTACAAATCTTTTCTTCACCTTGCCATCAATGCTTGCAGTAATTGGTGCAATTTCCGGACTTGTTTTACTTGTCTACAGAAATCTGAAGGCAAAGGTTAGAATTATGGGAGGATTACTTTTTATTGTTGCACTTCTTATCGCTTTGTTTTTCCTGAATGGGTTTGATCCTTCAGGTTTGTTGAGTAAATCTTTAAAACCGTTCGGTTTACAGAATTCAATTTCACCGGAAATATTTCAGTCCTTTAATCCTCTGTTTATTGTTGCCCTCACCTTTCCTGTTATGGGTGCATTTGCATGGATGAACAGGAAAGGAATTGAGCCTTCCACTCCAAGAAAGATCGGTATAGGAATGATCATAGCGGCCATTGGATTTATAGTGGTAATGATCTCTTCAATCGGTGTTCCTTCTCCTGCCTCTCTTGCCGGAGCACCTGTTGCAGATATCAGCAGGGTATCNCCGTATTGGCTCATCAGCAGTTATCTGATCCTTACTGTTGCAGAATTATTCCTGAGTCCAATGGGACTTTCATTTGTATCAAAAGTGGCTCCCTCGAGGTTTCAGGGTTTGATGCAGGGCGGCTGGCTTCTNGCGACNGCTGTAGGTAATAAGCTATTGTTTATCGGAACATTATTGTGGGACAAAGTTGCATTAAGTACCTTATGGTTAGTATTTATCGTTTGTTGCCTTGTTTCTGCAACATTCATATTCTCAATACTGAAAAGGCTCGAGAAGGCAGCTTCAAGTTAAATCAAATCTAGTACTGGTATAAATCCATTAATATTTTATCATATATTATGATTTTCATATATTAATCGAGCCAAAAACATTAATAATATTAACCTGATTTCCATTATCAGGCGATTATTGTTATTTTTGTACTAAATGCATCTTTTTGATGCATTTTTTTTATTCAATAAAATCTGACTATGAAAGTTCTGAAATTTGGTGGTTCGTCAGTCGGAACCCCTGAAAGGATAAGGGTTGTAAAGAAGATAATTGAATCTGCATCTTTCCCGGCTGTGGTTGTTATATCAGCATTTCATGGTGTTACCGATCAGCTTAATCAGGTGAGCTTATCAGCTTCACAAAGAAAAGAAGAGTACAAGGAGATGCTCAATAAGTTGATTTACAAGCATAAAGATTACACCAGGAACTTAATATCTAATCAGGTAAAGCAGGAGTCAGTTCTGAAAACTATTGATG
>JGI24132J36420_10000442_pt1 | contig 20157 bp, 21 predicted proteins | sample BarGraNGADG00212_3_FD_36420 | JGI IMG/M metagenome (IMG submission 36420) | reverse complement strand
CGATGTACAGAACATGAAAAATGTGATGAGCAACATATTCATATCTACCATCGGTGTAAAGTCCACGCGAAGACTCATTTTTTTAGGTTTCCCTTTTTTCTGTTCGCCTCCACCAGTTTGTACTTCTGACATATTATTCTTTTATTATATGCTTATTCAACATTACTAGAAGCCTGCGGGCATTGGTTTTAAAACCGTAACCAAGCTGTAGCGGTTCTGCTTCAGATCCTGAAGCGTACTGAGTACATTCTTGACTTTGGGATAAGGAGTTCCTTCGTCAGCTTTGATAGCTATAGAGATATCCTTTCCGAAAAGATCTTTATGAGCGGTTACAGCCAGACTTACCCAGTGTTTAAACTGATTGTTGGTGCTGTCAGTAGGTATTCCTCCCTCTTTCAGTGCCTTATCCTGGTCTTCCATTCTCAGATCGAGAAACTTTTGCAACATACCTACGGGCATCCCGATATTCGGCTGATCCACGAAAGCTTTTTTCTGAGTAGGCGTGAAGTTGATACTATAGTCTTTTCCGACCATCTCCAGTACTTTCAACTTATCTTTATCGGGGTTTAGGTTCAGAAAAACCCGGCCATCTTTATTGATAAGGATAGTCAAAACATTGACATCGGGAACCTTAATCTCCGAAACGGAACCGGGAGTAGTCACTTTAACCGGTTCTTTGGGAAGGAAGGTCGATGTCAACATGAAGAATGTCAGCAAAAGTACCGTCACGTCACTCATCGCAGTCATATCGATGAAGGTGCTGTGTTTCTTGGTTTTTACTTTGGACATGTTTTAATTATTTACCCAGGTGTTTTTTGGTGTAGGTCTGGCCAATGGCGAAACCGACTTCATCAACAGCGTTGGTTATGTTTTGTACTTTTGCAGCAAAGAAGTTGTAGGAAATAATGGCCAATGCACCGGTTGCGATACCGCAAGCCGTGTTCATCAAAGCTTCAGAGATACCGGTTGACAGAGCAAGTGCGTCAGGAGAGCCTTCATTTGAAAGAGCGGCGAAGGAGCGGATCATACCCAATACCGTACCGAGCAGTCCAAAAAGGGTACCAAGCGTAGAAATGGTGGCAATGATCGGAAGGTTCTGTTCCATGGAAGGAAGTTCCAAAGCGGTAGCTTCTTCAATTTCCTTTTGGATGATGGCAGATTTTTCGTCGTTGTTCTTGTCGGCAATCTTTTCAACATCTTCATAACGAATCAAACCGGCGTTCAGGATGTTTGCAACAGCACCTTTTTGTTCATCACACATTACATGAGCAGCTTTGATGTCGCCAGCTTCCAGTTTTTCTTTTACTTTTTGAACAAAAGAAAATAGGCTGTTTTTACCTCTTGCACGGTTTAATGCGAAAAAACGTTCTACGGAAAGAGTGATTACTGTGAAAAGCAATGTCAATACCATCGGGATGATGAATCCACCTTTATACAAGGTTCCGAAGAAGTTACCGGGAAGTGGGTGACCTTTGGGGTTTAAATCAACGAAGTTGGAGGGTTGTCCAGCCACGAAGATAAAAAAACAAACAGCCAGAACGGCGCAGCCTGCAATTACTAATCCTGAGTTTACACCCTGGGACTTCTTGACTTTCTTTTCTTTTTGGGTTTTCATAATGAATTCAATTTTTTATTGTAACTAAATATTCTATTTGCTTGATACCTGTGATTGAAAATCCTTCTCTATGGTAAAAAACGGAGAATTTCCCAAAATATTGGAACATTCACCGAAAAAATTTCATTAAACCTCGACAAACTCTGTTTATGAAGAAAATGAGGTATGCTTTCCTCCCTAAAATTGGGACTGCAAATATACAAACGGATTTCCTTGAACTGCCAATTTAAGTATTAAATTTTTGAAATTATATGCAATTTCTTTTCTTAAGAAGCATTTCTACAGCCTAATACGAAAATGTCAGAACCTAATGTAAACATTAGCCGGAAAAAAGATGTCCCGGAACCCTAACTGTTCCGGGACATGGCCCTTATCGCAGCAAAGACATATACATGATCCGAAGAAGATCACCCCATACATCCTGCTTGTTGTACCAATTTACCTTGTTTGTATAAAGTAGGGCTACGACCTGATATTTCGGGTCGATTAAATATTCCGTGCCATAATAGCCACCCCAGCGAAGGGAGCCCGGGGTTTTCATAGTACGGGCAAATGTTTCCTGATTGGCAATTTCAAGGCCTAAACCAAACTGCTGTGTCCCATTCGCACCAAAGAGTTGGTCGGTGACCATCTGTTCAACGATTTTCTTGTTTAAATAACGTTTACCGTTATAACTGCCATAATTAAGTATCATCTGACAAATATGGGAATAGTCCTCGATGGTACCGCTAAGACCTGCACCTCCGCCAAAATAAGTAGGCGCCGGATTCAGCGGATAAAAACGATCCAAAGAATCGGCAAGCATGATGGGAGAATCCTTATCTGGCTTTGTATAAACAGGAACTAATCGTTTCTGCTGATTTTTGGGCAGATAGAACCAGGTATTTTCCATGGCAAGTGGAGTCAAAACTCTCAGTTTGATGAGTGAGTCCAAACGCATGCCAGAAATAACTTCAGCCAGACGGCCGACCACATCCAATCCGTATCCATAAGTAAAACCTGCACCCGGATCATGCTTCAAAGGAATTTTGGATATACGCGATACCGCATCAGCAGTAGTAGGGGATGTACCGTAGCGAATCACTTCCAGATCCTGTCCATAACTATCATAACCGATACCGGAGGAGTGGCAAAGCAGCTGGCGAATGGTAATATCACTCTTGGCAGGCCTTGTCACCAAGTTTTTAGCTTCGGTACTGCCTGAAACACAGACAACAGGGTTGGCAAACTCGGGCAGGTATTTCTTTACGGGATCTTCCAAGCTGAACATGCCATCCTGATACATAGTCATCAAAGCAACAGTAGTAACTAATTTGGTTTGAGAAGCATTACGGAAGATAGCATCTTTCTGTAGCGATTTCCCTTTATCTTCACGAACGGCATCCCCGAACGCTTTTAAGTAAATAGTTTCACCTCTGAAGGTGATCATACAGACTGCAGAAGGGATCGCTTCACTGGCAATGGCATTTTTAAGTAGAACGTCTATCTTTTTCAGGTTGTTCAAATCAAATACATCCTTAGCCTGGAGAGGTTTGGCTGGTTTCTTTGATTTTTGAGACTGAGCGGGTAGTGCGTTCATCAATGCTCCTGCAAACAACAGGTAAAAAAACAGCAGGAAAACAGGTTTTCGATTCATGGTTCTTGTTTTTTTGGGTTGTTCGGAAAACTTAATAGTATATGTTTAGATTCAGATTTCAGCAAGTACTTTGACTAGATAATTCCAGAAACGTTCCACACTGGCAATTTCAACACCTTCATCCGGGGAGTGGGGAAACGTGATATTCGGACCGAAGGAAATCATATCGAGGGTTCCAACGGCATCCTGAATGATGCCGCATTCCAGACCGGCATGAATGACATTGATGTGCGGTTTCTCATTCCAGTCATCCTCGTAGATCTTATTCATCAGATCCATGATTGGGGATTGCAAATTTGGTTTCCAGCCGGGATAATCGCCTTCGGTAATCACCTTAGCGCCTGCCAGTGCAAACAAGCTTTGCAGCGTGGACACCAGCGTGTCTTTCATGGAATCGGCTGAACTCCGGACCAGAAATTTACAGCGGGCAACGCCTACTTCAGATTCACAAATGGCCAGATTGGAGGATGTTTCCACGACATCGGGCATTTCGGGAATCATACGGTACACGCCGTCATGAGCAGCTACCACGGCGTTGATAACATCATCCTGAACTTCTTCAGGAATGAGTCCGACAGGCAGTTCCACCTGATTCAACGTAAAATAAAGCGTATTTTCGATTCCCCTGAATTCATCATTGAGTTGTTCCTGGTAATCGGCCACGGCATCGGCCAGATCCTGAAGTCCGTCTTCCGGAATGGTAACGATGGCCCAGGACTCTCTGGGAATGGCATTGCGAAGTGTTCCACCGCTGAAAGAAGCCAAACGAACTTCCAGTTCTGCAACAGCATCCTTGAGGAAACGGAAAAGAAGTTTATTGGCATTGGCGCGGCCCAAGTGGATGTCCACGCCGGAATGGCCACCTTTCAAGCCTTTGAGCACGAGCTTTATGGCAATGTCACCTTCAGGTACGGCAACTGCGTGATCGTAATTGAATTCGGCAGTCAGGTTGATGCCACCTGCACAACCGACAAACAGATTGCCTTCATGTTCGGAATCCAGATTAATCAGAATCTTAGCGTCAAATGCACCAGGTTTCAAACCAAAGGCGCCGTACATTCCGGTTTCTTCGTCGATGGTGAACAAGGCTTCCACCGGACCGTGTTTCAGGTCTTTGGAGGCAAGTACGGCCATGGCGGCAGCCACACCGATGCCGTTGTCACTGCCAAGGGTAGTGTCGGTCGCTTTTACCCAACCATCAACAATGCGGGGACGGATGGGATCTTTTTCAAAAACATGTTCCACATTGGAGTTCTTTTGAGGAACCATGTCCAAATGGGCCTGCAGAACGATGCCTGGTTTGCCTTCCATACCCGGCGTAGCGGGTTTGTGTATGATAAGGTTACCGGCCTCATCCTGGTCGGTCTTCAAACCTAATGCTTGCCCAAACTGTTTGATATATGCCTGCATCGGGGCCATAAAACCGGAGGGCCTGGGAATTTGGGTCATTTCAGCAAAATAACCCCACAAAGCTGTGGGGTTCAATTTCTTTATCTCTTCCATCTTATTTTCATATCTGGCAAAAAGCCAATTTCATTCACCATATGGACAAAGATAATATTCCGACCGGAAAAATGTTAAGTAATCCGTAAAATAATTGAGTTATTAAAATGGATGAATTAGTAATTTTCCTCCGATCTTATTGAAGAAATTTTGGTTTCAGATGGCAGTCCACCATTTACGGTTTTATAAAAGACCTTTATATAAGCCACATCCCGTAGGAAATCAATATTACCAATCTCCACTTTATTGATATCCAATCCAGTACGCACCTTCAAATCTTCAATCAATTCTTTTTCCCTGGCAGGAACAATCAACTGGATTTTCTCATATAGGATCACCTTATAGGCTGTATGTTTGATGATGGTGTTGCATTCCAAAAACCATGTAACCAAAATAAAGATACCATTCGTCACAATCAGTTCTGCATAGCTTACGGACATGGCAAGTCCATTGATTACAGCGATGCCGATCAGCATGAACAAATAGGTCATTTCACGAATGGGTACTGATTCCGTACGATAACGAATCATGCCGAAAATGGCAAAAAGGCCCAACGCGAAACCCATTTGAATCTTGACATTGTCCAACAAGAAGATCAAAAGGAATATGGTTACGCTGAAAAGCAGGAAGGTTGTGTAGTAATCCCTTCTACTGCTCTTTTTATAATAGAAGAAGTGAATGATGATCCAACAAACCAGCGTATTGAAGGTGAACCTCAACAACAACAGCCAAAGACTTTGGGCATCAAACAAGGGTATTCCCAGAAAATCCAGTGAAAATTTGTCGGAGAAACTGATGCTTTCAGCACCCAGAACGGTAAGCAGTGTGTTAATACATGGTATCATCGTCGACTTCAGTTAATTTATTAATGAATCTAAGTTTATTCTTGAATTGGTTTCTTTTCAAATTTGGATTCGTCATGGCAGAACCCAGCGCATATTTACTAAAACTTTTAGGCAGAACTTTATAGTCGGTAAGCATGCTTTTAAACAAAGACGGGCATTGACCATCTTGTTTCAGTTCAACGACCACCAGATTTATTGCATCTTCTTCAATACCGGTCTGAAGATTTAAGAAATGGATATGCGCATCAATGGTAAGGCGTTCTGACTTTCCATTGTTAACCAACGTAATACGATCAAAGCTGTTTGAGAGTTGCGGAATGATTTCCGTACCAGATATTGTTGAGTTTTTAGAGAGGAACTCCATGGCTTCAGCATTCTTGGATATATCATCAACAACGTCATTCGGTATGCGGATACGATCTTTGGTTGTACGGCCTTTGTTGTTCTTTCGTTTCACTTCAAGAAAGGAAATATTCGATTCCACATAGGTTCTGGCCCGGACTTTCTGGCGGTTCAGTTTGTTGTTATGATGGTTTTGATACATTTCTGCATCAATCGTATCGTAATATAAGGTATTGTAACGACAGACTTGTTCACCTTCGACTTTCTGTGCCCGATAATCGTGCTTTATCTTTTCCAGCAATTCAGGCAACAAGTCTTCCCGAATCAGAAACTTTGTATCCACCCTATTCATAAGCCGGATGCTGTCCATCTCTTCAAGGGTGATGGGCTGCATCTCATTCCATACAGGGAGTTTCTTCAGATCCATGACACGATTTCTTAAAAAGTATAACTTAAACCGAGGGTGAGGGCGTTGGTAAAACCACTGACAAATCCGCCAACCTTATGACCATTTATATCTCTAACATCTTCATCCCATCCCTTTTCAGCGCAATAAAGGTAACCAGCTTCAATATCCAGATTTTTGAGTAAAGAATACTCTAGTCCAACAGAAGAACGTGTTTCTGAAAACATTTCAGTCGTGGAAGGATATTTACCATTTGGTTCATTAAGTGAATAGAATAATTCAATATTTGTATATGGTGTAAGTGGTATCCCTTTTATATTGTATGAAACCTCAAATTTTGAACGTAAGATATTTATTGGATCGGATTTGGTTGAATCTACATCCATTCGATAAGTTTGTTGAAACTTTTCTTTCAGAGAAAGGTTGAATCTACCTATGTCATAGGTGCCTGTCAGATAAGCAATATATCTGTGACGAAGTTCCCAATATTCAGTAGGGTGATTATGTTTGAGATTAAGTGGATGATTGTAATCAATTCTGCAATAAGCAATACCACCTTTCAGAAATGAAAGCGGTTTCCAGGAAAGGTCAATGGTGGTCTCAAATTTGTCCGTATTCGAGAAATTCTCACGCATTTTGTATTCTTCTTCGAACGACAACGCTAGTCCGTGAATAAACTTTTTTTTGATATCGATGGTAGTCCACAGCGCATTATCTGTTTCCTGAGCAAAAAGCGGAAAAAAAATGGGCAGAAACAATATGAAAGTCAGTAATGGTAGTATTCGTGTGTGTGTTCTCATAGATTTTTAATTCGGATGCAAGTATAGGTCAGTTTTTCGGGATGTCCAAAAAAATCCATTAAACGATATAATTTTATTGTTTAATGTACTGTAGTGCTATAGCTTATTTGACTGTAAAAAGTCAAAAAGGTTCATTTAGCAGCTCGCTGGCTGTCTTTCTTTTCAATGAACTGTACTAAAATATAGGCAACAAGGCCTGTGACCAGTGTGAAAATCGTTTGCAAACCATGGGCTACCAGAGCGAATATACCTGCATCCGATGAAGAAACGCCAAAGAAGACCAAGGTATAGATGACCATGAAATGATAAGCGCCGATACCACCCTGTACCGGAGCGACAACGCCATACGACCCCATCACGAATCCGCTCAGCAAGGCTAGTATACCCAAGGGCATGTCCCAGGTGAAAAAATACTTTACAATCCAAAACATCAGGAAATAACAACCCCATATGGCAATGGAATAAACAATGAACAACACCGGATGCTTAATGGTCGTGATACTTTTCATTCCTTCCCACAACCGCAGTGTCAAATCGTGCAGCTTTCCATAAAAAGGCATTTTTTGAATGCGTTTACGCAACAGGAAAAAAGCCAGGATCAGCGCAACGAAGCCACCCCAAAGGACAGGAGACGTTGCCATGTGCTGCAATTTGGACATGGAAGCCGGATTATTCATGAAAAAGTTACGGAACACGTCCACTTGCAAAAAAACTGCCACAGCAGTGATGATGAGAAGGCAGATTACATCGAAAACGCGTTCAGTAATTACCGTTCCCAACGTTTTTGTGAAAGAAAGGCCGTCTGCTTTGGCAAGAATGCCGCAACGGGCAACTTCACCGGCTCTGGGCAAGAGCATGTTGGCCGCATAGCCTACGAAAATGGACAAGATGGTGACACTCTTACGCCCGCCCGGACAAACAGGCTCCACCAGTTGATGCCAGCGCAACCCTCTGAGCACCATGCTCAGGATGCTTAAGAGCAGGGAAACAAAAAACCATTCATAATGAACGCCACTGCTGAACGCTTTGACTAGGGCATTGAAATCCCAGTCCCTGTACACCCACCAAAACAACAATCCAGCCAACGCCAAAGGCAAAAGTACCTGTAGGATTTTCTTTATATGTTTCATTCCGGGACTAACTTTCAATATAAATGTGTACTTTTGCACAACTCCGAAAACAACGGAATTACAAAGGTATAAATTTTTTTCGACTAAGGTGGATGACCCTGGTAAAACCCAAAAAATCACTCGGCCAACATTTCCTCAAGGATTTGGATGTAGCCGCACGCATCGCGCAAACGCTTGATGCCTGGAAAAACTTGCCTGTCCTTGAAATCGGGCCTGGCATGGGGGTTCTTACCCGTTTCTTACTCGATTATGGTCACGATCTGAAAGTGGTGGAACTGGACCGCGAATCGGTTGCTTACCTTGGACAACATTTCCCCGAACTAGATGGCCGAATACTCGGCGTAGATTTTCTGACACTCAAGTTGGACGAAATGTTCGACAAGCCTTTCAGCGTCATCGGCAACTACCCCTACAACATTTCTTCCCAAATCATGTTCAAGGTTCTGGAATACAAAGACCTGATCCCATGCTGTTCCGGCATGTTTCAAAAGGAAGTGGCCGAACGTCTGGCTTCAAAACCGGGAAAAAAAGCATATGGCATCCTGAGCGTTCTGCTACAGGCATATTATAATATCGAATACTTGTTCACCGTTGATGAACACGTGTTTGATCCTCCGCCAAAGGTCAAGTCGGCGGTCATCCGGATTACCCGAAACCAAACAAAGAGCCTCGATTGCGATGAGGTTTTGTTCAAACGGGTCATCAAGACCGGATTCAACCAACGACGAAAAACCTTGCGAAATTCACTCAAACCACTTTTAGGCAACGACTGTCCCATCTGTACAGATCCCATTTTCAACCTGCGACCCGAACAGCTTTCCGTCGAACAGTTTGTCAAACTGACCAATATGGTATCTCCCTTTGTTGGAGAAGTTGGCTGAGGTATCCCTAACAACCAGCACTTGAGAGAGGTGTAAAACAAAAAACGCCATGGCTGAAATTAAACTTTTCTATCACGAAAGCGGACGCATCAAAGTGAGCCGCAGCATGGAATTCCTCAAATCCACCCCAATTGACAAATTCCTTTGGATCGATTTGCACGATGTAGACGACGAAGTGGAAGACCAACTTGAGGATTTTCTCAAGATATACATTCAGGAAGAAGAAGAAATGGAAGAGATCGAGATGTCTTCCCGCTTCATCGAAACCGCCGACACTTTGGTGGTCAATTCCAACTTCCTATTACCTAATTTTGATGCGGAAACCGTTTCTTTCATTCTGAAGAACGACATTTTGGTCACCGTTCATACTGAAGAACTCGCTTCATTCCACGAAACCACCAAGAAGCTTTCCGCAAACCCCCGAAACTACCCTACGGGATACCATGTGATGGCGGCTTTGTTTGAAGCTCGTGTAGATAAGGATGCAGACTTGATTGAAGACATCATCGATAAGATCACAGTATTAAGTGATACCCTACGCGATGCTGATGAAGGGGTTTTGATGGATATCACTGAACTGCAGGAGCAAATCATGCAGATCCGTCAAAACATCATTGAAAAGCAACGGTCCATTTCCAACCTGCTTCGCAGTGAATTGATGCCGACTGAACTTCACCCCAAGCTAACCATCATCCTTCGTGATATCACCTCCCTGATCGAGCATGCCAAATTCAGTTTTGAACGGCTCAACAACATGCAGGAAATATTCATGGGTCTTGTTAATGTTCAACAAAATAAAATCATCAAGATTTTCACCATCGTTTCGGTGATTTTCATGCCTCCGACGCTGGTTGCCAGCATTTTCGGACAAAACATTCCAAATATGCCTTTTACTCGCACTAGCTTTGGTTTTTGGGCTTCGATCATCATCATGTTTTTATTTTCAGGAATGATCCTGTTGGTTTTCAAAATCAAGAAGTGGCTCTGATACAAAAAGTTGCCCTTTCCTGCATGGATTACCAAAACTTTTGCTTTAATTTGTGATTGCCAGTTTTTTGGCGTTTTTTAACTAATAATGATTGAATATGGACTCAAACGAAACCAACAAGCTTCCGGTGGAAGCCGAGTTGGAGGCGACTCTCACGAATGCTGTCGATGAAACAGCTGATTCTCAGACGACAAACTCCGAACCGGAAAAACAGGAAGAAGTAGCACCAAAGCCCAAACGTACCAGAAAACCCAAAGCAGAAGCTCCTGCCGAGGAGGTCGTTGCCGCTGTAGTAGAAAAAGTTAAGGCTCCAGCCAAAAAGAAGGCTGCCCCCAAGGCTAAGAAAGTAGTAGCTGAAGAAGCTGCACCGACAGAGCCCGAAGTTGCACCTGTTGCTAATGAAGCAAGTCCTTCGGAACCGGTAGTTACTCCTGAACCGGAAATCGTACCTTCAGAACCGGTCACAACAGCGGAGGAAGTCATCGCCGCCGAACCGGAAATTGAAAACCAACCGACCTTCAGTTCCAAAGCTGAAATCATCGAACATTTCAAGTCCATTGCCGAAACATCCGCCAGTGACATTAAGGAAAAGGTAGATGCACTCAAGCAAGCCTTTTACAAAATCCACAAGCAGGAGGTCGAAACAGCCCGTAAACTCTGGCAAGAAGCCGGCAATGTCGTCGAAGAATTCGTCGCTGCCGAAGATGCCATGGAAACAGACTTCAAATCCTTGCTGAACGAATGGCGTGAAAAACGTGCCGAACACCATGCCGAACAGGAAAAACAACGTCAGACCAATCTGGAAAAGAAACTCCAAATCATCGACGATATCCGCAAGCTGACCGACAGCACAGAGGACATCGGTCGCAATTTCCCCGAATTCAGACGCTTGCAGATGACCTGGAAAGAAACGGGTTCCGTTCCTCAGGAACAGGTCAATGAACTCTGGAAAAATTACCAGATGCAGGTGGAACGTTTTTACGACCTGCTTAAAATCAACAACGAATTCCGCGAATACGATTTCAAAAAGAACCTGGAACTGAAAACTGGTCTTTGTGAAACCGCCGAAAAGCTAAGCGAAGAGACCGACGTGGTCGTTGCCTTCCGTCAACTGCAGAAACTGCACGAAGAATGGCGTGAAACCGGACCTGTCGCCAAGGAATTCCGCGAAGATATCTGGAATCGTTTCAAACTGGCCTCCAGCGCCATCAACAAAAACCACCAAGGCTTTTTCGAACGCCTTAAAAATGTGGAATCCGAAAACCTGGAACAAAAGACTGATATTTGCGAGAAGCTTGAAGCCATTGACTTCAGCCAATTGAAAACATACAAGGATTGGGATGCCAAGACGGCTGAAATCATTGAACTGCAGGAAAAATGGAAGACCATTGGTTTTGCACCCAAAAAGATCAATGTGAAGATCTTTGAACGTTTCCGCGCTGCCTGTGACAATTTCTTCCGTCAAAAGAGCGACTTCTACAAGGCATCCAAGGATGTTCTGAACCAGAACCTTGAAAAGAAGAAAGCTCTTTGCGAAAAAGCCGAAGTCCTAAAAGAAAGCACTGACTGGAAAGCCACTGCCGACGCGCTCATTCAGATTCAGAAAGAATGGAAATCCATCGGGCCGGTTCCGAAAAAATTCTCCGATGCCATTTGGAAACGTTTCATCGCTGCCTGCGACCATTTCTTCGAACAGAAGGAAAAGAATGCTCCGACGCAGAAAAACGAAGAGCAGAAGAACCTGACCACCAAAAAGGAACTCATTGAAAAGGTGGAAGCCATCACCGAGGAAATGCCTGAGGAAGAAGCCTCCAAGCTGATCCGCGAGCTGACCGCCCAGTGGAATGCCATCGGTCACGTGCCCTTCAAGGAAAAGGATAAGATTTACAAAACCTGGCACGACGCTGTGGACAAGATAATGGATCGCCTGCACGTTGACAAGAGCAGTCGCCGGTTGAACACTTTCCAACACAATCTGGAAGACAAGAGCCAGGGCAAAGTCCTGCACGAACGCGAACGCCTGCTTCGTCAGTTCGACAGCTTGACAAGCGAAATCAAAACTTCCGAAAACAACATCGGCTTCTTTACCATGTCCAAATCTTCTGGAAACAGTCTTTTGGACGAAATGAAGAACAAAATCGAAGCTTTGAAAGAAGAACGCGATGTGATTTACAAAAAAATCAAGATGATAGACGACGCTCTATAAAGTCTCGTCATGCCCTATAAGCCCCCTGTGCACTAGCCTTTCAGAAGGTTTTGCAGGCAGGGGGCTTTTTTTATTTCTTAATTTATGTTAATTATCTACGAAGCGAGTACCATATCTACGATTGTTTCGTAGTTTTGCGATGTAATCGTTTTAACACTGGAAGAAAATGGAAAAACTAACCCAACAGGAAGAAGAAGCCATGCGAATTGTATGGAAGACTGGCGAAGGCGTCATCAAGGATTATCTTGACAAGTACCCTGAACCCCAACCACCCTACACCACCCTCGCATCCATTGTGAAGAATCTGGGACGCAAGGGTTACCTGGCTTCCAAGCGCTATGGAAACACCAGCGTGTATACCCCCAGAGTCAGCGAGGAAGAATACAAGAATAAATTCCTTTCCGGAGTAGTTCAGAATTACTTCGAGAATTCCTATCTGGAAATGGTCACCTTCTTTGCCAAAAAGAAGAAGATTTCAACGAAAGAACTGCAAGCAATCATAGCACTGATCGAGAATGATAAAAAAGCATAGTCATGAATACGCCGATGATGTGGTTTCTGTTGGCAAATGTAGGGTTTGCCGTACTGTGGGTTTTCTATAGGATATTCCTACACCGTGACACCTTCTTTACAGGAAAGCGTCTCACACTTTTGCTTGGGCTTATCTTCACACTGGTATACCCACTTCTGAACATTGCTGCATGGATGCCTATTCTTCATCCGGTACAGACACTGACGCAAAGCATCAGTGTCGCGCTCCCGGAAATAACGGTGACAGCCAATGGCAACAAGGCATACAGCACGATGGAAATTCTGACGATCCTCTATTTTTCAATCATGGGATTGCTCGTATTCAGGGTTGTTCTCCAGTTTGCCAAACTCATTCTTCTTTCAGTTCGGAACAGAACTGTGGAGGTTGAAGGTCAAAAAATAATCTGCCTACCCAAGGGTTCAGCTCCTTTCTCCTTCTTCAGTTTGGTCTTTATTCAACCCGAAGACCACAGCGAAAGTGATTTGAAAGAAATCCTTCATCACGAACAAACGCATGTTCGCCAAGCTCATACATTGGATGTCTTGTTGGCTGAACTCATCTGCACCATCTTCTGGGTCAATCCCTTTGCTTGGCTGCTCAAATACGACCTCCGCGAAAACCTGGAGTTCCTCGCCGACAAAGACGTGGTCCACGCAGGCTTCGACCCAAAAAGCTACCAGTATCACCTACTGCGGCTTTCTTACCAACAATCGCCTATTCGAATGGGAAATAACTTCAATGTTTCACAATTACAAAACCGAATTAAAATGATGAACAAGAAACGAACTTCCCAGGTGGGTTGGGGCAAATACCTCCTGACCTTGCCACTTTTTGCAGTATTACTCATGGTATCGTATGCCTGCAAAAACAAGACTTCAACCGATACCAACGCGCAAAACAAGGTGGTGGCTGAAGCGGTTGACACTGTAGTAACTAAGGATACTGTTGCCGCTCCTCAACCAATCTATAAGACCGTCAAGTTTACTGCTCCTGTCATTACCGACAGTGTGAAATCAACAATCAAGTTTACGGCACCGGCTCATGTAAAAAAAGCGAAGGTGGTTTACAAAAGCACCGTGAAATTTACGGCACCTGTTATTATTAGTCATGGCAATGACTCTGTTTACTACGGCGTCGAACAGATGCCTCAGTTCCCTGGGGGTGAAATTGAGCTCATGAAGTTCATTAAAGACAACCTGCATTACCCGCAAGTAGCGGCTGAAGTAGGAATCGAAGGGCGCGTGACCATCCGGTTTATCGTGAATCGCAATGGCGATGTTAGGGATGTGACCGTTATCCGTGGAATTACTTCATGTGACAAGGAAGCCGTACGTGTCGTAAAGATGATGCCCAAGTGGATTCCTGGTCGTTATAATGGGCGCGATGTATCAGTATATTACACTTTACCCATCACTTTTAAACTACAAAAGTAATCATTCAATATTCACTCTTAAAGAAGATTACAACATCATGCAATCTTTACGGACGTTTTTCGTTTTGATTAACGTCCGTTCTTTTTATCTTTGCATCCTTAAATCAATTATACTATGAAAAAACTGCTGAATTTTTGCCTTATTGGAATGCTTTTCGGATTCTCCACCGGCTTAATGGCTCAAAGCCCTGTTATCACGGAGGACAAACCTGTTTACGGTGTAGAACAAATGCCCCAATTCTCTGTAGGTGATGAAGAATCGATGAAGTTCATTCTACAAATGGCAAAAGATTCTTCAGTTTCTAAAGAGCCCCTTCTTATTGTTGATGGCATCCAAAGACCATATTCGCTTTTGAAGGACCCTATCCAATTTAAACAACTCGATATCAAAAGTGCAGGTAATTTAAGCGATGCTGACGCTACAGCATTATATGGAGATAAGGGTAAAAATGGAGTTATCCTGATCACCACTAAAAACGGAGCTGCTAAACAGGACAGTGTAAAAAGTGCCGATACTCCAGTCTACGGAGTAGAAACGATGCCACAGTTTCCGGGTGGCGACGATGCCTTAATGAAGTTTATCAAAAGAAACTTGCGCTATCCGACCTCAGAGGTTCATAAGAGAATACAAGGCCGTACTGTTATTAAATTCGTCATCGATAAAACAGGAAAGGTCTGTGATGTCACCGTCGCTCGTAGCTTAAGTGCTGAATGCGACGCGGAAGCTGTACGTGTCGTCAAGCTGATGCCGAACTGGAAACCCGGTTACCAAGAAGGAAAACCGGTTAGTGTTTACTATACTTTACCTTTGGTGTATATGCTTCCAAAAGAAGGTTTTAGTGCTATTGAATAAAATGGGATGCCTTGAAATTCTGACAACCCAATTTTTTGGCAGTTTTATTTCCGAATCAAATTAATAAATTCCTCTCGGGTTTTAGCTTGTTGGAATACACCAGTGAAATCGGAAGTCATTGTTACCGAGTTCTGCTTCTCAACACCACGCATTTGCATGCACAAATGCTGTGCTTCAATAACCACCATCACACCTAGCGGATTGAGGGTTTCCTGAATGCAGTTCTTTATATCGGTGGTCATGCGCTCCTGGATCTGTAGGCGGCGAGCAAATACATCTACCACACGAGCGATCTTGCTCAGACCAGTGATGTATTTGTTTGGGATGTAGGCAACATGCGCTTTGCCCCAGAAAGGCAACATATGGTGTTCGCACATGGAATAAAAATCTATATCACGGACAATGACCATCTGTTGGTATTCCTCCTGAAACATGGCTGATTTCAAAATTTCACTGGGGTCCACCTGATAGCCATAGGTCATGAACTGCATGGCCTTAGCCACCCGATGAGGCGTTTTCAGTAACCCTTCACGTTGTGTATTTTCACCCAACAAGCGAATGATTTCCAGGTAATGACTGGCAATTTCATCCTGAACCGGATTGCTCTCGGTTGCAAGCACCAATTTTTTATCGATCATGTTACTTAACTTTTACTCGTACTTTTTCTTTGATAATGGACATTTCACGTCCGAAGGTGTGAAACTCACCTCGCAGTTTGGTCATCATGCGCTGAGCTTCCTGAAAGGTTTGGAAATCGCCTACACGAAGCCTCCAGAAAGGGGCTGTATAAACAACATAGGTGGACATCTCGGGAAATAGGGACTTGACATCCGATTCTTTGGTATAGGCTTCACCTTTTGAAATACGCTGATTGTTTCCTGCGAAAACCTGTATGCGGAAACCCATCATTTCAATGTAGGTGACAGGCGCAGCTTCGGTGCCAGCTGGTTTCTTATCCTTGGAGCCCAAACGGTTGGTGATACTTTCGTCCTGAATGACCTTAACGGAGCCTTTACCCGGTTCCAGTTTGTTGATACGGTCTACAATGGTTTCCGCCTTCGCTTCAGACGATGAATCCTGTGCAAAAGCGGTTAAAGGGAAGAGACAGATCAGGAGAAACAGGTGAAAGAACTTCATAATGGCAAAGTTTGAGGGGTCGATTCTTACGAATGGGGACAAAAGTACGAACTTTTCGTTTCTAAACACTTTAAAAACAGGAAAAAGAAAGGGAGGCCCTCTCAAACGAAAGCCTCCCTATAAAATTTTCAGGATGGAACTATGCCAAAACGCCTAACTCAACCAATACTGCATTCATGTTGCGAACAGCATCCGCACTCTTGTTGAACAATGCCTGTTCTTCAGCATTCAGTTTGTAATCAAGGATCTGTTCGCAACCGTTCTTTCCAAGTACGACAGGAACACCGATACAAATATCTTTCTGTCCGTATTCACCATCCAATAATACGCAGCAGGGAACCACTTTCTTCTGGTCACGAAGAATGGATTCTACCACATATGCACCTGCAGCTCCGGGAGCGTACCAAGCAGAAGTACCCAGCATGCCGGTCAGAGTGGCACCACCAACCATGGTGTCGGCAACCACTTTGTTCAATTTTTCTGCATCAAGAATTTGTGAAACGGGAACACCTTTGTAAGAAGCAAAGCGGGTCAAAGGAATCATGGTCGTATCACCATGTCCACCGATTACAGAACCTTCGATTTCATTAGCATTGGCGTTCAAAGCCAGACTCAGGTAACATTTGAAACGGGAGCTGTCCAGTGCACCGCCCATACCGATCACGCGGTTTTTGGGAAGGCCTGTGGCTTTCAATGTCAGATAGGTCATTGTATCCATAGGGTTGGAAATAAGGACCAAAATAGCCTTGGGTGAATACTTCAGGATATTGTCAACTACGGATTTTACAATACCGGCATTGACACCAATCAGTTCTTCACGCGTCATACCCGGTTTGCGTGGGAGTCCGGACGTGATGACAACGACATCGGAATCAGCTGTTCTGGCATAATCATTGGTTACACCAACCACTTTGGAATCGATACCCAATAGGGTTACTGTCTGCATCATATCCAACGCTTTCCCTTCGGAAATGCCTTCTTTGATGTCGAGAAGTACTACTTCATTGGCAATTTCATTAACTACCATTACATTCGCACAGGTAGCACCAACGTTGCCTGCACCTACTACAGTTACTTTTGACATAGAAAAATGTTTTATGTTTTAAAGAGTCACAAAAGTACAACTTTCTACGGATTAAAGAAAATTTTCCGTAATTGATTTTACTAAAAAATCTAAAAAACAAAGAAAGCCTCATACACAGAAATCTACATAGAATTTTGTACTTTTGCAGCGGTTAATTTTCATCGGACATTCATGCAAAGAAAAACAAAAATAGGAATTATCATCACTGTTATCTCGGTCCTTTTAATTGGAGGCGGAATTGGTTTTTATGTGATGTACCAGAATCTGCAAAGTAAAAATCAGGCCATTTCTGAAATGTCTCAGCAATTTGAGTTGGAAAAAGAGCAACTGACAGACGAATACTCTCAATTAGCCCTTCAATACGAAGGTTATGGGCTCCGCATCGGCAACGATTCCTTAGCCAACCTATTGGATGCTCAACGCTATAAGGTTCAGCGGTTGCTGGAAGAGCTTCGCACGGTAAAGGCAAGCAACGTAAAACGCATCAATGAGTTGAAAAATGAACTGGGCACCTTGCGCGCCATTATGCGTCAATATGTCATTCAAATAGACTCACTGAACGCCTTGAATACACAGTTGCGTTCAGAAAACAAGGTTGTGACACAACGGTATACGGAAGAGCAACAAAAAACAAGCGCTCTGGTAGAAGAGAAAAAAGCGCTAACCACCAAGATCACCCTAGCTTCGATACTGGAGGCACGCAACATTACGGTGGAATCGCTCACAGAAAAGGGCCGGAAGGCCACCAAGATTAGCAAAACGGCTCAGCTGAAGTTTAATTTTGTCATCACCAAAAACATTTCTGCCTCGACAGGTGAAAAATACATCTACCTGCGCATCCTCCAACCGGACGAATCGGCTTTGGTAAAAAAGAGCGACAACGTTTTCCTGTTTGAAAACAAATACATCAACTACTCCGCTCGCCGCCCTATTGAATACGAAGGTGAGGAAGTTCCGGTCACCATCTACTGGGACGTGGAAGAATTCCTGCAACCAGGTTCGTATCGGGCAGACATTTTTGCCGACGGGTACATCATCGGCTCCGCCAAATTCAATTTAACAGATTAGCGGAACGGGTTCTTGGAATCAATGTCATGCTGAACGGCTGAGAGCAGCATCTGGAATCCCAGGATGAAAGGCAATACCGCCAACATGACCGTACCTGTGGGTGCAGGCACATCCATGGATGCAAAATGTATCCATTTTACAATGCCATAGGTCAATCCATAAAGGAACAATGGTAATCCAGCCAAAATATAGATGGAGGTGATGCTGAAATCATAAATGAAATAGCTGAGCATTATTCGCCTGAAAAGCGCCTTCAGAAGTTTGGGTGGAAAGCCGAATAAAGTCTTTGCGACAGATAGATTGGAAACTTCCTCACCATAAATCGCAGGCATTGGAACATCTTGAATTCTGGCTCCAGTATAATACAGTTCAATAAGCAAGGAACTTTCAAAAAAATAGCGGTGAGACAGTTTTTCGATATCGATTTTCTGAAGCGTTGTTTTTGAAATTGCTATGAAACCATTGGAGGGATCGAATACTTCCCAATAACCGGATGCGGCTTTGATCATGAAGCTAAGGCCAAGATTACCGATACGCCTGCTGGCCGGCATACTCTTTAAGGCCTGGAAGTCGTTGAAGCGGTTGCCCTTTGAAAATTCAGCCGCTTTCTCACACAAGGGTTGCAACATGGCAGGTAAGTATTTGGGGTTCATCTGCCCGTCACCATCCAATTTGACAACAATATCCGTATCTGTTTGGAGAGCATGTCTGAAACCAGTGATCATAGCTCCACCTACGCCCAGATTGACTGGGTTGCTCAATACCGAAACCTTAGGATTCTTTGCTGCCAATTGATTTAAAATATCAATTGTATTATCTGGAGAGCAGTCATTGACTAAAACGAGATAATCCACCCATTCGGGTAATCCGCTAACGGTAGATTCAATATGTGCGGCTACTTTATAGCAGGGTATTACAACGGTAATCTTGGCGTCTTTCCACATCGCTTANAGGTATTTTTTACGGATTGCAAGTTAAATAAAAAAAAGAAGGCCCGCAACGAATGTACGGGCCTTCCTGTCAACCATGTTGGTTGAGTGGTATTGAATCCTTAGGGATTATTCTGTAACAGGGGCTTCAGCAGCGGGAGTCTCAACAGCGGGTGCTTCTACAACCGGAGTTTCTACAACCACTTCTTTGGCTACAACTTCTTCAGCAACTGGAGCTGCTTTTTCAACGGGGTTTGATGCAACCGGAGCAACTTCTACCGCATCTGCTTTCTTCTTAACGGAAGAACGACGGGTTTTGGCTTTCTTGTCGACTTTGGTCTTCAGCATGTTGTCGTTGAAGTCCACGAGTTCGATAAAACACATTGCTGCATTGTCGCCCAAACGGAAACCAGTCTTGATGATGCGGGTATAGCCACCGGGACGGTCACCAACTTTCGGAGCTACTACCTGAAACAATTCCGTTACAGCTTCTTTCTGCTGCAGGGAAGAGAACACCAAACGTCTGTTGGCGGTAGTATCTTCTTTCGCTTTGGTGATCAGGGGTTCAACCACGATTTTGAGGGCTTTGGCCTTTGCCGTGGTCGTGAAGATGCGTTTGTGCATGATCAATGAGGTGGACATGTTTGACAACATGGCACCACGGTGAGCGGCCTGACGTCCTAAATGATTGAATTTTTTATTGTGTCTCATCGTCTTATTCTTTATCTAATTTATATTTTGCAATGTCCATCCCAAAAGACAGATTCAGA
>JGI24132J36420_10000434_pt1 | contig 20314 bp, 21 predicted proteins | sample BarGraNGADG00212_3_FD_36420 | JGI IMG/M metagenome (IMG submission 36420) | reverse complement strand
GACAGGTACAGGTACGTCGTTCAGCTATACCTTGAACAATGAGTCCTTCAAAAAGCTGGCCAAGATGTTCCAAAAGAAAGCGGATGCCAGTGAAGCGGGTGCGGATGGAACGCCAGCTACAGGGGGCATCGCGCCACCTGCCAATGCGCCGGCTGACCCCAATAAGGCTATTCCGGATGATAAGCCTTTGGATGCTGAGTCGGCATTGTATGCACCCTGTACGATACCCTGGAGTATCGGGATGTCCTATTCGGTACAATACAGACAGTCAACATTTAACAAGACGAAGTTGGAGTACGATTACAATTTCAATCAGAACTTGAGTTTCAGTGGAAATCTGGCTTTGACCGACAAATGGAAATTCACGGCCAACACCAGTTACGATTTCAAAACGAAGAAATTGATGCAAATGAATTGTTCGGTGACAAGGGACCTGCATTGCTGGAGTATGTCGGCCAGCTTTATGCCTATTGGCATGTACAAGTCATACAATTTCTCCATCGCTGTGAAATCCTCTCTGCTTGAAGATCTTAAGTACGAGCAACACCAGAATCCAAGAGATAATTATTTGTGGAAATAAACCTTAGTGCCAGTCGATGGGGGTAAGCCCCTGATTCATCAGGTACTCGTTGGTTTGGCTGAAGTGGTGGTTCCCAAAGAATCCGCGGTGGGCGGAGAGCGGGGACGGATGGACGGATTTTAGAACCAGATGCTTTTTCGCATCGATGAACTCCCCTTTTTTTTGAGCATAGGAACCCCAGAGCAGAAAGACCAAGCCGGTACGTTCTTCGGCCAACTTGTGAATGGCGGCGTCGGTGAAGGTTTCCCAGCCTTTGTTCTGATGGGAGCCAGCCAGGTGCGCGCGGACCGTGAGGGTGGCATTCAGCAGAAGGATACCTTGGTTGGCCCAGCGTTCCAGATTGCCGTCTTTATTGGGTTCATATCCTTCGTCCGAGCGGATTTCCTTGAAGATGTTTTGCAGGGAAGGGGGGAATTTGATCTCTTGCTGAACCGAAAAGCAAAGACCGTGGGCTTGTCCTGGCTCGTGATAAGGGTCCTGTCCGAGGATGACCACACGGGTTTTTTCGAAGGGACAATGGTCGAAAGCGTTGAAAATCAGCTTGCCTTCCGGGTAGACGGTATGCTGTTTGTACTCCATTCGGACATATTCCGTCAGCTTTGAAAAATAGTCTTTTTCAAACTCTTTTTCCAGTGCGGATTTCCACGATTTTTCTATCTTTACGTCCATTAAGACACTATATTTTTTGTGGTTTGCCAAAGCGCTCCGCAAATCTACATAAAACTTTTTTCTCTATGCGAAACGGAACCCGCGCAGCACTTCTTTTTTTTGTACTTGGTTTTTGTACATGTCTGGTTTTAATTACTTCGGTCCGTGCGTTTCGGCATGTGGACGTCAATTGGCCGCTTGAAAAACCAAAGGCCATTTTCAAGGCGGTTTTTTTTCCGGTTGGCGAATGTCCGGACTGCAAGAAGATTTCCCGCCAGTACTGGAAGGTTGACAAGCTGAACGATGACAACAATATACAACTGGAAGCGGCTCGTAGGATGGGCCATGCGCCTTTTGCCACCAATGCGGAGTTTGAACTTAAAAAGGAGATTCTCGTGGGTAGCGGTGCTTTTGTAGAGTTAAAAGAATCTGAAACATACACGGTAAAGAAACTGACCCATTCCTATCCATACCTTGTTCCCAGAGCGGTGGTCTTGCTGAATGAAATTGGGGCACGGTTTGAAGCTAAGTTGGAGCGCCTGGAAATTGCCCCGCATCTGATGCAAATAAGTTCTGTCCTGCGAACCATCGAAGGTCAGGATGGTCTGGGAAAGCGCAATACCAATGCGGCACCCATTTCATCCCATATGTATGGAACGACTTTCGATATTTCCTACAAAGAATTCCTACAGATAAACGGCGTCCCTGTCAAAGAGGGATTTTGCAGGCACGATTTGATGCGGCACGTCCTTGCAGAAGTACTGACTGAAATGCGTGCGGAGGGGCGTTGCAAAGTGGTTATTGAGCGGCATCAGGCATGCTTCCACATCACCGTCTCAAATTAAGCTAAATAGGGAGCGAATTACTGCGTTGCTGATTACTTGCCGATCCTCACGTACTTAAGTACGCTCCGGTACGGCTACCTAATCAGCGCCTTGTACTTCACTCCCTATTTAACTTAATTTTTGTGGGGTTTTTTATCAAATGAGGATCATGCCGTGAGCGGCGCATTTTTTGCGCATGTCTTCCGGCCAGATGCTGGCTTGGATTTCACCGATGTGCGCCTTGCGAAGCAGGAACATGCACAGTCTGGACTGACCGATACCGCCACCGATGCTTAGGGGTAATTCTTCGTTGATGAGTTTTTTGTGGAAGAATAGTTCCTTGCGGTCTTCGGCGCCACTGATTTCGAGTTGTTTCAGCAATGCTTTCTTGTCTACGCGGATACCCATGGAAGACAATTCCAAGGAACTGCCTAGAACCTCGTTCCATACGAACAGATCACCGTTCAGGCCCAGAAATCCATCTTCATTGTTGGTGGTCCAGTCGTCATAATCCGGAGCGCGGTCATCGTGCTTCATACCATTGGAAAGCTTTCCGCCAATACCGATGATGAATGCAGCACCATGTTCACGGCAGAATTCGTTTTCACGTTCTTTTGGGCTGAGGTTGGGGTATTCGCGAACCAGTTCTTCAGCATGCACGAAGGCGATATCTTCGGGTAAGGATGGACGGATTTCAGGGAATTGTTCGAAAACGAGGTATTCAGTTTGGCGGATGGCGCCGTAAATGCGTTTGACGACGGATTTCAAGAATGCGACGTTCCTCTTTTCGGCGGTGATGACTTGTTCCCAGTCCCATTGGTCTACATACAGGGAGTGCAGGTTGCCGAGTTCTTCGTCCGCACGGATGGCGTTCATGTCGGTATATAAACCGTATCCCGGTTCGATGCCGTATTCACCCAGCATCAGACGTTTCCACTTGGCCAACGAATGAACGATCTCAGCTTTCTGGTCGTTCATGTCTTTGATGGGAAAGCTTACCGGACGTTCCTTACCGGATAGGTTGTCGTTGATACCGGTTCCGCTGACCACGAAAAGCGGTGCGGTGACGCGACGAAGGTGAAGTTCAGAGGAAAGGCTTTGTTGGAAGAAATCTTTGATTTGTTTGATGCCTTGTTCGGTTTTTTTTAGGTCGATTAGGGCCTTATAACCTTTAGGAAGAATTAGATAACTCATGTTCGTGTTTTTTTTTGGCCATTAAAATTATGCTGACAAATATACCTGTTTAATCTGACAATATGGTAGGTTTAAATTTACTTTTCTTGCCGTAATACCGATATTTATTGTACTTTTGTGGCCGTTTCGGTCCCGTAGTTCAATGGATAGAATAGTGGATTCCGGTTCCATCGATTGGAGTTCGAGTCTCCACGGGATCACGACCGTTTACAATGGAAAAACGTTGCAATCTTTTGATTGCAACGTTTTTTTTTCACACTTTTCGTAAAAATGTGCAAAATAACGATATATTTGTTTTCACTATGAAATTGTTAGAGTACCAATCAAAAAACATACTTCGTGAAGCGGGTCTACCGGTTCCACGGAGTTTACCAGTACAATCGGTGGAGGAACTTCCCGAAGCATTGAAAAAACTGGGCATCACCAGAGGTGTCGTCAAGGCACAAGCATTTACCGGAGCTCGCGGCAAAGCGGGCGGAATCCGACTGTTCACTAACGAACAGGAAGCTCTCGATTTTACATCCCATATGATCGGGATGCAATTGGTTACCCATCAGACAGGCCCAGAAGGCGTCAAAATCCATTTGGTTTTGATAGAAGAAGCCTGTCCGATTGAGAAGGAATTTTATGTGGCCATTACATTGGACCGAACGGCAGTGAATCCGCTCATCATGATCTCGCCCGACGGTGGAATGGACATTGAGGCGGTTTCAGCCAATACGCCAGAACGGATTTTGAAGTTGTATCCTGCGTTCAATGTGCCGCTTTCGTCGGAATTGCTTGAAAAAGCGTCCGGCTTTCTTGGGTTGGAAGGTGCTTTGGCCATTCAGTTTCACGATGTGCTGCAAAAGCTATACCTTGTATATTACAATACTGATGCCATGCTGCTGGAAATCAATCCGCTGGTGGTGACGGCCGACCAACACCTGCTCATTTTGGACTGCAAGTTGGACATCGACGACAACGCCAATTATCGCCAGATGGAAACTGGCGGAGACCCGAATGCAGAAAAGACGCATTCGGAAATTGAAGCTGCGGAATGGGGAATGAGTTACATCTCCATGGACGGTACTATCGGCTGTATGGTGAATGGAGCAGGGCTGGCCATGGCCACGATGGATTCCATCAAATACAGTGGCGGAAGCCCGGCCAATTTTCTCGACGTGGGTGGTTCTGCAACGGAAGAGGCTGTTGCCAAGGCTATTGAAATCATTGCAGGAGACCATGCGGTGGAATGTATTCTGGTGAACATTTTCGGAGGTATCATGAAATGCGACACAATAGCTACTGGTATCGTTGCTGCTGTAAGCAAAAGCGTACTTAAAATCCCCATGGTCGTTAGGCTGGAGGGAAATAATGTGGAGCTTGGCAAAGAAATTTTGGCAAATTCCGGCATGGACATTCAAAGTGCTGACAGCTTGGATGATGCTGCCCGTAAAGCCGTTTCATTAACCCGTAAAAACTCCTGACCATGGCCATACTTGTAGATCGTCATACAAAACTTATTACACAGGGTATTACCGGTAAAGCCGGACTGTTCCATACCCTACGCTGCAGTGAATATGGTACCAATGTGGTCGGGGGTGTGAATCCTCAAAAACAGGGAACATTCGTAGAAGGTTTTCCTGTTTATGGATCCGTCCGGGAAGCCGTGGAGAAAACGGGTGCCAACACCAGCATGATCTTTGTACCTGCTCCGATGGCAGCCAAAGCCATTATTGAGGCGGCAGATGCTGGTGTCCGGTTGATTGTGGCCATTACCGAGGGCATCCCTGTTCGAGACATGCTCGAAGTTCGTCAATATTTGAAAGGTTCGGACTCCATATTGGTGGGCCCCAACTGTCCTGGCATTACAACGGCTGGAGTTGCCAAAGTCGGCATCGCACCTGGGTTCATCCATAAAAAAGGGAAAATAGGCATTGTTTCGCGTTCGGGCACGTTGACCTACGAAGCGGTCTATCAAACCACGCTTTCAGGTCTGGGACAAACAACGGCTGTAGGTATTGGCGGTGATCCGGTGCACGGACTGAACCACATCGACATCATTCGAATGTTCGAGGAAGATCCTGAAACGGAAGGCATCATTCTGATTGGTGAAATTGGAGGAACGGATGAAGAAGCTGCAGCCGAATACATCAAGTCCAATGTGACCAAGCCTGTTGCCGCTTTTATAGCCGGTGCAACTGCTCCCAGCGGAAAACGGATGGGGCACGCGGGTGCCATCGTGAACGGTACGAGCGGTACAGCCGCCAGCAAGATCAAGGCGTTGGAAGATGCCAATGTATTCGTGGCCTTGACAGCCTCTGAGATTGGTGGAAAAATGTGTGCGGCCATGCTGTATTACCACAAGCAATGCACCTGTAACGAGTTTTACGGACGAAAATAAGATTTAGATGCCGGTGTGCTCCACCCAAAGGAGCGCATCGGTATTGAATCCGATTTTTTTTGCCAAATCCAGATACTTTTGTTTGACGTCTTCAGGCATCGTTTTTTCTCGGGAAAGAATCCACAAGTAACTGAGATCGCTCCCAGCAATCAGTGCGAATTGATAGGCTGTGTCCAAGGCAATAACATTGTAGCCCCCATAAAATGGCCCAAAGAAGGAAACCTTGAGTCGAGCTTCGTCCGGTGTCGTGGCGAATTTTGCTTTCCCGACGGCTTTTTTCCAAGTCTTTTTTACATAGTCGAAACCTCGGTTTTCCACACGGATGCTACCGTCTGGGTTCAGGGAGTAATTGGCAGTCGTGTTGTTCAAGCCACGTTCGAAACGAAAGTTGAACCGGGCGATTTCGTACCATTTCCCCAAATACCGTTCTGAATCAAAGTGCTTTACGGCTACTGCTCCTTGGGGAATGTTAGCGCAGGCATTGAAGGTAAAGAGGCCAAGAATGAAAGCGAACGCTTTTGTGATGGGATTTTTCATTTTTTTTGGGTTGAGGAACTCTTGCTAAGGTACTCCATTTTTGAAATTTCGGTTCGTTTACCGATAAAAAACCGTCCATTGCACCTTTTTTTGGAATCCGATTAAACGAACGGGCGCTTTCCGACTCAAAGCAGTGTAAACATATTTGGAAAACAAACCGAAAAAAATAACAGTTATGAAAAAGAGTATTAGTGTTTTAGTTCTTGCCTTGTTGGCATCGGGCATGTCTCTGACAGCCCAGAATCGTGGTAATGGTGCACCGGTTGGTGCAGGTGAGAAGATGGGAAAGCCAAAAATGGGCATGTTGAAGGAATTGAATCTGACGGACGATCAGAAAGCCAAGCTGAAAGTGTTGCACGAAGGTTTTGCTGCACAGGATTCCGTCTCCAGAGTTCAGATGATGAAGCAACGCGAAGGCATTCGGGCTGAACGTGAATTGGCACTGGCCAAAATTTTGACCCCGGAACAATTGGCTCAGTTGGACAAGATTCGCGTGGAAAAAGGACAGAAGGCTGGTAAAAAAGGACAGTTCGGTCCTGGTAACGGTCGACAGGGTTTCAGAAAAGGTGGTTTCGGCGCTAGACAAGGTCGTGGACAGATGATTGGCCAAGGACGTGGTCAGATGGGTCAAGGACGTGGTCAGATGATGAACAAGCGGGCTCAAATGCTGAACGGCAGAGGTTTCCAGAACGGAAGAATGCCCCAAATTTACGGTCGCCCCGCTTTCAACAAAAAGAATGCCATAGCCTTCCAAAATCGTGCAAAATGGATGAACAAAGTACCGATGGTCAATCCGGAAGTTCGTATCAAGAATCAAGTGGAACGCATGACCAAGCAATTGGATCTGACTCCTGAACAGGCTGCTAAAATCCAAGCCATCCAAGAAAATCATTTCAAAAAGGATATTGCAAAGTATCAGAAGATTGAAAAGAAACGTGATGCTCAGTTCAAGAAGAACCATGGCAACATCGATGAAATCAAAGCCGTACTGACTCCGGAACAAGCTAAAAAGCTGGATGTTCTGAAAGAAAAGGCTCCGAGAATGGAAAGACCGAACGGTCCGATGAACGGACCAATGAACGGTAGAAACTAAGCGGGAAACGCCGTTGAAAGGGAAGTTGTCTTGAAAAGGGCAACTTTTTTTTATGCCCTGACTTTACGAAATGCTTGCAGCAATTCAGGCCAAGCTTCGTTCAGGGCATTCATGCTGTCAAACAGTAGGTCGGCTCCAGCGTCCAACAAATGGTGGTCCTGGAGTTTGCCCGTGTTAACGGCTATGGTGAAGATGCCGGCAGCCTTGGCAGATTCCACACCCAGTGGTGCGTTTTCCACGACAATGGCGTTGTTGGTTTGAACTCCAGCTTTCTTCAAGCCTTGCAGGTAGGGCTCGGGATGTGGCTTGCCAATGGTGACGTCAAACGCGGTGACCATTTTATTTTGGGTGAACTGATCTGGAAAATGGCGGCTCAGTTTGGTGAGCAGTGATTTTTGGCCAGAACCGGTAACCAGGATGCGCATCAGGTGGTCGGCTTTCACTTTATTCAGCAGTTCGACGGCTCCGGGCATGACAGGGGCAGGAGGGGCTGATTCGAAAAGTTCCGATTTGCGTTTGTAGATTTTCTGAATCTCTTCTTTGGTAGCTTCGCGGCCCAGGGAGCGTCGGTAAACGATGCCGATGGTACCGCTGCCGGTGCGCCCTTCATGCAAGTAGCCTTCTTCTTCGGTGAAGTCAACGCCCATTTCGACCAAGGCCTTTGTCCAAGAAACGGCGTGGATGGGCATGGAATCGAACAGCACGCCGTCCATGTCAATCAGCACTGCTTTCAAATCGATTGACGGGTAGTTGTTTTGATGAAGATACTTTTGAATAGAAGTTTGGAATGTGTGCATTTTATTTCAGTCAAAACGTGATGAGTAATTGGTGAAAGAGGGAGTGAAGTGCAAGGCGCTTTTTGACCGGCACCCGGAGCATACTAGACGTATGTGAGGATTGCCGGTCGGAAAGCAACGCCGCAATTTGCTTCCTCTTTTACCAATTATAAGCGTTTTTTGATGGCTTCGGTTTCTTTTTCGAACCCCGGCTTCTCAAGCAGGGCGAACATATTTTTCTTATACGCTTCCACACCGGGTTGGTCAAAGGGATTCACCCCCAGAACGTAACCGCTGATGCCGCAGGCTTTTTCGAACATGTAGAGCAATTGGCCGAGATAGTATTCGTTCAGGGCAGGAATTTTGATTTTCAAGTTGGGAACATTTCCGTCCACGTGGGCAATTTGCGTGCCGAGTTCAGCCATTTTATTGACGGCATCGACGCGTTTGCCGGCCAGGAAGTTTAGACCGTCAAGGTTGGCTTGGTCGGTAGGGATGACCACTTCGCGGTTGGCGCTACCGATGGTGAGGACGGTTTCAAAAATAATACGTTCGCCTTCCTGGATCCATTGGCCCATGGAGTGCAGGTCGGTGGTCAGGTCAACAGCAGCTGGGAAGATGCCTAGGTTGTCCTTGCCTTCGCTTTCACCGTATAACTGTTTCCACCATTCGGCAATGAAGTGCAGTTTGGGGTGGTAGTTGACCAAGATTTCGATTTTTTTGCCCGATTTGTAGAGTTCGTTGCGGGTGGCGGCATAAACTGCTGCGGGGTTCGCTTCGAATGGGGTGTCCAGGCCGCAGATGCCTTCCATGGCAAGCGCTCCGGCGACGAATTGGCGGATGTCGTGGCCTGCAACGGCGATGGGCAACAATCCGACCGGGGTGAGCACGGAATAGCGACCGCCGACGTTGTCGGGAATCACGTAGGTTTTGTAGCCTTCGAGGTTGGCCAGGGTGCGTAGGGCGCCGCGCTGGGCATCCGTTACAGCAACAATGCGGTTCTTGGCTTCGGCCTTGCCAACTTGATTTTCAAGCATGGTTTTGAACAGACGGAAGGCCAAGGCGGTTTCAGTCGTGGTACCCGATTTGGAAATATTGATGATACCAAAGGATTTGCCCTTCAGGTAGTCGGTCAGTTCAGCCAAGTAGTCTTCGCTGATGTTGTGTCCGGCGTAAACAACTACGGGACCGGTGCGTTCTTTCTGCAGCCAATCGAAGCTGTTGTTCAGTGCTTCAATGACTGCTTTGGCAGCCAGGTAGCTGCCGCCGATGCCGGCAACCACGACCACTTCGCATTTGCTGCGGAGCAGGTTGGCAGTGGCTTGTATATCGTCCAGAAATGCTGAGGTGATGGTGGAAGGCAAGTTGAGCCAGCCTAAGAAATCATTTCCTTTGCCAGTAGCATCGTGCAGCATTTTGTTGGCGGCAGCGGTTTGCGTTGCGTAAGCGTTGATTTTTTCTTTGGATACAAAACCCAGGGCTTTGTCAATGTTCAGTTTGATGGTTTCCATTATGTTGTTATTTAGCGGAGTGATTCGGTAAGCAGGCGAATTTCGATGTTGGGTGAAATCCGTTCGTAGAGAATGTTGTAAACAGCGTCCAGAATGGGCATGTTTACGTGGTAGCATTCGTTGATTTCCTTGATGCACTTGGTGGCGTAATAGCCTTCGGCAATCATTTCCATTTCGAGGTGGGCCGTCCTGACGGAATAGCCTTTGCCGATCATGGTGCCGAACGTGCGGTTGCGGCTGAATTTTGAGTAGGCGGTGACCAGCAAGTCGCCCAGATAGACCGATTCATTGACGTTGCGGAGTATCGGGTGAGCGGAGTTGATGAAGCGACCTATTTCCTGAATGGAGTTGGCGACAAGCACCGACTGGAAGTTGTCACCGTATTTCAGACCATGACAGATTCCAGCGGCAATAGCGTACACATTCTTCAATGTCGAAGAATATTCAACTCCGCATATATCGTCTGAAATGGTGGTTTTGACAAAAGCGCAGGTGAATTTTTGCGCAACACTTCGTGCACGTTCCTTGTTGGTGCAGGCAATAGTCAGGTAAGAAAGGCGTTCCAAAGCCACTTCTTCCGCATGGCAAGGACCACCAATGGCCACGATGTTTTCCATCGGGACATTGAATTCCTTGTTGAAATAGTCTGAAACAAGCAGGTTTTCGTCGGGAACAATCCCTTTGATGGCTGTGACGATGAGTTTGTCACTAATGGGTTGATTCAGCTTTTTCAAGTGCTGTTTCAGGAAAGGCGAAGGCGTGGCGAACAGCAGAATGTCGGAAGCTTTTACAGCTAGGTTGATGTTGCTGTAAAAATGAATCCGACTCATGTCGAATTTGATGCCGCTCAGGTAGGTGGAATTGTGCCCGAGATTTTTGAATTCCTCAATTTGTGAGGGGCGGCGCATGTACCAGTTGATCTTTTCGGTACCATCCGTCATCAGAATCTTGGCGAGTGCGGTAGCCCAGCTTCCTCCACCCATGATGCAAATTTTTCCCTGAAATTCCATTCTTGGTTTTATTTTAGGTTTTCGATCCAGCTTTTTACTTGATCCTGGGTCGGGTTGGTCAGTTCGAGTTTGTATTTCTTATTGAGTCCACACAGTTCCTGATGGAATTTGCCCGGTGTGAGATCTTTGAGACTGTCTGCGGTTAAATAACCTGCCTTTTGTATCGGTGCCACCCATTCTTCGGGAATGCCGAGGACGGTGTAGGCGGATGCCGCGTCTTTTTTAGCTACTTTTTCCGGACGCATCTGAGGGAAGAAAAGGACTTCCTGGATGGTGGTTTGGCCAGTGAGCAACATCACGAGGCGGTCCATGCCGATGCCCATGCCGGACGTAGGCGGCATGCCGTATTCGAGGGCGCGAACAAAGTCCATATCGATGAACATGGCCTCGTCATCCCCTTTTTCAGCAAGTGCGAGTTGTTCCTGGAAACGGCCGAGTTGGTCGATGGGGTCGTTGAGCTCGGAATACGCGTTTGCGATTTCCTTGCCGTTTACCATCAGTTCGAAGCGTTCGGTCAGTTCGGGGTTGGTGCGATGGCGCTTGCAAAGAGGCGACATTTCATAAGGATAATCCGTAACGAACGTAGGTTGAATATAATTGCCTTCGGAAGTGGCTCCAAAGATTTCATCGATGAGTTTGCCCTTGCCCATGGAGGGTTCTTGCTCTACGTTTAATTTCTTGCAAACTTCGCGCAATTGGCTTTCGTCCATGCCGTTGATGTCGATGCCGGTGTTTTCCTGGATGGCATCGATCATGGTCACGCGGCGGAAAGGAGCCTTGAAGCTGATTTGCTTGTCACCAACGGTTAACTCGGTGCTGCCGTTCACTTCCAGGGCAATGCGTTCCAGCATCTGTTCGGTGAAGGACATCATCCAGTTGTAATCCTTGTAGGAAACGTATATTTCCATGGCCGTGAATTCCGGGTTGTGCGTGCGGTCCATGCCTTCGTTTCGGAAGTTCTTGGAGAACTCGTACACGCCTTCGAAGCCGCCGACGATGAGGCGTTTCAAGTATAATTCGTCCGCAATACGCAGGTACAAAGGGATATCCAGCGCATTGTGGTGTGTATTGAACGGACGAGCAGCCGCTCCACCGGGAATGGATTGCAGAATGGGGGTTTCCACTTCCATGTAGCCGCGTTCGTTGAAGAAGTTGCGCATGGAGGTGAACACTTGGGTACGTTTGCGGAAAATATCCTTGACCTGACTGTTGACGACCAAATCCACGTAGCGTTGGCGGTAGCGGAGTTCGGGATCGGTGAAGGCGTCGAATATTTCGCCGTCTTTTTCCTTGACTACGGGCAGGGGTTTTAATGTTTTTGCCAGTACGGTCAGCGAGTCGGCGTGGATGGAGATTTCGCCCATTTGGGTGCGGAACACATAGCCTTTGATGCCTACGAAGTCGCCAATGTCCAGCAGTTTCTTGAATACCGTATTGTAAAGTTCCTTGTCTTCTTCATCCGGGCAAATGGAGTCACGAGAAATATATACCTGAATGCGACCTTCGGAATCCTGCAGCTCCATAAAGGAGGCTTTGCCCATAATGCGGCGGGTCATGATGCGGCCGGCGACGCAAACCTGGCGGGGCGTTTCTGCGTCGTCCTTGAAGCTTTCAAGGATTTCGTTGGAGAAGGCGTTGGTGGGATATTCTTCGGCAGGGTACGGGTTGATGCCTGCATCACGCAGTGCCTGAAGACTTTGTCTTCTGCCGATTTCCTGTTCGCTTAAATCTAAAAGGCTCATACTGTTTATTTTAATAGGTTGACCAACTCGGCCTTTGGCACAAGTTGTTGTTCGCCGGTGGTCATATTTTTGAGGGTGATGCTTCCTGCTGCGATTTCCGTTTCGCCGGCGATGGCCACGAAGGGAATCTTGCGGGTGTCGGCATAGCCCATCTGTTTTTTCATCTTGGCGGCCTCGGGGTAGATTTCAGCCGAAATACCTGCTTCACGGACGGCTTTGATGAGGGGAAGGCAGTAGGCGCATTCCGTGTCGCCAAAATTGGTGAAGAGGACCTTTGTGGTTTGTAATGCTTCGGCTGGGTACAGTTCGAGGCTGTTGAGCACGTCGAAGATGCGGTCGGCTCCGAAGGAGATGCCTACGCCGGAAACGTTGGGAAGGCCGAACACGCCGGTTAGGTTGTCGTAGCGACCACCGCCGGTGATGCTGCCCATTTCGGTGTCCAAGGCCTTGACTTCGAGGATGGCGCCGGTGTAATAATTGAGGCCGCGGGCCAGTCTGAGGTCGAGTTCAATCGAGGCTTTGACGTGGAGGCTGTCGGAAATGTTGAATATGGTTTCCAGTTCTGCCACGCCCTTGAGTCCAATTTCGGAATCTTTCAATATCGTTTTGAGGCTGTTCAGTTTGTCGCTGTTGCTACCTTCCAATTTCAATATCGGCTGAAGGCGTGTTATGGCATCTTCGGACAAACCTTTATCTATTAGCTCCTTGTTGACGTTTTCCAAGCCGATTTTGTCGAACTTGTCGATGGCCACGGTGATGTCGGTGAGGCGTTCGGTTTCACCCAGGATTTCGGCGATGCCACTCAGGACCTTGCGGTTGTTCAGTTTGATGCAAACGTTCAGGCCGAAGCGTTTGAACACTTCGTCAATGATTTGAATGAGTTCCACCTCGTTGAGGAGGGAGTCGCTGCCCACTACGTCGGCATCGCACTGGAAGAATTCGCGGTAACGGCCTTTTTGAGGACGGTCGGCGCGCCAAACGGGCTGGATCTGAAAACGTTTGAACGGAAATGAGATTTCGTTCTGGTGCATCACCACGTAGCGGGCAAAAGGCACGGTTAGGTCGTAGCGAAGGCCTTTTTCGCTGATTTTCGTCGTAAGTTTGTTCGAATTTCCCAATAAGGTTTGGTCAACAATTCCGTTCATGAAGTCGCCTGAATTCAAAATTTTGAACAGCAACTTGTCGCCTTCTTCGCCATATTTGCCCATCAATGTTGACAGGTTTTCCATGGCAGGCGTCTCAATCTGCTGGAAACCATAGAGGTAGAACACGGACCGGATGGTGTCGAAAATATAGTTGCGTTTCGCCATTTCGAGGGGCGAAAAGTCGCGGGTTCCTTTGGGTATGGAGGGTTTCTGGATGCTCATGAATTAATTCCGACGGACGCCGCCTAAGAAAATCATAATATAATAAACCAAAGTGGCCAATGAACCAAGCGCAGCGATCACGTAGGTATAGGCTGCCCAACGCAATGCATCCGTAGCCATGGGGTAGGTCGAAACGTTGGTGATGCCGGCGTTGCTCAACCAGGCAATGGCACGCTTGCTGGCGTTGATTTCAACCGGTAGGGTGACAAAGCTGAAAATGGTGGTCAGGGCGAAAAGCGCGATGCCAACGAGCAAAAGTTGCGGGAAATAGCTCAGCAACAGAATGCCTGCCAGCAAAATCCATTGCATCCATTTGGAAGCAAAACTCACGGCAGGAACCAATTTGGAACGCAGGTTCAGAAATACATAAGCATTGGCATGCTGAACGGCGTGTCCGCATTCGTGGGCAGCTACGGCAGCGGCAGAAATGCTGTCGCCAAAATAGACGTCGTCGCTGAGGTTCACGATTTTTGTTGCAGGGTTGTAATGGTCGGTGAGCTGTCCTGGAACGTGTTCCACTTTGACATCGGTGATGCCATTGTCGCGCAGCATTTTCTCAGCCACAGCCTTGCCCGTCAGTCCGTTGGGCAATAAGATGACACTGTATTTCTTGAATTTGGATTTCAGCACTTTCTGAACGATCCAGCTCAAAAGAGCGAAAGCGATGAAAAGCATCCAAATGGACATGTTTGCACCGAAAAACATCGGAATATATAAAAACAAAGTGCTCATAATCAATCGTTATAACGTATTATTGTTTGCTCGCGGTCGGGTCCGACGGAAACAATCTTGATGCGTACGCCGAGTTCATCTTCCAGGAAGCTCACATAATTGTTGAATTCTTCCGGGAATTCGTCTTCGGACTGCATCTTGCTCATATCGGTTTTCCAACCTGGTAATTCCGTATAAATGGGTTCGACACCTTCGTTGATATCGTAGGGAAAATCTTCGGTTTCAATACCTTTGACATTGTAAGAAACGCATGCTTTGATGACGTCGAATTCGTCCATGACATCGCTTTTCATCATGATGAGTTCGGTGACTCCGTTGATCATGATGGCATAGCGGAGTGCTACGAGATCCACCCAACCGCAACGGCGGGGTCGACCGGTCACGGAGCCGTATTCATGCCCCAAGTCGCGCATGCATTGACCGATTTCATCAAAGAGTTCGGTAGGGAAGGGGCCGCTGCCAACGCGGGTGCAATAGGCTTTAAAAATACCGTAGACATTGCCGATTTTGTTAGGGGCAATACCGAGTCCGGTGCAAGCGCCGGCGCAGATGGTGTTGGAGGAAGTTACGAAGGGATAGGAGCCGAAATCCACGTCGAGCATGGTGCCCTGAGCGCCTTCGCACAGTACGCCTTTGCCTTCGTACAAAGCTTTGTTGACGAAATGTTCGCTGTCGATGAAGGTGAATTGCTTCAGGCATTCGATGCCTTCGAACCAGTCTTTTTCCAGTGAGGCTAGGTCGTATTCGGAATAGTCCATCTGACGAAGGATTTCTTCGTGACGGGCGGTGGCGATTTTGTATTTTTCTTCGAAATTGTGCAGGATGTCACCCACGCGCAGGCCGTTGCGACTCACTTTGTCGGTATATGTCGGGCCGATGCCTTTGCCGGTGGTGCCGATTTTGCTGGCTCCTTTGGATGCTTCATGGGCGGCATCCAGCAAACGGTGGGTTGGCAGGATGAGGTGGGCTTTCTTGGAAATGAGCAGACGTTTGGTGAGCGGATGGCCACTGGCCATCAATTGGTCCACTTCCAGTTTAAAAAGGGCGGGGTCGAGTACGACACCATTACCGATGACATTTATCTTGTCTCCTTGGAAAATGCCGGAAGGAATGGAACGAAGCACGTATTTCTGTCCGTCGAATTCCAACGTATGCCCTGCATTCGGACCGCCTTGAAAGCGACAAACCAAGTCATATCCGGGTGTCAGCACATCCACTACTTTTCCTTTTCCCTCATCGCCCCATTGGAGCCCCAGCAAAACATCTGCCTTCATATCGTTCAATTCGTTTGAAATAATTCGTTATTGCACACTTAAAGCGCAAGAAAGGAAGCCCTTGCCTGCGTTTTTCACGTTTCTGTCGTCGTTTTAGAAACCACGCAAAGATACAAAAAGAATGGGGAATGAGGAATGAAGTCTATAAAATACAGCGTTGACGTTTCTATATTTATTTGGTAAAACGGGTTACTCGTTGATGTAGAAATCGTAACCCTCTTCCAGTGTATTGCGTATAATTACCATATTCTTTATTTTTATTCAAAGCCCCCTATTGTATCTGCTTTCTGAACAAATCTGCTCTATTGGAGAAATCTTGATCTTCACCAAATTCCATATATCGGGCCATTTTTCCTCCACAAACCGGACAAGTACCCTGTACCTCGATGTCATTCAGGTCGTTTAACAAAATAGCCTGGACATTCGATAAAGGCCTTTCTCCCATGCATGTGGAGCAAAAGCTATTATTCTGCAAGATATGGAAACCCTTTTGTTCTTCCTCATTCAGTAAAAGATGCAATTGGAAGTCGTTTATTTTAATGGTTTTGCGTTCTTTCATTTTTGATATTTTGAAGTGCCTTCAAATCCGTATCCAGTTGCTTGATGCTTTCAAGATGTTCGGTCTTTCTTTGCAGCTCAACGTACTCATCGTATTCGTTTCCAGCTTTTTTCAGAGCGAGCTTGTGAGAAATATTGCCGGCGTGATCGAGTATGTTCTTTTCATTCATGGTCAGTACCTGACTGAGTTTTTCAATCCAGTCTCTCATATACATCGGCTTGTGTGCAAACGCTTGTGCTTCAGCGTAAGCTAGGTATTGTTCCACAATTAGTTTTAAGGTGGTCAACTCGTCTTCTTTCAGATAGTTTTTTCCGACATCAATATCGGCTTTATTGACTTTCATGGGTGTTTTGGTTGAAGTCAATCCCATTTGAGGCAAAGAAGCGTTGGCTCTGAAATAGATCAGTTCTGCCGCTGTCTTTCCGCTGACAGCCCAAAGGAGCTTGTTTTGCACTTCCTTAAAAAAAGCCAATGTCATTTCATTGGATGGGTCGTAGTCAATGCTAATAGCGTAAATATCTTTAATCTGTTGATAGAAAACTTTTTCTGAAAGCCTGATCTCCCGAATACGATCAAGCAGTTCGCGAAAATAGTTCATCGAGGAGCCGGTTCTGAAGCGTTCGTCGTTGAGCGCGAAACCTTTGATGATATAATCGCGAAGGCGTTGGGTTGCCCAGATGCGGAATTGAGTGCCTTGTGGAGACTTAACCCTATAACCAACTGAAATGATAACATCCAGATTGTAAAAATTGGTGGGTTTGGTAGAAAAATCGGAATTCCCGATTTTTCTCACAGAAGCTTCTTCCGATAATTCTTTTTCGGTGAAAATATTTAGGATGTGTTCATTTATTGTTGAGCGTGATTTTCCAAAAAGTGTACACAGTTGGTCAATGGTCAACCAGACTGTTTCATCGGAAAAGAGCACATCCACTTTAATGTTTCCATCTTGGCTGTTATAGATTACAAATTCGTTATGTTCCATCGTTATTTCTAATACTTGGTGTTCGTTTTTTTTTGTTCAAATATCCAGAATGGTAATCTTATTTACGTTGTTGAAAAGACTCACATTATTAAGGGGAATTAATCTTTTCACACTTCTGCTATCTTCGGTTTGAACTTGTCGGAATTTCCAGTTTGCCGGCAACTTGTGCGTCAGGTAATGAGCAAAATACTTTGCCTGGTATTTGGTTATGTTTAGCATAAATTGGTAGAGTTACTTCTAATATGTAAAGTCTCCATATCCACTTAGTTTTTTTTATTCATTCTCCTCGTAGAATGGAATAAATCCTTGATATCAACCTCCAAAATCTCGGCTATGCGAGTAAAGGTTTCGACAGATGGTTGAGCGTGGTTATTACACCATCTTGAAATTGTAGCAGGGTCTTTCCCTAATTGTTCGCCAAGCCATTTCCCGCTCTTATTCTTCTCAACAAGAAGTATTTTCAGCCTATTTATCTGCTTCATATCTATTTTTGTTATGACCTAAAACACAAAGATATTGATTTAATTGATATGATGTTATCTTAACGAAGTGATAAAAAACCAAACTGTACCTTAAAACTGGCTGTTCACTCCAAATTGACGGATCAACTATTGCCTTCTGATAAAGAGAAATATCCATTACGCTGTTTCCCTGTTTCGGTGGACATGGCTACCTGGGGACAATTTGTCCCTATGTAGTCGCCAAGCAAGGCATCACGTTATCTCAACTTTTTTAAATAATCGGTAGGGTTGGCACTATCGGTAAGTCCTTCAATGACATCAACTACCGAAAAATACCATTCTTCCTCTTCTTCGTTCCAAGCCGAACGGATTTTTTTATCTTCAAAGAATTTTACAGAGCTTCCTTTTTCCATAGTATAAACTGCTAAAGTTTCGCACCAATAAAAAGACCTGATTTTCAAATAAATAGAAACAAAAAAAGCAGCATATTTTGCTAATAAATCATTGATAATGATTATCTTAGCAGAGGAGACCAATCCTATAAAATATGCTGCAAGACAAAGATATAAAAAAGATTCAAGAGTTGAAAACGGATTATACCCACTCATGGGTATCCGCAGAAAACATTTTCAGCCGCTTCAAGGCGTTGAAGCTAAGTGAAAGCCTTTCGGAGTTTAAAACTTTCAAGAGCCGTGGATTCGACTTCAAGACGGTTCTGGCCGTGTTGGTATCTATGGTGGTCAGTCCGGAGAAGACGGTTCATTCGTACCTGAACAGTGCCACGGGTGAAGGACCCATGATGGGCAAGGACGTATTTTACCGGATGAAGAACAGCCCGTCCGTCTGTTGGCGGATGCTTCTGTGGCATCATGGTCATGCGCTTCCTGAAGGTGACTTCGGAAGATTGCAATACTCCGGATTCGTCCTCCCGCTACCTGATCTTCGATGATACGACGTTGCCAAAGACCGGCAAGCGCATGGAGAAGATCGGTCGCGTATGGGATCATGTCACGAACGGCTACGTGCTGGGGTTCAAACTTCTGGTCATGATGTACTGGGACGGCAAATCCTCCATACCGTTGGATTTCAGCCTTCACCGGGAAAAGGGAAAGAAGGAAGAACGCCCGTACGGGAGACCAAAAAGGAACTCAGGAGGCAGTACAGCCGCAAACGTGTCAAGGACTCGTATTCGGCCAAGCGGGTTGAAGACCTGGACAAAGACAAGATCGGGATGGTTCTTCGGATGTTCTACTCGGCCATCTACCGTGGGCTCCGTGTCGATTACGTTCTTGTTGACAGTTGGTTCACCTGTGACGCCCTGATACAAGCCATCCGCAGTGTAAAGGAGCAGACGGTGCACCTGATCGGGATGTACAAGTTTGTAAAGACCAAATTCGAGTATCAGGGCAAGGCGTTGACCCATGGGGAGATAAACAATGCGTTGGGTAATCCAAAACGTTGTCGCTCCCTCCGTTACCAGTACAAGCAGGCCAAGGTGATGTATCAAGGCGTTGAAATCAGCCTGTTCTTCAGCCGTCATGGAAAGAGGGACAAATGGAAGGTCTTGCTGACTACTGACACGAGCCTGACATTCAGCAGATTACTGGAACATTACCAGGCCAGATGGGTTGTAGAAGTTTTTTTTCGCGAATCGAAGCAATTGCTGAACCTCGGCGGATGTCAGTCAAACAACTTCGATGCCCAGATAGCCGAGACGACGATCAGCATGATTGCTCACCTGCTGCTGACACTCCGTTATAGGTACGAGCATTACGAATCGATGGGGGCCTTGTACCGGTCGATGAATGCCGAGATTCTGAACGAAACGCTCGACAGAAGGCTGTGGGGACTGTTTCAGGAATTGGTCTGTACAGTGGCTGAAATTCTCGGGATGGATGCCGACGAGCTGCTTGAAAAGATACTGACAAACCAAAAAGCGGAGGCTATGATATCTATCATGTTGACAACCTGCCACTTAGATGATGACTGGTCAAATGGATGATTTTAAAATATTGAAAAACAACGTGTTAGCATTTATTTGCATTCCCTGCTAGCTCTTTGTCAAACAGTTAGGGGAAGTGCGAAACTTTAGTAAGTTTGTAATAAGCTGTTGGTTTGTCAGTTTAAAGTCGCCGCCCTCGTTTCGGTCATATATGTTTCCTTTACAAGAGTGAGGTTGTGAACTCTCAGGCACATAAATATAAATCACCTTTTTGCCGTCAATATCCACCACTTCGGTAGAAAGGAAAAATGTAGGCGAAATAATCTGCGGATTATTCATATTGCGAGCCAGCATATCCAACTGCGTCTGAACACTATTTTCGTCTACACCCAGAACTGTTCCATCATCATCCACACCGAGAAACAGATGTCCGCCCTTGCGATTTAGAAAGGCACAAATCGTCTCGAGTAGCGACACTATTGAAGTAGGTCAGTAATCTGTTGGATTGCTTTGATATGTTCTTGTTTCGCATAGTATTATTGTCAGCTTAAACCTGACTAATTATTGATTGAACTAAATTTAAATGATTAATGTCAATACGAACAAGACTTTGTTTACCTTGCAACATTAAATCTCAAATAATAAAAACACATAAAAATGAAGAATTTAATTTTAATCTGCTTTATTTCGCTTTTT
>JGI24132J36420_10000428_pt1 | contig 20527 bp, 22 predicted proteins | sample BarGraNGADG00212_3_FD_36420 | JGI IMG/M metagenome (IMG submission 36420) | reverse complement strand
AATGCACAAGGTGCGGTGATAGCTACAAGTCCTGCGAGAGCACCGTTGGCCGTCATGGAAGGATCCGGCTTACCGAACTTAATCCACATATAGGACATCGCAACCAGGCCGCCTATTGCACCGGCAATCATAGTATTCGTTGCAACAACGGAGAGCCTGAAGTCGGAAGCGTTCAGGGTTGAGCCGGCATTGAACGAGAACCAGCAGAAGAAAAGGATGATCGTACCAACAATAGCCATCGGGATATTATGTCCGGGGAAGGCGCGGGCTGTGCCGTCCTTCTTGAATTTTCCGATTCTGGGTCCGAGGACAATAGCACCTGCTAAAGCGATCATTCCGCCCATGGAGTGAACGACGGCAGAACCTGCGAAGTCAACTACACCATGTCCGATTCCGAAGTTTTTACCAAGTGTTGCCATCCAGCCGCCGCCCCATACCCAGTTTCCAAAGAACGGGTACAAGAACATCGAGATAAAGAACGACGTGATTACCATTGCTGAGTATTTGACACGCTCTGCCATTGCACCGGTTGGGATAGTAACAGTTGTATCCATAAACACCATCTGGAAGAAGAACAGTGCATATATGCCTGCATCATATGTTCCCATAAGTCCAAAGCCTTTGTAACCCATAATGCCGCCTAAGCCCGGAATGGAAACGAGTGCGTTCAAAGCTCCGCCGCCGGATCCCAGTCCTGCAGCACCGCCGGAGCCACCCATCTGTAAAGCAAATCCAACAAGGAAGTAGCCGATGGCGCCGACCAGGAAAACCATAAAGTTCATCGTCATTGTATGGGCGGCATTCTTAGCCCGGCAGAAACCTGTCTCAACCATAGCGAACCCGCACTGGAAGAAGAAGACCATAAATCCACAGATCATTACCCAGGTATAGTTGGCTCCCAAAGCCCCTTTACTTGCTGTTGTTGCTACATCAGTAAGCGTTTCGCTGCCGGTAAGTGCTGTATAAGCAGCTCCCGTAGAGTCGGCGGAAGAGGAATCCCCCTTGAGTGCATACCCGATGCCCATGATAACTGCAACAATGATCACGGCAACCAGCACGATACCCAGATACTTCTTTTTGTTTTTCATAACATCACCTCGTTTTCAAATTCTGTCAATTATTGCTTACCTGTGGTTTGGCTGTGTTTTATGTGCTTTTTCTGTTTTGAAATTGCTCCAGGAAAATTTCGATGTACCCTTATAGACCTCGGCTTTCAATCTTTGAACAGATAGCAAATATCTTACTCCAAGGAATACAATGACTGCTCCAAAAACCATTCCGTGAATCTGGGAACTCATAACAGTAAAACTGACGTTGTTTACAATACTGTAAACACTAAAAGCTGCACCTGATAGAATGATTGCAGCGGATGTAATGAAAAGTATGGTAATGGAAGCGATCTTTGTGCTTTCAACCGGCGGCTTATATTCTTGATTCTTCATGCTGTTACCTCCTTCCCCTTGGTTTTTATATGCAAAAAGCAAAATTGCCCGGATCAGAAAACCGATCTAAGCAACTTTGCTTAATGTCAAATGAAATATAGATCAAAACAATCAGATTGTTTCAAAATAAAAGGCGCCTAAGTCTGTTCAGACTCAGCGCCCCTGCTGTAATGGAAACACTATATCATGACCGTAAATGAAAGTCAACAATATATTCCTGCAAATATACAGTAAAAATGCAATAAACATCAGATAAATATTGAAAATATGAATTACGTTCAGCTGAGTCTTGCAGAAAATATAAAAATTCCAGTGTGTTTGCCTTCATACTTCCTTGATTAATCTTGCAAGTACTTCTTCAAACTGCCTGTCCTGATCGGAGGTCCTCTTGGCTGGACCCTTGATTCTCCCGCCGGAACTGCGGATTTTCTTGGCAGAATAACGTGCAAAAAGAAGCGCATCGATATTCGAATCGTCATAAATCATCCCGTTCTGGCTCATAGCAATTCCTTTTCGGGCAAGGCACATCGCTGCAAGACCATAATCCTGTGTGATAACGATGTCGCCGGTTTGCACCATGTTCACCAGTGCAAAATCCACGCTGTCAGGTCCCTTTGAGACCATAACCGTCGAAGCGCCTTCTTTCTCAAAAACATGCGACGTATCGCATATGATTATACACTCAACGCTGTTTTGGCGGGCCATCCGGACTGTAATATCAATAACAGGACATCCGTCGGCATCTATTAGAATACGCATCATTAATTTCCCCTCGTCTTTGAATGATTCATTATATATAAAGAGTACCGTATAATACCGGGAATGTCTGCTCAAAATTCATTGCCTTATCCATTTCCCTGATTACCATTATGATCAATTTTCTCGGAACTCGCTGACAATATCCGGTACCTGATATCAGCTGAATGACGCAATTCATTGCAACACAGGTAAAAGACCTCCGGATTATGATAGAATAGAGAGGGACAGCATCACTTCACATGAACCCGCAGGTAAAGTGTAATCTTTAGCGCAGGTTAAAAAGGTGATTAGATTCTTTTTCATGAAATGAAGATGATATATATGATATCGAGACGCTGAATCCAATCGCGCCCTAATATGATATCGAGACGCTGAATCCAATCGCGCACTAAGGAGAAAAAATGGCATATACACACGAACAAATGTTGGAAAAGATGCAGACTGCATCACAGGAAATGAGCACATTCTATCAGCAGGCTTTTGTCAATTATCAAGGATTTGAAAAAGGTATCGGTAAGACTAAAGGCCTTGCTTACGGCGAGGATATTGCCGAGTATCTTCTTGCCAATCCGGAAGCGTTAGCCGGCATACAGGTACTGACAAGGACAACCACTTACAAAACGAAGGGTCATGACGGAGTCACGGAGAATCCGGAATCCAACCGTGCGGAAGAACGCATTGCGCTGGGCATGTTTGGCAACGAATATGAGCATATCGGCCGGATTATCGATTACCAGACGCCTCTTAAGAATGCCCGCACCGACAAACATGTCGGGAAAATAGACTTGCTTTCGGAAACTGAAAATGAAATCTGGCTTCTTGAAGTTAAAAAATACGACAGCGATGAGACTCTTTTACGCTGTGTTCTGGAGGCCTATACATTTTTCAGGATGGTCGACGCAGAAAAACTGAAAAATGATTTTGAACTCGATGTCAAAAAACCCCTTCGTTCCGGTGTAATCGTCTTTCGTGACCAGGAACAGCATGAAAGTTACCACAAAACCGAGTCGTCCGTGCGTAGGCTCATGACATCTCTTGATGTCCAGCTATTTGTTATCGCAAAAGAGAACAAGGAATACCTGGTGGACCTGGCTTAAATAATTGTTGCTTACCAGTATGGAAGAAAGATATTTGTTATACCGCTTTGCTCTACATCCGTTTTTCCGAATATGAATTCCGTAATCTTCAGGACGAGCCAGTTGGCACTGGCTGTGTAGACAATTTCTTTGGACATGAGGGTATCAGAGGTAATGATACTGTCAACACCCATATTCATGACCCGCTTTGCCGTCACGGAGTTAACAACGTTCCATGCATACACCTCATAACCAAGAATGTGGAGCTTTTCAACTTGATCACGGGTCAGAAACTGCGCGTTCAGGCTATAAAAATCTACGTTGGACAGGTTCAAATAGTCGGCAAATGCCACGTTCATAATAATACCCGTCCGTATGTCCGGATCCATGGCCTTAATTCGGGCAAGGACAGGATAACTGAAGGTGGAAATGATGCATTTATCCTCGAAATGATTGTCCTGTATAATCCTTACGACGGACTCCTCCAGATTCGGATTATATTCCGATGTTTTTATTTCAATGTTCAGCATGATTTTACCATCGGAAAATTTTATGATTTCATCGAGGGTTGGAATTCTCTCTTCAAAATATTTATCGGAAAGCCAGCTTCCCACATCGAGCTTCTGTGTTTCTTCATACGTAATATCCCATATTTTTTTATCGACTCCGGTGGTTCTTTTCAAGCTGTCATCATGGAGCAGTACAACAATATTGTCCTTCGTTGCACGGACATCTATTTCTGCATAATCAGCCAGTTCATCCGCAGCCTTTTGAATGGCGGACAGTGTGTTTTCAGGAGCTTCGACGGAACTCCCCCGATGTGCGGTAATGGTAGGAATGCGTACCAGCTGAATATTTCGTAAAACGCTGCTCTGAAGCGACAGATTTATGACATCAAAATTCAGGACAACACTTACTATAAGAACCAGCGCCAGTAAAGCGGCCAGCCACTTATTCATTTTTTTGCCGGACCGGGGGTGTATGACCGATACCAGAGGTTCTTTCCGGCTTTCTTTCTGCGCATAAAAAATACTGCTGATCATTAAATATGCGAGCGGAGTGAAGACGGNATAGATGATTATTGTCATTATCTGTGTGATGATGCGGGCTGCTGAAAGAAANGCGGCGACCTGTGCATCAGGCGGCCATACAAATTTGACTGTATATGCAGCCGCTATATTAAAGCAGGCATACACGACAGCCAGAACTGTGAACAGAAAAAGAAACCAGACAGCTATATGGAATGCGTTTTGTATCGTCTCACCCCTTACAAGATTCCTGCTCGCCTTAAGGGAGTCGGTAAACTTCCTGTTTTCAATGATCAGATAATGAACACTGAAAAGAGAGAAGCTGATCAGATAAAGTATGATTATTTCGACTATGATTGCTGCAATGTAGAAGAAATGATGGTTCCCCCAAAAAAGGCTCATATAATCCGAAAGGGCGGTCATAGAAACGAGCGAAGATGTAAAGGGAAGATCAAAGAGGACCGCAGCAGCCAGTACGAGAAGAAACAAAAAAATACTTTCAGGCCGAAGGACTCGCCAAAGACGTTTTATTCCGGTAATTATCAGGGTAATGACATTTGTTTTTTCACCGTTATGGCTCATCTCATAACAAATCGTCAGCACAACGAGCTCAAAAAGTGAGTATATGACAATCACAGTCACAATGAAGACAATCATTGCAATTGATAAAGGATTTCCGAGAAATTCCTGAAGATTGGTATTTGTCAGGTAGTTCAGCCCTGCTTTTTCAATGGAAAAATTCAGAAGAAAAAGAATAAGGGGATACAAAGACACTGCAGCAAGAAGCTTATAAAGAACTTCAAACCACACGAGCGCGCCGAAATTTGTTTTCAGCATTTTCATATTGCTTTTATAAAGTCTCCACATATTACATGGCCTCCGGTACAGCCGCTGTTGAGCTTCAGGATCGCCACAAAATATAATATGATTAACTCAGACAGGGAGAATCATATTATATTTTGAAAATCATTCCTCCAGAAGCTTTTTGAGAAGTAATACGCTTTTATCAATTTCATCCGGCTCGAGATGTCCGTAGCTTAAAAGAAGTTTATCCGGATGCCTTCCCTTACATATGCTGTGATATTCGACAGGTGTAATTCGAATACCGTATTTCCGGCATTTCTCAAGGAAGGCTCTGTCAAAACATTTCCCGGGAAACTCGATTGCGACATGAAGACCCGCAGCATCTCCCCATGGTATCCAGCTTGCCCCGAAAGATTCTTTAAGGGCTGAAAATAATTTCCGGCGCCGTTCTCCATACAGGCGGCGCATCCTTTGTATGTGGCGGTCCAGTTTCCTTGCATGCAGATACTCGGCCAGTGCAGCTTGTTCAAAAGGAGGATTCTGAACGTCGGTATGGGTTCGCAGGTACCTCCATTTTTCATGGAGAGGCTTTGGCAGCAGTACATAGCCGATACGCAGGGAAGGGAAAAGAATTTTGCTGAATGTTCCCACATAAATAACCCGCTGCGGGTCCATCGCGTAAAGGGGTGCTACAGGCGCCCCGGCGTAACGGTATTCACTGTCGTAGTCATCCTCAATGATATAAGACGCTGTTTTCGCGGGCGAAGCGAATCAGGGCTGCACGGCGGGCTGCCGGGAGTATCCCTCCGAGAGGAAACTGATGTGACGGTGTTACATAGACGGCCCCGGCACTGCTTCTGACGGCACTTCCGACAGCAGATTCAATGTTTTCGAGAAGATCTGTCCTGAGTCCCTGCTCATCAACAGGGACAGGGATGATCGGATAATTTTTACTCCGAAGAACCCGCAGCATTCCCATATGGCAGGGATCTTCCATAATAATGCCTCGACCGTCCCGGCACAGCAGATCAGCGATAAGGTGAAGTGCATGTGTGGCGCCTGCCGTTATAAAGATATCATCGGCGGATACCTGAAGTCCCCTGCTGCGAAAGAGCCAGGAAGCAATCTCTTCGCGAAGTACCGGAAGGCCTTCGGGACCCGTGTATCCGAACTGCTCCAGCGGAAGATTTTCAAAAGCCCTGCGCATGGATGCCAGCCACTGATACCGGGGGAACTGCCGGAGGTCAGGTTTGCCTGTTTGAAAATCTGCAAGGATCGTGTGGACGGGAGCCGGTGCTTCCCTGCAATGAGCTGATGATGGAGGGACTTCGAGAAGCAGTCCCTCGGAAACTTTTGTCGGTGAGCCCTGCCGGCTGGTAGTATAACCCTCGGCAGATAACATTTCATACGCTTCGGTGACCGTATTTCTTGATACGGCAAGTTCCCTGGCCAGCTCGCGGGTTGAAGGCAGTAAATCCCCTGCAGCCATCTGCCCGTCCGTTATCGATTTGCGGAGTGTCTGATAGATTTGCCGTGAGAGGGACGTGTCACAATCCCGATACAGTTCTATTCCCAGCATATTCACCTCCGGATATGTTACACAAGACGTTTCCATTTTCAGTACCATGTAATAACTGGACTGGCTGAAATTGCATAATACTGGCACTTAAAACATGCCAGTTAGTCGTGTTTAATAGTAACATACTTGAAAACTTATAATTAAAGGAAAGTGGAATTACGTGAAAAACAATCGAATTGAGAATATAAAAGGATCAGTCTGTTTATTCTTTGCTTTTGCACTGGCGGGTACTTCGGTGATATCTGCACGATATTTATCCGGAAAACTGGGCGTTTTTACAATTACTGCCGTAAGCCTGCTCCTGGCATTTGCTTTGCTTGCAGCCCTTTGTGCCCCCAAAATTGTCAGCACGGCAAAGGAAATGGGGGTAAAGGAATGGGGGATGCTGTTTCTGCAGGCATTTTTCGGCATATTTCTATTTAGGATGTTTCTCCTTCAGGGCCTTCTTCGTACAAGTACGGCGGAAGCAGGGATATTGACCGGTGCTGCACCGGCGCTTACCGCACTTCTTGCGTTGACCTTCCTCAAGGAACGGGTTCATGCCAAAGGAATAGTCGGAATTTTCAGCACGGTGGGCGGCATTTTTCTTATCCAGGGTGTCGTATCAACAGGCGGTCAATTCCCAGTTACACACTTGCTTGGCAACCTGCTCGTGCTTTGCGCCGCTGCAAGCGAGTCCACATTCAATATTCTGTCACGGCTCCATCACATCAGGAAGACAGAGCGGCAGGGAGTACCGCCGGAACAGGCAAGAAGTGAATCCAGCGCGGCAAAATCCTTTGATCCTATTGTTCAGACTGCGTTTGTGACAGGGATAGCCGGTTTGTTAAGCACGATTCCCGCATTTCTTGAGAAACCCCTGCCGGCGCTCGCCCTGCTTGGTGTGCGTGAATGGGCAGCCATTGTCTGGTATGGTGTTTTTGTAACGGCACTTGCCTTTATCTTCTGGTATGCAGGAATCAAACGCAGCAATGCGTCAAAGGCAGCGGCCTTTTCCGGTATGATGCCGCTTATGGGCCTGTTACTCTCCGTAACTCTTCTGCATGAGCACACAAGCTGGCCGCAGTGGACGGGCGGAGCGCTTATTATCCTGGGCATGATACTTATCGGCAGCAGAAGCGCCGGGGGCGGTAAAGAGGGGGCTTTCGCAGGACACGCGGACAAGTCAATTATCTGCGAATTTGGTGAAGTGTCTATGCGGCAATATAATAAAATGAAATGAAATGAATAAGTCAGGACACTTGCATCCCACGTATCGGATAGCATATTCTGAATATATCAATTCTACTCAATCGCTCCATACATCTTCCTGAATGCTGTATCTAAGTAAGGAGAACTATTTTATGGGCATATTGAATCTCCTGTCAAATCCGGAAAAGAAGAGGAAAGCCAATATTGATCTGGCGGAGGCTTTGCTCGCGGCTAAGGCGCCGTCAGTACAGCTGGCATCCACAGGATCGAAAATTGATAAACAAATTGAGAAAATCCTGAAGAAGTGCCTTACGCGACAATCCGTATTGGATAAAGTGATTGAGCTGTGCGGCGTGCCGGAAACATCCAGACAAAGATATATCAGTGCGGTTGCCCATACGCGGTCCAGGGCGGATAACAGAGAAAAGGCGATTGAATCCCTTGAACTATATCTGGCAAATCCGCCCTGTGAAGAAGCATACAGGAACGCACGCCATTTTCGGGGCAGCAAGGCATTTTCTCCCGAAGAGGAGAAGAAACAGCATCTTGCCGAAATGTATTCCTATCTGGGTAAGGCATATGAAGTCGAGCATTCCTTCAGGCAGGCACTGGCCAGTTACAGTAAAGAACTTGAACTGACACCGTTCGATCCGGCGTCTTACTGCCGCATCTCATCGATTCTCGTAAAAAGGAACCAGCTTACATCAGCGATGAATGTTCTTCAGAATGCGAAAAAGACTTCTTACTACAAGCCGATCAAATACAAAACACAATCCGGTGAAACAGTCACGGAAGATACATTCAAAAAAATGATTGATACGCATATTCTTGACCTTGAGAAAAAGATCGAAAAAGGATATGTGTATTCACCGAAGAAGAAATAGGTATACAATAGAAATATAAAGATTACTTTACATATTGGCTGCTCTGATCTGTGCACAGAAGGAGTGATCAACATGGGCGGCACACGGATCATCACAGCGGATTGATTTAATAAAGGACAGCAAAAACGCCGCTACTTCTGTTTACACAGCTTTAGCGGCGTCCAATTTTGCGTGCATATAATGCACAGGTTTACATGAATCTGCCGTAAGACAGATTATCTATTGCTGTGAAGCTTGTAGCAATCTTTGCAGTAGACAGGCTTATCAGGATTGGGCTTGAAAGGAACAGTTGTTTCTTTGCCGCATTCTGCGCAGATGGTCGGGAACATTTCACGATCTTCTCTGACACCAGGGGCTCCTCTTGACTTCTTTTTTGCCGCTCTGCATCCCGGACATCTCTGAGGCTCGTTTACAAACCCCTTTTCTCTATAGAAGTCCTGTTCTGTTTCCGTAAAAGTAAAGCTAGATCCACAGTCTTTGCATACAATTGTTTTGTCAGCCATGTTCATTCTCCTCTTTGACCTACTCTTGGTCAAACTCGTGATTTGATTTTCGATTATTCCGTCTGCCACGATCCGCAGGTTATCATGATTTCACAAACATCGACTTGCGGGCACGGCATGAAACGTACATAAGCATAGCATTATTTGCCCGATACCACAAATGAAGTATGCATTTTGGATGCGTATTCTCTGAATGGATGCGTTTTGATGCAAAAAACAGGCTTCCGGCAGATAATATTATATTGATTGTATGTGCTTTTACAGTAATGATACGTATAATATCTACAGAATGATACATTGATACATGGGAGGTATTTTTAATGATTGAAGTAACCAACCTTACCGTTACTTATAAAGATCTGGTTGCAGTTGACAGCATATCATTTGATGTGAAAAAGGGGGAAATCTTTGGTATTATCGGACCGAACGGAGCCGGTAAAACATCAACGATTGAGTGCCTTGAGGGGCTTAGGAAAATATCCGGCGGAGAAGTAACCGTGATGGGAATTAACCCTGTAAACCGAACGGCATTATATGAACATATTGGCGTACAGCTTCAGGAGGCATCTTTTCCGGATAATATAAAAGTAAAGGAACTTTGCCGGCTGTTTTCATCTTTTTACAAAAATCCGGCGGATTACAATACGCTCCTGACACGTTTTGATCTGGCCGACAAGAAAAATGCTTATGTGAAAAAACTGTCGGGCGGCCAGAGGCAGAAGATTTCCGTTGTCGTAGCTCTTATTGCCAATCCGGAGATCATATTCCTGGATGAACTGACAACCGGACTTGACCCGCAGGCTCGCATTGATATGTGGGAACTCATCAAGTCCCTGCGCGATGAAGGTAAAACCGTTTTGATGACCACGCACTTCATGGAAGAAGCCGAATACCTGTGCGACCGCGTCTGCCTGATGGTCAAGAGCAGGATTGCTGCGATCGGAACGGTAAAAGAACTTGTAGAACAGGCACAGTTAAGTCAGAAAATCACATTTATATCAAAAAATGCGAAAAGGGAATCTTTGGAGGGGATACCCGGTATAACCAAAATCACTGAAAATAACGGAGTATTTGACCTGTATGGCAACGGAAGGAATCTGCTGCGGGATACGGTTGTTTATATTACGGAGAAAAACATAGAATTCGAAGACTTATCCTGTTCAAAACCGGGACTTGAGGATGTGTTCCTGAAACTGACCGGATATAAATTGGAGGCGGCGATATGAAAGCATTTGTCAGCATGTCTGTTACCGAGTTCCGGTTATCGTTAAGGAACTTCATTTATATGTTTTTCGCTTTTGTCTTTCCCCCCATGATGCTTCTTCTATTCGGCGGTATATATGGAAATGAACCGACTGCCTTCTACAAAGGGCATGGTGCCGTAGATGTCCTGACTCCGGCCTACATCAGCATGATCCTGGCAGTATCAGGAATTATGGGACTGCCGATGCAGCTTGCCGAATATCGCCAGCATAAAGTGCTCAAAAGATTTAAAGCGACACCTGTCAGTACGGGAACGATTATGATTCCCCATTTCGTTGTAAACAGCATCCTGTGTGTCATCGGCACCCTCATTTTGATGATTGTGGGAAAGCTAGTCTTTAACCTTCATTTCTTCGGAAACATTTTTTATTTTTTAGCAGCATACATTCTGTCCGTGATGTGCATTTTTTCAATTGGGTTTTTGATAGCAGCCATCGCCCCTAATAACAGGGCTGCCAGCGCAATAGCATATTTGATCTATTTTCCCATGCTGTTTCTGTCGGGAGCGTCCATGCCGCTTCAGATGATGCCTAAGGCCATCGTTAACGTGTCCCGGTTCATTCCGCTGACCTATTGTGTTGAAATCCTTCAGGGAACCTGGATGGGTGATCCGCTCAGCGCTTTTTTAGGGCAGATCATCATATTGGCAGCCATTGCCATTGTGTGCACCGCGGTATCCATCAAAATCTTCAGGTGGGAGTAGTATCTGCTTTCCTTCCATTGATAGTAAAGCATATCCGGTTCATCAAATCATACAACTCTCAAGGGAGATTCTTTTCCGGGCATCTTAAAGCGTACAACCTATGCTTTTCGTGAATAATCCAGGACGCAGGATGTTATGCTGACATGAAAAAGACTGGAGGATTCATAGATATTACGTTACAATTGTAGCGAGAATACGAATCTTTCTTTACGAGGAGAATGCATATGAGTGTTGAATCTTTTGATATCCGGAAGTCCATTGAAAGCGGAAAAACATCTGTTGGAATTGAATTGGGATCAACTCGAATAAAGACTGTTTTGATCGGCGAGGATTATACGCCGATCGCCTCGGGAAGTTATGACTGGGAGAGCAGCTGCATTGATAATATCTGGATATACAGCATAGAGAATATTTGGAAAGGCCTGCAGGGGAGTTTCCATTCCATGACAGAAAACGCAAAGGACAAATATGGAATCGTCATGAAGTCGACGCAATCAATCGGTATCAGCGGCATGATGCACGGGTATATGGTTTTTGACAAGGAAGATAATTTACTGACGCCTTTCCGCACATGGCGGAATAATTTTACCGGGCAGGCTTCCAGGGAATTGACCGAACTTTTTAATTATCCGATTCCGCAGAGATGGAGTATCGCCCATCTTTACCAGGCTATCCTGGGTAAAGAGGCACATGTGCCGGAAATTGCATACGCCACAACTTTGGCCGGATACATCCACTGGAAACTGACTGGACGTAAAGTACTCGGAGCAGGGGAAGCTTCCGGTATGTTCCCGATTGACCTGGGTACAAAGGCATTCAATCCGGAGATGATCTCAAAATTCGATCATCATATCGAAGGATACAAATTCCCCTGGACACTTGGGAGTATTCTGCCGGAAGTACTCATCGCAGGAGAAGAAGCCGGCTTCCTTACCAACGAAGGTGCCGGACTTCTCGATGTCTCAGGCATAATGAAGGCCGGAATTCCGTTTTGCCCGCCCGAAGGCGATGCCGGAACAGGTATGGTTGCGACGAACAGCATAGCGGTCAGAACCGGCAATGTATCGGCCGGTACATCTGTTTTTGCCATGGTTGTTCTCGAAAAGGACTTGTCCAAAGCATATCCTGAAATTGATCAGGTGACGACACCGGACGGTCATCTCGTCGCTATGGTCCATTCAAACAACTGCACTTCAAACTATGACGCATGGATCGGCCTTTTCGGTGAGGCGATCAAAGCTGTCGGTGTCGATATTTCCAAAGGAAAGCTATATGACACACTCCTGGGCGAGGCACTCAAGGGCGATCCCGACTGCGGGGGGCTGCTGTCGTACGGCTACCTTTCCGGTGAACATATCACGGGATTTGAAGAAGGGCGTCCGCTGTTTGCACGTTTGCCGGGAAGCAGCTTTACTCTGAGCAATTTCATGCGCGTTAATTTATTCACATCGCTTGGCGCACTGAGAACCGGACTGAATATTCTTTTTGAAAAGGAATCGGTTCAAGTTGATGAAATCAGGGGTCACGGCGGTTTCTTCAAAACAAAGGAAGTCGGACAGAAAATCATGGCAGCAGCCACCAATGTACCGATCTCCATCATGGAAACAGCAGGTGAAGGCGGAGCCTGGGGTATCGCACTTCTGGCGGCTTTCATGAGTAACAAAACAGCAGGGGAGGCACTTGATACTTTCCTTAACAAGAGTGTATTTGCCGGACAACTAGGATCCCGTATGGATCCGGACCCAAAAGACGTTGCGGGCTTCAACGCATTCCTGATACGTTATACGCAGGGACTTGCCATTGAGCGGGCCGCAGTGGAATATTTGAAGTAGTTTACTTGCGGTATGAATATGAGCTATAATAAAGAAGGAATCAACTGTCCGCTATTGTCAAAATATTTGTATACAGTCCATAACCGGTTTACTTGATAATAACACTGCTTTTCGTTTGACTCCGACATGGAATATTTCGGTTTGGTGGTTACTTGTTCTAACATCCAAGGGCCTAAAGGCAATGCTTTTAGTTTGAAGATGAAGGGAGATGAGCACCATGTTGTCACATTCTAATGCTTTTATTCCCAGAATGAACGAAGAGGAACGACAGTGCCTGGACGATTATGCCGATCAGCTTTTTACGGTTGAACTTCAGATCAGGATAAGACCGGATACCCTGGATTCATCTGAAAGTAAGGAACTTGAAGAGCAAATTCATAATCTGATCTTTTCCTTCAATGAGTATGGATGCATTAACCTTGATAAAACGGCTAACTTTTCACTTGCTGTCAAATCAGCGGCTGGCGGGATACTTTATAAGACACGCCACCAGCGTTTTGAAGATCCTCCTGATGTCCTGTGGGACGAAAGAATGCTGTGGATGGAATGGAAGGACGAGTATTCCATTGAGATCAGCCTCGATGATATCTGTGGGAAAACACTCGATTTCTGGTATTTCCTTGAAGAAAGCGAGGCTTCCTTCTGGAACGGCATTGAGATGAAAGGCTTTCTTCACTGTGACATCGACCCTGCCGTAGCAGCCTGCTTCCGGAAGGGCGGCGGTCAAAAAGATGTATTTGTAAGTACCCTTGATCTTCCGACGGAAAATGAAAATTGGTACGACGGGACCTGCGAGGATCAAAAAATGACAGCCGATTGGTTTTCAATGAGTATTGATGTGTACAATCAGGGCCTTTGGGACAAGCTGATTCTTCCGGTACTTCAGATTGCGGCAGTTAACCAGACGGACAAAAGCCATGCTCTTTCCCTGCTGGAAAAAGCTACGGACGAAACCACACCGGTTAAGGCTGCTGCGCATTTTGCGGATCATAAGATACGATTCTACCCATCCTTTGAGGTCGGCGCCGGAAGTAAATGCCTGCTGGAAAAATCGATCCGTGAAATACTTCACCTGCTTTCGAAAACCGATGCGGGCAACTACGGCGCACAGACACACACCGGATATTTTTACAACAACACAAGTTTGTATCTGGAAATATGGGACTTTAATCCGGATACCTTCGAACTGGTTATTTCACATACTGTACCGCTTAACGGATAACCTACTGAAATGTGTATTTACAAAAAAGAGAGTACCTCCGAATGCCTACCGGGGATACTCTCTTTTATTTGGCACAAAATATGCTTCAGGTTCAGCGGAATCATTTAATAGGCACAAAACAGGCTGATCTGTGAAATGCCGTGATCACTTGAAGTATCTCTCCAGAAGACCCTTGAAAGCTTTACCGTGACGTGCTTCGTCGCGTGCCATCTCGTGAACGGAATCATGGATTGCATCAAGCCCAAGTTGTTTGGCCAGAGTTGCAATTTCCACTTTACCCATGGTTGCGCCATACTCGGCATCCACGCGGACAGTAAGGTTCGTCCTGGTGTCTGCGGATACAACTTCCCCAAGCATTTCTGCAAAACGTGCGGCATGTTCTGCTTCTTCAAATGCTATACGCTTATATGCCTCAGCTACTTCCGGGTATCCCTGCCTGTCGGCTGCGCGTGACATCGCCAAATACATACCGACCTCGGTGCACTCGCCGGTGAAGTTCATCCGAAGACCCTCTATGATACGGGGATCAGCATCCCTGGCAACGCCGGCAATATGCTCGGCTGCCCATACCATTTCTTCTTCATCAACCATTTGAAACTTTTCACCTGGTGCACCGCACTGGGGGCACTTGTCAGGTGCAGAACTGCCATTGTGAATATAACCGCAAACGGGACATCTGTATTTCATATAAACTACCTCCGATATATTTTAGAATTATGATGATTATAGCACCCGTGAATGCAATTGTAAAGATTGTTACATTGAAAAGATAACAAATATTGTTTGCCGAATTACACCCTGAATAAATCAATTAAGCAAATGCAACTCGAACTTTACACTGTTTTCTTTAAAAGCAACGTGATCTTTATGGAGATTACATGGCTGCTCAGGCAAAATGATGTCATCGATCGATTGAAACAACATGTTACAATAATAAAAGAAAGCGGATGAGGATATGAATATGAGTTTTGGAGAGAATCTACAATTTTACCGCAGGAAAAACAGTATTACACAAGAACAGCTTGCAGAGAAACTTGAGGTATCCAGGCAGTCGATTTCCAAATGGGAGTCAAACACGACATATCCTGAGATGGATAAGCTTCTTCAGATGTGCGGGATGTTTTCCTGTACATTGGATACGCTTCTTCGCGGCGACGCAGAGAATACATGCAGCGAGGATACGGAAGATTATGATCGGCATATGAATAGCTTCAGCAGGGCTGTTACGGCCGGTGTCGGCATGCTCTTTCTGGGCGTCACCGTACTTCTGGCGATGATGGGTGCCGGCATTTCCGGACTCATCGCCGCCATGGGCCTCATGGTGTTTATTATTGTAAGCATCATGACATTCATCACCGCTGGGCTTGGCCATGATTCTTTTACTAAAAAGCATCCGAACATCAAACCATTTTATGCTGATGAACTCATTGAGAAATTTGACAGGAAGTTTTCAGTAATGATATCGTCTGCGATCGGACTGATGCTCGTGGGCATCATGTGGATGGTTGCAAGCTCCGCTCTTCCTGTACCGGCAGGGTTTACCAGAAATCTTTATGTAGCAGTATTTATGTTTGTACTTATGGCCGCCATCTCAATGATGACTTACACGGGAATGCAGAAAGACAAATATGATATTGAGAAGTACAATCAGGTAAATTCGAAAGAAGTAAAGGAAAAGGCAAAACAGAATGATGAGAATCCGCTTGTCGGGAAAATATGCGGAAGTCTTTTCATGTTATCCGTGACCATCTATCTTATCCTGGGCTTTGTCTGTCAGATGTGGTCGACAGCATGGGTCATCTTCCCGGTATGGATCGCTTTATGCGCCATATCCGCGCTCGTTTTCTCAAAAAGCGGAAAAAAGTAGGCGGTTAGAGAGGTAAAAGGACGAATCCGCAGCGCTTCCGCTGCGGATTCGAGCAACATAAAAAATCATACTGCTTTGACAGCAAGTGGATAGGTGGGCAGTACCTCACAGTCATTTTTGCGGATGATAATGGGGGCTTCATAACGAAAGCCGATTTCTTCTTCCGGACAGGCATACTGCATGGCACAGATCACCATTTCGTCCGGCTGGTAGATATGAGTTGGGTTGGTCCAGTACTGCATGGCACCGTCATTCATGCCGATTCGCCACTCATCACCGAACAGGCCGATACCGTGCTCAAAGCCGGGAACCATGTAATCGGCAAAGCCCCTGCTGTCTGCAAAATCCATCATTTCATCAGCAAGTCCGGTAGGGGAGATGCCTGCTTTATATGTTCTAAGTGTTAAAGCTACCATATCAACAAAGTTATCCGCATGCCAGCGCTGCCTTTTTGTAGGTTCGCCAAGGAAATAGTTGACGGTGTGGTCACCGAGCCCGAGCTTGAACATAGCATGCAGATCGACCATGAAAGGCTGGCCTTTTTCGAGTTTTTTGGTAGTGGCAGGTGTGCAGGCACCGGCTGCAAAGCCGGTCCGGTAACCTGTGGCAATCTCATTGCCGCCGGTAAACGACCATTCGAGGACACTGCCTGCTTTTCGCATTGCGTATGCTGCAACACCAGCAATCTCTGTCTCGGTCATTCCTTCATAGCCGCCGTTTATGATCGCGTCATATACGGCCTGGTGCCCGATGTCGGTCAGGCGGGAGGCTTCCCTGAATCTATTTTTGGTGCCTTCATCCTTGATAAGGGAAAGCCTGTCGATGATGTCGTGGGAATTGATGAAAGTTGCCTCAGGCATGGCCGTAAGAAAGCTCTCATACTCATAGAGGGTCAGATTGCCTTCGGGAAGATAATTTGACATGCCTGATTCAAAGCCGATTTTACCACTTCCGCACTTGAGTTCATCAATTATGAAATTGGAAATGGCGGAAATCTGATCCTGCCCGCCCATGCCGACATAGCCAAGCACATTATCTTCTTCGAGCCATGAATCATCGGCAACCCGGGCAGCGTCAAGAAGGAAGGTGAAGACAGTCGGAAGCCCGCCTTTGGGTATAACGATAAATGTCCTCCAGGGGCAGAATGCATCAACAGTCCATGAAATCGTTCTAAGTCGTGATCCAATATACACATCAAGTCCTTTTTGAGCCATGGACGCCTGAATATCACTTATTCTGCCTAATGAGTCAATATAATATTGATCCTTTATAATCTGTTTCATAATTCACCCCTCAATATTCAGCAGGGATTGTTGCAAATACTTTATTGATCCGATCGGAAATTTTGGCCAGCTTTAAAGCTTTGACCATATTGCCTTTCAGCTTCAATTTGCCTTCCATAAGCGCAAGCTGGGACCCTAGTTCTGCGCGGGAGATTCTAGCATATGTCTGATAATCCCCGGTGATTATAAATTCAGCAGCAGGTGATTCCCCGTCGCCGACTTCCACTGCTTCGAAGCTGCCGGCAGCCATTTTGATAAAAAGGTATTTTGCCCCGCCGTCGGGACAATTTGTATAAATGTTTGTCATCGATGATGTCAGGTTGTTCATTTTGTCCGGGGTCAGTTCCTGCCGTAATCTTTTGCCGGCTTCATCACACCATGCCTGACTGAGATACTTAACTGTTTCGCTCATAACATTACCTCCAGGAATTATTTATTTCCGCGTACAAACAGCACCTGCTATTTTGTACTGAAGAAACCTTGAGTGATTATGTCGATAACCGAATCAATATTCGCGTCCTGCTCTTCAAGGACGTACGTCTCAATAATTAACATTTTATATATTGAGAAAAGAAACCGGGTCATCAGCTCCGTATCCATCCTGCGGAATTTGTTCTCGCTGATGCCTTTGTCCAGAATGCTTCTGAGAAAATTCATAGACGTATTGTTGACCGTTTTAAACGGATCGGTATTGAAAGAAATCGGAAAAATGGAAGGGTCCTTAATCAGGATTTTCTTGAGCATGATGTCTTCTGAAAGATATATGCAAGCCATTTTACATAAGACGATAAACTGCTTTTCGACATCCGTCTCTTTGCTGACTGCATCAAACACTTTGCACTGCCAGTTCAATAAGCTGAACTCAACAGTGCGGTAATACAGATCTTTTTTGCTTTTGGCATATTGATAAAGGGCACCTTTTGTAAGTCCCAACTGCGCTGCAATATCTTCTAAGGTGGCTTTCTTATAACCGTATTCACTGAAAACAGTCAGAGCCGCTGCGTAAATTTCATTGAGTTTGTCCTGCTTTTGCATAATACTCTCCCGAAAACTATAAAACCCATATCCGGTTTGTGGTATAACCTAAACAAATGAACAATTTGTTCATTTGTTTAGGTTATACCACAGAAATACGGGATTGTATATGCCGGATCGATTATCAGCAAAAATAAAAGATACCTTACCGTCAGGATAAATGAATCCTGATGATAAGGCATCTGTCGCTTATCTGTTTATTAATTATCAATCAAATATAGTTGCGTATTCAAAAGGGGTTTACTTTTCGTCTTCAACTGTCTTCTTTACTGCTTTTTTTCGTGTTGTTTTTGGTTTCTTTACGGTTGTTATCACAACTGCAGCCGCTTTTTTCAAAGCTTCAGGATGCCATTTTTCATATCCTTTCGTACGGGGAAAGGCAGAGGAACCAATAATGTCAAATCCACCGATATCCAAGCCGACTTTCTTCAGACCCATCAGCTGCGGCTGGTCTATGTACAGCCGTTCACATTGAGGACATGACCTAAGAAGCACCTTAAGTGCAATAACCTGGCCGCCCTTCTTATCTTTTGAATATTCAAGCACAGCCATTCTTTTATTCATCATATATCGATCATAGGGGCAATCTGAAGGATCGCCGCCGTTAAGTACTCGAACATACGGAACGCTCAGTAAAGGCTGTAATGTCTTTACTGCAGGCTTATCTTGTTCAATCTCAGGGTGAACCAGCAGATCATTTTCCTGATCAGTGGTTAAAAAACTTTCTTCCTGTTCCTTGGCAAGTAATTTGTCTGTCGGCATGTGATTTTCCTCCATATTATGAGAGCATTCGGATAAGTGCTCCGGTTTTATTTGATAATGATTATATTATACTCTGCAATTATACCATATTTTGTCCGGAATTGTTAACGAAATTGTTAACGATATGATGTTTTAGATTCATACAATAAGGATAACACTTATTTCGTGATAGAATGTGAAGGTACGAAATCTTTCATAATCCTATGCAAATGCAAAGGAGAATACACATATGGCAGGGAACGTTCATGACAAGATAATTATCCGGACGGCAAAAGATGTACTGGCTCCGATGGGACTCTTTCAAAAAGGACAGTCCAGGACATGGATTGACGATAACGGATGGTTTTTGACGATTGTCGAATTTCAGTCAAACGACTGGGGTAAAGGTTCGCATTTACATGTAGGACTGCATTATCTGTGGGAGAACAGCGACAGCCTTTCAATAGATTATGGGGACAGAGAACGCGGATTTATCAGTTTCACAGGTGATGCAGAGAAATTTTCTAAAGAGATGCTGGAGCAGGCTGCATTGGCCAAAGAAAAAGTTCTCTATTACCGTTCATTCTCCAAACTTTCTCTGGCCAGGAAAAAGATTCTGGAGATTATTATTCAATCTCCCCGGAATACATGGGACAGGATGATGATCTGCTTTTTGAGCTCAGACTGGGAACACGGCAGAAATTTCTATAATCAGGCTGTCAAAGAGACGAAGGATGATTTTCGTGAAAGTGCGATGGCTGTTCAGGATCTGGTTACACACAAAATTGCCCCTATTCTGAGCAATCATGAAAAGCTTGAAGAGTTCGTGATTGCTTCTGTTCGTGAAAGCCGCTGCATCCTGCGTGAAAAAAGCAGTATGAAAAAGCTTGCGGTAGATGAAAAATTCGGTTAAAGACAACATGTCTGATCATGGGCGAGTATATTTGAACAGAAAGCAGGACCATATTATTAATTAGACCAATATCATGCAATTGACCATAAAAAAGGTGAGCAAAAGCGCAAATTTTTGCAAAACTTAAAACCACCCTCAAAGAGACGTACGTAAAGGGACGAGTTCAGCCGCAAACGGCGGAAAACATAATTAATTCAAGTCGGAACTAGGCGGTAGATTGGCTTCGGAAGAGGAATTAAGAATAGCTTGAATGTCAGAGAACTGTCTTTGCAGAAAATATTGCTTCAAGATCGAGCTTGCAGAGAATATCTTCTCCGTGGAAGAAGCTAAACGTGGTTATTGGTGACCGGTCGTTTAGCTTTTTTCGTATCAAAGAATTGATGTGACAAGAAAGAATCGTCA
>JGI24132J36420_10000424_pt1 | contig 20558 bp, 17 predicted proteins | sample BarGraNGADG00212_3_FD_36420 | JGI IMG/M metagenome (IMG submission 36420) | reverse complement strand
TACATTTGTTAATATTGGATTGCCAACATTGTTTATCTCACCGGTTAAAATCAACTGGTCGATATAATTCATATAAAAGAAATTCCCTTTAAACATAAATTTTGATGAGCGAAATTCGTAACCAGCTTCGTAATCATATAATTTCTCGGGTTTGGGTATTTTCCCGGAGTCTGCATCAATGAAATTTCCCCGATCGGGTTCTCTATGCGAAATCCCGAATGAAGCATATACTTTTTGTTTCTCATTTAAATTGTACAATAGCCCGGCTTTGGGATTAAAAAAGTTATATTTATGATACTGCGTTATATCTTTCATATTATCGTCAATCCCTCCAATTGAGTAATTAATATTGTGTAATTGTAAATCAGTGTACAGGTTTAAACTGTTTGTAACCAAATAGTTTATTTTTATAAATGTATTCAAATCTTTTTTATCCCCCGTTCCTTTATACCAACGATATTTTTCGCTGTCAAAAGTTACAATTTTAGCCCATATTATATCTCCAAAATGATTTCCTGAATATCGATTCCATCCGCCACCAATCACAGTGCTTATTTTATTTCTATTGTAATTTAAAGAGTATGTAAAACCATAAAAATCATTATCTAACCATTTTTGTGCAATAAAATCAGAGTTTATGATGGTATCAGAATTAAAAATTGCATTTGGTAAATTATATGAACTGAATTTTGAGTTGGATTTAAGATTTTCATAGTATCCTTTCCCCTTAGTATAATGCAATGCAACATTTGCATGCAGATTACTGTTTACATCTCTTGAATAATGTAGTTGGTAATTGTCTTGCCAGTAATTATCCGTTTCATTTTTATAACTATATGAATTATATGTTCTGTTTGTTCTAAGAGAATCTTTAGGAACTCCATCCCATGCCTGGTAAGTGTGTTCTACTCCCGAAAAAATCATTAGTTTCAAAATACTTTTTGCCCCATACATTGTTCCTGAAAAATAAAATGATTTTAAATCGCTGAAAGCCCTGTCTATATATCCGTCGGACCAGATTTTTGATAAACGTGCGTCAATAGCAAACTTATTATTAATTAACCCTGTGCCAAATTTTATGGCGTTTTTTGAAGTGTTATACGAGCCATACGAGGAATTGACTTCTGCATAAGGTTCACGGTTAAGAGTGGTGGTCTGAAAATTAATTGTGGCGCCAAAAGCACCTGCCCCATTTGTTGATGTCCCTACTCCACGTTGAATTTGGATATTATCAGCTGATGATGCTAAATCGGGTAAGTCAACCCACCAGACTCCGTGCGATTCGGCATCATTAACAGGAATTCCGTCTATTGTTACATTAATTCGTTTTACATCAGATCCTCTTATATTGATGTTTGTGTANCCCACACCGGTTCCTGCATCTGAGGATACAACAATTGAAGGTGAATACCTTAACAAATATGGTATATCCTGAGCAGTGTTATTTTTTGAAATAGTTTCTTTGTTAACTGTTGAATATACTAACGGGGTATGCTCACCGGCTCTGGTGGCATTTACAAAAACCTCCTCAGTCATAAATGGTTTAGTTAACAGGCTGATATTTAAAATCGTTTCTCCTTTAAGACTGACTTCTTTGATCTGCGTCTCAAAACCAACAAAAGAAAACCTAATTGAATAGATTCCATCTTTAAGACCGGAAATGGAGTAAGCACCGTCTGCATCCGTATGAACGCCCAAAGATGTGTTTTCGATTGTAACGGCGGCCCCGGTTAAAGTATTTCCAGTGAGATCAGTAACCTTACCTTTTATTATGGAGCCATTAACCTGAAAGGCACTCGCATCTGAAATTACCAACAATCCCATAAATAAAATAAAACAAAATAACTTTTTCATAATCATGATTAATTAGACATTATCAAGATCAAGAAAATGAGGCTGTTAAATAAAGCTGATTTGTATGATACTCTCTTTTCCCTCCGCCGGCATTATCCGGATCAGGTTTAAGGGTATGTTCTCAGCCCGTAATATTAAGGCACCCCATTTTTTGATGATACAAAAATATGAACTTTTTTCCGAAATGCCAATTTTTTTGCTAAATTAGCAATTAAATCACCGGTAATGATGAAAGGCATTCTTGACAAACTTAATTATAAGGGACAAAAAAGAATTGCAGTAATACATGCTGAAGAGAGTTTTATTAAAGCTCTCTCAAAGGATCTTAAAGACATCCAAACAGATATAGAAATCGATCAGCGATACCCTTATGAATTCATGATATTATTTGTAAAATCAATTTCAGAGGTTGAGTTTATTGCACCGGTAGCACTTCATAATCTCCTGGCTGATGGTGTTTTGTGGTTCTGCTACCCGAAAAAATCCTCAAAAAAGTTTTCTTCTGATCTTAAGCGTGATCATGGATGGAAAGCTCTGAATGACCTGGGTTTTCATGGGATAAGGATGGTTTCTGTTGATGATGACTGGTCGGCTATGAGATTCAGAAATGTAAAGTATATTAAGTCAACTTCAGGAAGGCTTCCGAAGTGAGTGATTTAAGATAAAGTACAAAAGTTAAAAGGCAAAAGACAAAAGGAGAAGAAAAGTTAATGGGAGTAGAAATGGTTAAATAGAGTAGATCCCCTGGAGGGGCAAGGAGTGGGTTTATGATAAAAACAGTCAAAATAGAGACTCCTCTCGGGGAGATGATTGCCGGAGCCACAGAAGATGGCATTTGCATTCTGGAGTTCACCGACAGGCAGACCCTGAACACCGAATTGAATGACCTTACAAAACTCCTGAAGACTACCTGTGAAGATGGTGAAAACAAGCATATTAAAACACTGAGGAAACAGCTTAAAGAATATTTCGCAGGAAAAAGGAAAGAATTTACAGTTACTCTCATTACCCCGGGTACTGAATTTCAGAATGAAGTCTGGGGAGAATTAAAGAATATTCCTTATGGTTCTACCAGGTCGTATGTCGAACAGGCAACTGCAATCAATAAACCAGGCTCGGTACGGGCTGTTGCCAATGCAAATGGGATGAACCGGATATCAATTATTTTACCCTGCCACAGGGTTATAGGTTCAGATGGAAGCCTGACAGGCTATGGCGGAGGATTGCAACGAAAACGTTGGTTGCTCGACCATGAAAAAAAATATTCCGGAAAAGCCTTTGACATGACACTTTTCTGAAACTGACTGACAAATAAATAATCAAAATACACTAAAAATGAAAACACTTATTCAGGGAAAGAACTTACTGATTTTTTTATCAATGTTCTTTCTTATTCTATCAGGTTGTGCTCATAATGAGGTTATTGAACAATGTCTTACAGGACATACCTATGGTTTTTTTGGTGGTTTATGGCATGGGTTTATTGCTCCCTTCGACTTTATAGGAATGCTGTTCAATGATAAGATTACAATGTACGCTCAGAATAACAATGGCGGATTGTATGCATTGGGATTCCTTCTGGGAAGCGGAGGATGGGGGTTCTTTGGCAGTAAAGGTGCTACCCGGGTAAGGAGAGGTCGCGTAAATATACAATCGGAAAGATTCGATAAAGCTGAGATAGTGGAGTAAACCGCTCCCGAAATTCCTCCGTCATTGGCTGGAGTTTGCCTCACCCCAAACCCCTCTCCCAGGAGTGGGAGAATGAGGGGGTGAGGTAATATCCGGAAGAATATGCTATGATAGAATTATGATATTTCTAAAAACATAAAATGCTGATTATGAAACATATATTTTCACTATCGTTTTTTCTGCTTTTTTCAATGAGCAGTTTCTCTCAAAAAAATGAAATCATTTACATCTGGCCGGGAAAAGTGCCTGGTGAAATCAAAGAAAAAGCCGCTCCTGTACTTGCTGTTTCACAGAATGATAACATATTAAGGTATGCCGAAGTAACAAATCCGGCAATTGAAGTCTGGCTTCCTGATCCTAAATTAAATAATGGCGCAGGTGTAATTATTTGTCCTGGTGGTGGATACAGGATACTGGCTTACGATCTTGAAGGTACTGAAGTTGCTGCATGGCTCAATAAACTTGGCTATTCCGCATTTGTACTTCAATACAGGATTCCCGACAATAGAGATGGAGCTCTTCAGGATGCACAGAGAGCAATAAGGGTAGTCAGGAAAAATGCTTCAAAATGGAATCTAAATCCTGATATGACGGGAATTATGGGCTTCTCTGCAGGAGGTAGCCTCAGCGCTCGTTCTTCCACCTTGTTCAATAAAAAGACCTATTCACCTGAAGATGCTTCAGACAGCCTCTCGTGCCGCCCCTCTTTTACCATGCTTATCTATCCCGCATATCTCGATCAGGGTGAAGGAAGAACTCTTACTCCGGAGCTTTTGATAACAAAAGATACACCTCCTTTCTTCATTTTCCAGACAGCAGATGATACTTACTGTAACAGTTCACTGGTAATGGCTGGAGCCCTAAGGGATGTAAAACTGTCAGTTGAGTTGCATATCCTCCCTAAAGGTGGTCATGGTTATGGCCTCAGGCCGGGAAAACCGGCACCAGAAACATGGCCGGTACTTGCAGGCAAATGGTTACAGGTTATTAAGTAATTGCTATTCAAATATTAATATTAACTGAATTCTAATTTATTGATTATGAATGTTTCAGCAGGAAGTAGAAATAAATGGTTGACGATAGTACCTTTTATGTTTCTTATATTAGCCATTATGGTTCTTATAAGTTGTTCCGGTCCCTCAAAAGATTCCCGGATAAATCTTGAAGCCGGATTTCAGAATCCGCCGGAAAGTGCAAAGCCTCGCGTCTGGTGGCATTGGATGAATGGAAATATCAGCAAACAAGGTATCAGAGCTGATCTTGAATGGATGAAGCGTATTGGAATCGGTGGTTTCCAGAATTTTGATGCCGGCCTCGCAACACCACAGGTGGTCGGGAAACGATTGATTTATATGACACCTGAATGGAAAGATGCTTTCTTGTTTACAACAAAGCTGGCCGACTCTCTGGGCTTGGAAATGGCTATTGCCGGATCACCTGGTTGGAGTGAAAGTGGCGGTCCATGGGTTCCTCCTGCCCAGGCAATGAAAAAATTAGTCTGGAGTATGATAAGAATTGATGGAGGCAAGGCATTTACAGGCACTCTGCCTAAACCGCCATCGACCACAGGTTCGTTTCAAAATATCCAGGGTCAGAACAGGAGAGATCCTTCACTGGGTCCATTGCCTGAATATTATGCTGACGCAGCTGTCGTTGCCTATAAGATTCCTGCGATTGATCTGTCACTCTCTGAACTGAATCCAAAGGTAACCGCAAGCGCAGGTAAGTTTGAGCTATCCACCCTGATTGATGGTGATCTGACAAATTCTACCTTTCTGCCGGCAGCAAAAACGAATGAGAAAGCATGGATTCAATTCGGGTTTCACAAAACAGCTACAGTTAATTCACTGACGCTGGCCATCAGTGAAACCGGTTATAGTTTTCCTGGATTTAGCGGTGCCGGCATCAGCAGGGCACTGGAGGCTTCTGATGATGGAAGACAATTCAAAACTGTTTTTGAGATTCCGGCAATTGGAAATATGCAACGCACTTTTACTTTTGCACCCGTTTCAGCCAGATTCTTCCGCATTATATTCAGAACCCCGGAGCAACCCTCAAGACCTGGTTTAACCACAACCGGTGACAGAGTCGCTTCCTCTACTCCTGCCGGAATCCGTATTGCCGAAATTGAATTACATTCGGTAGCACGTGTAAACCGGTTTGAAGATAAAGCTGGCTTTTCTGCTGCTTCGGGATTGTACGCTTTTGCTACACCTCCGGTCTCTGTTGCAGATGCTATTAATAAGTCAGATGTGGTTGATCTGACTTCTAAAATGCGACAGGATGGCACTCTTGACTGGACTCCTCCGGCAGGCCGCTGGGCAATAATCCGCTTTGGCTATTCTTTGACAGGTCATCAGAATTCACCTGCCTCACCTGAAGCAACGGGTTTTGAGGTCGACAAACTTAATGCTGGTTACGTCAAAGCCTATTTTAATAATTATCTGGATCAGTATAAAGATGCAACAGGAGGTCTTATGGGCAAGCGGGGCCTGAAGTATGTAGTCACCGACAGTTGGGAAGCTGGCGTACAGAACTGGACCGATAGTATGATGGTCGGGTTCTCAATGCACCGTGGGTATGATATGCTCCCCTGGCTGCCTGTTCTTACAGGCCAGATTGTGGAAAGTGCCGAAGCAAGTGATCGTTTCCTGTGGGATTTCAGAAAAACCATTGCAGATCTGACGGCAGAAAATCATTACGACCAGTTGACCACTATTCTGCACAACCGCAATATGGGACGTTATACCGAATCGCACGAGAGTGGACGCGCTTTTATCGGCGATGGCATGGAGGTAAAACGCAAAGCCGACATTCCTATGAGCGCTACATGGACACCGGTAGTCTCTGACCAGGATGAAAATGGAGAAGTTGCTACAAGATATAAAGCTGACGTACGTGAATCAGCATCCGTCGCTCACATCTACGGGCAGAATCTTGTCGCTGCCGAATCAATGACCGCCCGCGGTAATACATGGGCATACTCACCAGAGAGACTAAAACCAACTGCAGATATGGAACTGGCAATGGGACTAAATCGTTTTGTCATCCATACCTCAGTACATCAACCAGTTTCGGACAAAATACCCGGACTGGGCCTTGGCCCTTATGGTCAATGGTTTACCCGACATGAAACCTGGGCAGAACAGGCAAAACCCTGGACAACATACCTCGCACGTAACTCATTCATGCTCCAGCAGGGGAAATTTGTGGCTGACATCATTTATTATTATGGCGAAGACAATAACATTACAGCTTTATTTGCGAACAAATTACCAGATTTACCGGAGGGTTTTAATTACGATTTTGTTAATGCTGATGCGCTTTTAAATGTACTATCGGTTGAAAATGGAAATATTGTCACCCCGAGTGGGATGAGTTATCGAATATTGGCTCTCGATCCAAATAGTCAGTATATGTCACTGCCAGTTCTTCTTAAAATCAGCAAAATGGTGAAAGAGGGCGCTATTGTTGTGGGTCCAAAACCAATCAATTCACCTAGTCTGACTGACGACCAGACAGAATTTAAGTTAGTTACGGACCAGCTTTGGACTAATGAAAAAGGCGAAAACAGTGTAGGAAAGGGGAAGATATATGCCGGGCAGACTGTAGGTGAAGTACTTACTGCAATGAATCTCTCTCCGGATTTTGAATATACAAAACCAAAAGAGAATACGAATCTTCTGTTTGTCCATCGGAAATTGTCTAAAACCGATATATATTGGGTTAACAACCGGAATAATCGGGTCGAAAATCTGGAAGCCATTTTCAGGATTAAGGGGAAAATTGCCGAGATATGGCATCCGGTGACAGGCAAAATAGAACAGGCATCTTATGTTATTGAAGAAGAACGGACCAGAGTGCCTCTGCGGCTGGAACCGAATGACGCAGTATTTGTCGTATTCCGTAAGAAAGCAAAAGTAACCTCATTAGTCATACCTCAAACAACTGAAAATCTGATTGAAACGATTTCCGGCACATGGAAAGTAAGCTTCCAGCCAAAACGCGGAGCACCTTCGCAGATCAATCTGGAAACCCTTTCTTCATGGAGTGAAAACCCTGATACAGGAGTAAAATATTTCTCAGGAACCGGAACCTATACAAAGAATATCCTGGCACCCGAAAACTGGTTTAAAAAAGGTGAGCAACTTTGGCTGGATCTCGGAGTNGTGAGAAATATTGCTGAAGTCCTGGTTAATGGTAAGTCCCTTGGAATTGTCTGGAAAAAACCTTTCCGTGTAGATGTAACTGACGCAATGAAGCCAGGTGAAAACGTACTTGAAGTAAGAGTTACTAACCTGTGGGTCAACAGGCTTATTGGTGATCAACAACCTGAAACTACTTACAAGTACACATACACAACTCAGGCTTTTTATCAGGCTGACTCACCGTTGTTGCCATCAGGATTACTGGGACCTGTGGAGATTGTGAGCTTGTCAACGAAATAAAACTGTTAAACAATATCCGAAAAAATTAACAAGAATATTAGTAAGGTTTTTGACGGACCTTATAATGTTTCAAAGCCAAGATTTTATTATGAAAAACATCCTGTTCGGGAATGAGGTGGAAAGAATGCCGGATTCGGTATTCTGGATAATGAAACAATTATTTAAACTCTTTTACTTGATAAAACCTGTCGATAAATATATAATCAGATTTGGTATTAAAAATGGTGATACCGTGGTTGATTATGGTTGCGGGCCTGGGGCTTTTTTAAAAAGTGCTTCAATCCTCACGGGGGAAACTGGTATGGTATATGCGGTTGACCTTCACGAGATGGCAATCTCTTCAGTAAATAAACTGATTGAAAAGGATAAACTTAAAAATGTAAAACCAATTCTTGCTATCGGAAATAGTGTATCAATTCCTGATAATGCAGCAGATATAGTATATGCAATTGATATGTTTCATATGGTCAGAGATAGTGACAGTTTCCTTAAAGAACTTTGCAGAATTACTAAGAATGGCGGTAAACTGATTATTGAAGACGGACATCAACCCAGAACTCTTTCCAGGGAAAAAATTACAGGTTCAGGTTCTTGGAAAATTACCAGTGAGAACAAAAGATTCATGGAATGTTCACCAATAAAAATAATCCGACAGGCCTCCTCCCTCAATAAAGCTTTTGAATAAACAATATCATCCGGAAATTTGTTATCAGNAATAATGACTATTGTAATGGAAAATTTGGTTATCTTGAAGATTAATATAATCTAATTTATATTTAACGATTTAAGCAGACTATTTTACACCATATTCTTATGGCAAAGATTATAAAAGCTCCTTCAATCATAAAAGGGGCAGGTAACAAGGAGAAGAAAATTGAAGAATTCTTTGGCAGGGTAAACAGCAATACTTCTGAAGTCAGTATAGCCAGAATGACAAGCCCTGAAGGGTGGGTTGAACCGGGGCAGTGTCCTGAATTCAATGAATATACTGTTGTTTTAAAGGGAAAAATTAAAGTTAAGACTAAAACTGAAGAAATAATCGTAACAGAAGGCCAGGGAATTATTACCGCTAAGGGCGAATGGGTACAATACAGCACTCCGTTTAAAGGAGGAGCGGAATATATTGCAGTCTGTCTTCCTGCTTTCTCACCTGACATGGTTCACAGGGATAACTAAAATAAAACTGCATTGACAATGTTACAAAATAAATTGCCGGCCATTTTTATTGGGCACGGATCACCAATGAATATCCTGGGAATAACAGGACCAGATGAAAAACTAAATGTTATTCATGAATCCATTCAGAACGGCAGTATCTCTATGAGAAGCTTTATAACAGACTAAAAAATATCTGTAATTGATATCACGGTTTACTGTTTCACCGTTTTACTATTCTTCCTGGCTTTTATTACAAGATAAATAAAAAACACTATTCCAAAAACCAGTAAAATATGTCCTACATATGGAAAAATCTGTTCTCTTATTTCATACAGATAAAACCCAATAATAGCCAGAATGATATTCCAGATACCGGCACCAATAAATGTAAATAGTATAAAATCGCGGAGATTCATTTTGGCAAGTCCGGCTGGTATCGATATAAGATGCCGGATACCCGGGACAAGCCGGCCAATAAAAGTGGAAATTTTTCCATTCCTAATGAAGTAATTCTCAGCATGTTCGACTTTTTCTTTAGAAAGAAGAAAAAGCCTTCCAATCTTCGATTCAGCAAACCTGTATACCAACGGCCGGCCAAGGTAATACGCAAGTGAATAGTTGATAAGGGAACCACACAGCGCACCTATGGTTCCAAAAAGCACAACAATAAAAACATTTAAATCGCCCTGCGCAGCTTTATATGCAGCAAATGGTACAACCACTTCAGAAGGAAGGGGTAAAAAGGTGCTTTCGATCGCCATCAGCAAAGCAACAGTAAAATAATTAAGATTGGCCATATACCAATCAAAGAGAGAATGAAACAGTTCCATCAAATCATTTTTTCAGATAAAGAGCCAAAGTTAATCAACATTTCGTTTTGCCAAAATTGAAACAGTATAAGGTTCCATATTTATTATAATCCCTTATCCTTTACTTTAATTCAATCATTACTACTGATTTAGGGGGCAATATAATGTTAAGTAAATCGCCCAGTTTTTTAGCACCATCAAACTTTGCCGGTTTAACTTTACCAGGACTATCAAATGTATTTATATCGGTGATCTTTGATGAGGTCAGAACCTGACCTGTTACTGTACTCCATTTTACCTGGTTAAGGGTGGTACTTAAAGTTATACTCTTGTTTGGGTCAATGTTTACCAAAGTAATATGAACAACGCCTGAAGAATCCTGTGAAGCAGAGACATTGAGTGCGGGAAGTGTTTGAGCATCAAAAATATAATCGGGGCTGGTGAATTTTACCGGAAGCATTTTTGCGTCCTGATGAACTTTATACATATCAAATACATGATAAGTAGGGGTCAGTATCATTTTTGGTCCATCAGTTAGTATAAGAGCCTGAAGAACATTGATTGTCTGTGCTAATTGTGCCATACGTACCCTGTCGCAATGATTATTGAAAATATTAAGGGTCGATCCTGCAATTATAGCATCGCGAAGACTGTTCTGCTGGTAAAGGAATCTTGGGTTTGTACCTGGTTCGGGATCTGTCCATATTCCCCATTCACCTACAACAAGTGCGACTCTTTTCAGAGAATCATACTTATCCATTATAGCTTCATGCTTTTTGATAATCTCACCTATCCTCAAAGCATTCCTCAATGTTCCGAAATAAGTGTTCTCGTCAAAGTTTGTTGCTGAACCTGTACTTGGTACCTGCCTTCCCTGCTGATCAGGAGCTCCTTGTCCGGCCCTCACTCTCGGAGGATTGGTATAATAATGAATATCCATTCCCCACATGCCTCCTCTGCCGGTACCGAGGCTTTTCATTAAAACTTCAGTCCAGTTATAGTCTGTCGAATTTGCACCGCTGGATATTTTCCTCAGTTGAGCTCCCGGATAGCTCTTGGCAAACTGAGAGTACTGCCTGAATTGTGTTGTATAGTACTCTGGAGTCATGCTTCCACCGCAACCCCAATTCTCGTTACCTATACCCCAGTAAGTTACTTTCCATGGTTTTTCCCGGCCATTCTGTTTTCGAAGATTTGTCATTGGACTCACTCCGTCAAAATTCAGATACTCAATCCATTTTGACATTTCTTCTACTGTTCCGCTGCCAACATTTCCTATAATAACAGGTTCTGTCTTAAGTAGTTCACAAAGCAGAAGAAACTCGTGAGTTCCGAAACTATTGTCTTCAGTTACCCCACCCCAGTTAGTGTTGACCATGGTTGGGCGTATGTTTCTCGGACCTATTCCATCACGCCAATGGTACTCATCGGCAAAACAACCTCCCGGCCACCTTAAATTCGGGATTTTAATCTTCTTTAAAGCCTCAACAACATCCAGACGGATACGATCCTGTTTTGGAACAGGCATGTTTTCGCTTACCCAGTAACCATCATATATACACCTTCCAAGATGTTCAGAGAAATGACCATAAATATGCCGGCTGATGGTATATTCAGATGCGGCAGCATCAACTGTCAATGCCACTGAAGATTGGCCATANCTATAAAGATTAGCAGCAAACATAGTGATAATCAACATCATACGTTTCATAACAACTAAATGTTTAAGGTTTTATACTATAGGTATTCAATATTTTGATTAATAATCTTAAAGATATTGATCTTAATGGTTAACCTGATCAAAAGGCAAAATATAATTCTAAATTCAGTAAAAAAGTTCAGATTCATTATTTATGATTTTCATTATGAGGTGACTTTTTTAACCATTTTGGAATGGCATTGGCCAGGATAATGAAAACACAAATCACTATAGATATAGTAAGGATAAGATTAATTATTCCGGGAATCTTAGTTGCTGAATCGGCGAGTTGAGGCAGATAAATATTCCTGATATTCAAATAAGCAGCTGTGAGAGTGGTTACTCCGACAAACGTCAGGGGTATAATTGTGACCCAGGCATATTTTGCTNTGCCCCTGTTTATGATAAAAGATGTGCTGATCACCAGTGCAATTGTAGCTAAAAGCTGATTGGCTGTTCCGAACATAGGCCATATAGTGGCGACAGTGCCTGTATAAATAAAGTAAGTCCAGGCAAATACAATAAGTCCGCTTGTTATAAGATTACCCGGCAGCCAATTGGCTTTCTGAAATGGCTTGTAAACTTTTCCGAAAGTTTCCTGTAGCACAAACCGGCCAATCCTTGTTCCTGCATCAATAGTTGTCAGTATAAACAATGCCTCAAACATTATTGCAAAGTGGTACCAGTACGACATGAGATGCTTCATCCCGGGTATTGAAGAAAATATATAAGCCATCCCGACCCCAAGAGATACTGCTCCACCGGTACGCCCTGCAATTTTTTCGCCCACACTGGCTGAAAGCTGGTCAAGATTTGTTTCGGTAAAACCCATTGCATGGAGCTTAGGAAGTATAGCCTGCAGCTTTTCAGCAGGTACATTTATCTGGAAATAATCGAGAGGAAGCAGGCTGCATGCAGCGATAAGTGCAAGTATGCTAACAGCACCCTCTGTAAGCATTGAACCTACTGCAATAATCTTTATATCTGACTCTTTCATTATCATCTTCGGGGTTGTTCCCGAGCTTACCAGAGAGTGAAATCCTGAAATTGCTCCACAGGCAATAGTAATAAAAAGGTAAGGGAACAGCCTCCCGGGTATGATTGGTCCTCCTCCCTTTCCAAACTCTGTAAATAAAGGCATCTTAATATCAGGAGCTACAATTACAACACCAATAGCCAGTAATCCGATTACAGAAATCTTCATGATTGAACTCAGATAATCCCTGGGAGACAGCAGAAGCCAGACAGGCAGAACCGACGCAAGGAATCCATAAATCGCTATAAGAATGGTAAGCGTTTTATGATCAAATGTAAACCATGATGAAAACTGAGAATCAGCCACATTACGGCCCAGTATTACTGCAAGTATCAACATCGCCACACCGAAAACCGTGGCTTCAACTGTCTTTCCTTTTCGCAGTTTAAACATCCAAAAACCCATTATTAGAGCTATAGGAATTGTTGAAGCTATTGTAAATGTCCCCCAGGGACTTTCGGCAAGAGCATTCACTACGACGAGCCCTAAACCGGCAAGTGCAACAATTATGATTAAAATTATAGCGAATGATGTTGTTGCTCCGCTCAGTCTGCTGATCTCTCTTTTAGCTATTTCAGCAAGAGATTTCCCGTCATTCTGAACCGAAGCAGTAAGGATTACAAAATCGTGAACTGCTCCTGCTACGACAGCACCGATCAGCATCCACAAAAATCCTGGCATGAAACCGAACTGAGCAGCCAGCACCGGTCCAACAAGCGGACCGGCTCCCGCAATTGCAGCAAAATGATGACCAAATAAAACCCATCTATTCATTGGGTAATAGTTCTGACCATCATATAATCTGTAAGCTGGAGTCTGATTCAGGTCATTTTTAACAGCAACCTTTGCAGCAATAAAACTGAAATATAGCCGGTAAGCAATGGCAAAGAGAGCAATAGCCCCGATTACAAATGGCATAGCATTCATCTGTACGATACTGTTTTAAAAATGGTTAATTAAAATTAATAAATTTTTTCAGATATCGAATAAATGTTTGTTTACATCTCTGCACAACCCATAAGTATAAATATCGAATATCAGATCAGTAAAGGCTCTTGCTATTCTGAAATAAACAAAATACATTTAGAAGAATATTTTGACACATTATTTCTAAAAATTGAATAATACAAACTAAATATACAGCCATAATGAAAATAATATTAACCGGATTGTTCTCAATGCTGATCATTAACTCGGCGCTTTTTTGCCAGACCGCAAAAGAATTTACTCCTTCCGGAGTCAATAATCTCCGGGCTCCTGCCTACCCTCTGATTACGATAGATCCTTATACCAGCATCTGGTCGTTTACCGACAAGCTTTATGAGGAGAATGTAAGACACTGGACAGGAACAAGCCGGACACTTATCGGTGTCTTAAGGGTTGATGGTAAACCTTACCGCTTCNTGGGTACGGAAGAGTCAATTCTTTATCCAATATTATTTACTGGTGATCTGGAATTCTGGAATGCCCGGTTCACAGAGGAGAAACCTGCTGAAGGGTGGGAAAAATCTTCCTTTAATGATTCAGCATGGAAAGAGGGGAAAGGAGCATTCGGTTCACGTGGTGCTTCCGTATCGACACGCTGGAGATCGAAGGATATCTGGGTTCGCAGGGAATTTACCCTGAATGAGGACTTTTCAAAATCTGACCTTATTCTCAAATTCTCACATGATGATCTTCTTGAACTGTATATAAATGGTATTCTGGTAGTTAAAACAGAAAATTCTCCTAAAACAAATGTCATTCTTCCTTTATCGGAAGAGGTTAAAAAAGCGCTNGTTAATGGCAAAAATATTATTGCTGCTCATTGTAATAACGAAANCGGAGGCTCATTAATGGACTTTGGGATCTTTAAAAACCCGGGAGTTAAAAAAAGCTTTGAAACCACTGCTGTCCAGAAATCGGTTAATGTTATGCCAACACAGACTTTTTACAAGTTCGAATGCGGACCTGTTCAGCTTGATCTTATATTCACCAGCCCGCTCCTGATGAATAATCTGGATCTTTTCTCCAGACCGGTCAATTACATTACCTGGCAGGGAAGATCGCTGGATGGGAAAAAACATGATGTTCAGATCTATTTTGAAGCTTCTCCTGAATTTGCGGTTAATAAAATAAACCAGTCGGTTATAAGCGATATGTTCACTGAGAACGGTCTTACATATCTGAAAACAGGTACCGTTGAGCAGCCTGTTCTGGCAAAAAAGGGAGATGACCTCCGTATTGACTGGGGTTATTTTTATCTGACTGCAAAAACAGATAAATCTGTAACAATGTCTGTTGGTGAGGCTCCCGGTTTAAAAAATGAATTTGTATCAACCGGTAAACTTTCCAACAAAATTGATAAGACGCTTCCTGAAAAGATGTTTCAGAAAATGACCGCTCTCTCCTATTCAAAACAATATGGAAAAGTTGGCAGCAAAATTATGAGCGGCCATTTGCTTATCGGATATGATGATATTTTTTCGATCCNGTATTTCGGTGATAACCTGCCTGCCTACTGGACAAAAGGAGGAACTGTCAATATAAAGCAAGCATTCGCTCTTGCTGAGCAGGAATATCTTTCTGTTATGGGACAGTGCTCTGCTTTTGACAAGCAGGTAATGACAGATGCTGAGGCAGCAGGTGGCAAAAAATATGCAGAAATGTGCGCTCTCACNTACCGTCAGTCAATTGCAGCCCATAAGNTGGTGAAGAACAAAGACGGTGAGATTCTCTTCCTCTCAAAAGAGAATTTTAGCAACGGGTGTATGGCGACTGTTGATGTCACTTATCCCTCGGCCCCTTTGTACCTTCTTTATAACCCCGATCTGCTTAAAGGGATGCTCAATGGCATATTTTATTTGAGTGAAAGCGGAAAGTGGACCAAACCATATGCAGCGCACGACATAGGAACTTATCCTATTGCAGCCGGCAATGTATATGGTACAGATATGCCAATTGAAGAAGCTGGTAATATGGTGATTCTCACTACTGCAATTTCGATAATTGAAGGCAATGCTGGATATGCTGAAAAGCATTGGGCTACACTTTCAACCTGGGCTAATTACCTTATTGAGAACGGACTTGATCCAGCCAACCAGCTATGTACTGATGATTTTGCAGGACATCTTGCTCATAATGCAAACCTTTCAATTAAAGCTATAATGGGTATTGCCGGTTACGGTAAGATGGCAGGGATGCTTGGGAAAAATGATATTGCTGCAAAATATATTGCCAAAGCCCGTGAAATGGCAAATGAGTGGATAAAAATGGATCAGGAAGGTGACCATTTCAAGTTGACCTTTGATCAGCCCGGCACATGGAGCCAGAAATATAATCTTTCCTGGGATAAGGCTCTTAAGCTCGAAATATTTTCAAAGGAAGTGGCTCAGAAAGAAATTGCTTATTATCTGACCAAACAGCTGACTTATGGTCTTCCTCTCGACAGCCGTAAAACCTACACAAAATCTGACTGGATTCTCTGGACTGCAGTACTGGCCAATGATATTAGTACATTTCAAAAACTTACTGACCCGGTTTGGAAATACGCCAATGAAACCACTACCAGGATGCCATTATCAGACTGGCATGAAACCACTGATGGAAAATCAGTCGGATTCAGGGCACGATCTGTTGTAGGCGGTTATTATATGAAAATGCTGGAACAGAAAATTAATAAAAAATAGAGCATGAAACCAGTACATTTAATTTTTATAACATCTTTATCCTGAGTGGTTTTAAATTTTTCATTTATCATTTCCTTATTATCCTCATATCAACAGCCTGGGCAATAATTATCGGAACCTGTTCTAAAACAGTATTAGTTGAATCGAGCTGAAGAGCCCTGATATCAGTAATACTTAAACGGCGGGAAAGGCCGTTAAGTAACAGAATAAAGTTTTCCCATTTAGTAAGCTTATAATCCCGGAGCATGATCCTGTCGATAAGAATATATTTGAAATCTCCGCTAAAATCATATCTTTTTAAAGAATCATAACTGCTGATCAGGTTTATCTCTCCCTCTTTAACAAGATCTTCAAGAACCTCATTAAAATATAGATATATTTTTGGTTCAACTTTAAATCCGATATGAAAATCAACTCTGATCAAAATGCCAGGAATTAAATGATGAACCTCATATTCAAACCTGTTAGGTTCATTCACCCTGTTAACATGTAGCAACCAATATGTTTCGGCTCTTTTAGGCTGTTTCTGAAATATTGAATACATGACTTTCGCCTCCACCTGATCGAAATTGTTTGCTTTTATTATATATACGAGGTTGGTTGCAGTTTTTGGAACACTCTTATCCTCTTTCAAATCCTTAAATAAATCAATATAATCTGCAATGTTGGCAAAAGTTATATAACGGTTTTTAATCTTCCTTCCAAAATACCAGCCTAACATTATAAGGAAATAAAATGAAGCCAGTAATAGGGTAAACCATCCTCCATATCGGAATTTGTGAAGATTTGCAATCAGAAAACTTCCTTCAATAGTAAGAAAAATAACCGCCATAATGATGGCAAATAGTTGATTAAGCCCGTTCTGATAAAGATAATACGATAACAGTAAAGTCGTCATTATCATTGTAATAGTGATTGCAAGTCCATACGCAGCCTCCATATTGGCTGATTCTTTAAATGAGATCACCACCAAACTGCACATGATCCACAGGAACCAGTTTACAAAAGGAAGATAAACCTGACCCTTTATAAAAGTCGGATGAAGTATCCTGAGCTTTGGCCAGAAGTTTAAAGAGACTGCCTCACTCAGAAGGGTGAATGATCCGCTGATTAACGCCTGACTTGCTATAATGGCTGCAGCAGTAGAGATTATTATTCCGATTAAAAGAAACCATTCAGGCATTATTGAAAAGAAAGGATTGACTCCGGAAACTGGTTCGCCATGAATGATCAGCCATGCTCCCTGTCCGAAGTAATTCAGAAGTAAAGTAATCTTTACAAATATCCATGAAACACGGATATTTGCTCTGCCGCAGTGACCGAGGTCAGAGTAAAGAGCCTCAGCTCCGGTGGTACAAAGGAAGACGGCACCAAGTAGAATGAATCCGCCCGGGTATTGTGTCAGAAACCTTATTGCATAAACCGGATTTATAGCCCCGAGTACACCAGGGTGTTGAATCAGTTGCGAAAACCCAAGGATCCCAAGCATCATAAACCAGACAACCATCATTGGACCAAAAGAGACACCAACAAAATTTGTCCCGAATTGCTGGATAAAGAAAAGCACAGCAAAAATTATCAGAACAATTGGAACCACCGGAATATTTGGATTGAAGAGCCTTAAGCCTTCAACAGAAGAGGTTACTGTAATAGACGGGGTTATGACTCCGTCAGCAAGCAGGGCTGCTCCTCCGATCATTGTCAGGATTGCTGCCCATGATGATTTTTTTTTCATCAATGCAAAAAGGGCAAAAATGCCACCCTCCCCATTGTTATCGGCCCTTAAAGTTATAATAACATATTTAATAGTAGTCTGCAGCGTAAGCGTCCAGAATATACATGATAAGGATCCATAAATTAAAAGCTCGTTGAAATTGCTTCTTCCGCCCAGAATGATGGCTTTCATGGTATATAGCGGACTTGTTCCGAGATCACCAAATACTATTCCCAGGGTTACTAAAAGACCGGCAAAAGAGAGTTTCTTAATGTCATGATTACCCATAACTGGCTATTTCATTCGTTTAATTCTGACAGCAACCGGTTGATCAATTGATATCGGGACCTTTTCTATAACCGTATTTGTGGTATCAAGCTGCAATGCTCTTAAATCAGTTATACTCAACTTTCGGGCAAGACTGTTAAGTGTAAGAATGAAATTCTCCCAATTTGTGAGCTTTAAATCACGCGACATAATCCGGTCAATGAGAATAAACCTGAAATCTCCCGGAATATCATGCTTTCTCAGGGAGGCAAAACTGCTTTCAAGCTTTATCTCCCCCGATTCTACCAAATCTTCAAGAACTTCCCTGAAAAAAAGATTTATCTTGGGAACAACTTTAAACCCTATAAGGAAATCAACCCTTATCAGAATACCCGGAATAATCTGGGTGACATGATATTCAAATTTATTTGGCTCATTCACCCTGTCAACATGCAGGAACCAATATGTGTCAGCGCGTTTAGGTTGTTTCTGAAATATTGAATAGATGACTTTCGACTCAACCTGATCGAATCTGTTGGCACGAATTATATAAACAAGATTAGTCGCAATCTTAGGAACTGACTCATCTTTTGAGAGATCTTTAAACAGATTTGCATATTTATTAAGATTTGCGAATGATATATACCTGTTCTTTATTTTTCTTCCGAAATACCATCCGACCATCACTGAAAAATAAATTATTGCAAGTAACAGGGTAAACCAACCGCCGGAATTAAATTTGTTAAGATTTGCAATCAGGAAGCTGCCTTCTATTGTAAGATAGACCATTAACAATAGCACAACCAGCCTGTGATTCAAACCTTTCTGATACAGAAAATATGATAACAATAATGTTGTCATTATTTCTGTGATAGTTATAGCAAGGCCATAGGCGGCATTCATATTACTTGATTCCTGGAAGAAGAACACCACAAGGCTGCAGGCTATCCACAGAAACCAGTTTACAAACGGAAGATAGACCTGTCCTTTGTTAAGTGTAGGATATAATATTCTTATTTTTGGCCAGAAGTTAAGAGATACGGCTTCACTGATAAGGGTAAATGAACCGCTGATAATTGCCTGGCTTGCAATAATTGCAGCTGCTGTTGCAACAATCACCCCAGGCAATAATAACCATCTTGGCATTATTTCAAAAAAGGGATTGACATAAGTATTCGCAACGCCATGGAGCATTAACCAGGCGCCTTGCCCAAAGTAATTTACCAGAAGAGCTATTTTGACAAATGCCCATGAGACTCTTATGTTTGCTCTGCCGCAATGTCCAAGGTCAGCATAGAGTGTCTCAGCGCCGGTCGTACAAAGGAAGATAGCACCCAGTAAAAAAAAACCTCCGGGGTACTCACTTAAGAACTGGTAAGCAAATACCGGATTAATTGCGCGCAAAATATCGGGGTATAATACCAACTGTGATAATCCAAGAATTCCCAGCATCAGAAACCAAACAACCATTATGGGCCCGAATGAACTGCCGACAAAATTGGTACCGAATTGCTGGATAAAGAAAAGAGCAGCTATTATTATCAGAACAATAGGCACTACAGGTATCTGAGGATTGAAAAGTCTTAATCCTTCAATTGCTGACGTGACCGTAATTGATGGTGTTATAACTCCGTCGGCCAATAAAGCTGCACCTCCTATCATAGTCAGAACAGCTGCCCATGAAGATTTTTTCTTAATCAATGCAAAGAGGGCAAAAATACCTCCTTCACCGTTATTATCAGCCCTGAGGGTTATAAAAACGTACTTAATTGTGGTAGAAAGGGTTAGTGTCCAGAAAACGCACGATAGAGAACCATAGATCAACAATTCGTTAATATTGTGGGTTCCTCCGGCTAAAATTGCCCTCATTGTATAAAGAGGACTGGTGCCAAGATCACCGAAAGCTATCCCCAGGGTCACAATCACACCGGCAAAAGAGAGCTTTTTAATATCAATATGATGTTCGGTCTCTTTCATTAATCTTCACGGAACATTAAACTGGCTTCTGAAAATCAAAGCGCGCAAAGTTAATAATTTAGAGATAAGTTAAAAAGGAATATTCCTCAAAACAAAACGGAGAATAAATAGATATCCAGGATGTTTTCACTTTGGGCTTATTGAATATCATTATCTTTATCTTTGCCAGCAATAGAAATTCTTATAAATAACTTCGATAATTCAGATTAGATTTAAGTAACCTTCATTATAATGTCCAG
>JGI24132J36420_10000405_pt1 | contig 20982 bp, 16 predicted proteins | sample BarGraNGADG00212_3_FD_36420 | JGI IMG/M metagenome (IMG submission 36420) | reverse complement strand
CCCCGACGCTACAGACTCACACTGTCACCCTATCCACCCGCTCTGATGAACCATGCCCGCTATGCGACGCAACGGCACCGATTTTGGAGTAGCAAGTTCCATTCCTGAGGCGGTGAGCTAGAAGCCCAGATCGGCGGCGGCCACGCCCACGGGGCGGTCATCCTTGGCTAGGCCGGCGGCGCGGGGTCCGCGGCGATCGCGGGCCATGGTGAGGATCGCCTTCGCCTCCAGCCTCAGGGTCTGGTCCCCGGCGGTCCAGATCAGCAGCTCCTCTTTTGCGCCCAGAGGCGCGGCGGCCGCCAGGGTGTCCTTGGGCTGCAGCCCCGTGGCAGCCACGCCTCCGGTGGCTCGACCCTTCGCCGGGTACTCCTCCAGGGATGTCTTCTTCAGCATGCCGGTGCCGGTGATGGTCGCCAAGTAGCGGCGATCCCTCTCGATCACCGGGAAGGCGGCTATTACCTCCGCGCCGGCAGCCAGAGCGATACCCTGCACCCCCTGGCCCACGCGGCCGGACGCCCTCAACAGGTCATCGGAGAATCGCAGCGCCTTGCCGTCGGAGGTCAGTACCAGGTAGTGGCAACCCCCCTCGGAGGAGAAGGCCGCCTGGACCTGGTCGCCCTCCACCAAGTTCAGGTCTGCCAGGCCGTTGGTGTCCGCGCCACGGTACTCGTACAGCGAGGACTTCTTCGCCCTACCGTTTCGGGTGAACTGGACCAGGTAGCGCTCCTGAGAGAAGGCGTCGGTGGCGAAGGCCCCTACCACCTGCTCTTGGGGACCCAGGTTCAGCAGACGGCGGACCGTCTCGCCGCGGCCGCCGGTTTCCGGGAGGTTGTTCGCCCGCACGGAGTACACATTGCCCAGATTGGAGACGAACAGTACGTAGTCCATGGTGCTGGCCTCGAAGGCGGAGAGCAGCGGATAGTCCTTGCGAGCTTTCCTGCGACCCTCCCCCAACAAACGCAGATAGCCATCGGGCGATAGCAGCAGCTGCAGGCTTTTCGCCTCGATGATGTTCTGCACCTCCGTTATTTCGACGGGGCCGGCCCTGTCGATCGCAGTCCGGCGCGGGTCGCCGTGCTTCTCTCGTACCTCCCGGTACTCGCTCTTCAGGAGATCTACCAGCTTTGTCTGGTCGCCCAAAATTGCCTCCAGCTCGGCAATGCGAGCCTCGAGCGTCTTTCGCTCCTCCTCGTACCTGCCCGCATCCAGCTTGGTGACCTGGGATAGGGTCATCTGGGCGATGGTCTCAGCCTGGATCTCGGAGAGCTTGTACCGTTTCTGGATCTCCAGCTTCGCCTCGTCGCGGTTGGCCGCCTGCTGGAAGATCCTCACGATCGGCTGGGCGTTGGCCGCGCCGATGATCAACCCCTGCACGACGTGCAGACGGGCGTTGGCCCGCTTCAGCTCGTACTGCAGCCGCTTGGTCAGCACGTCCACCTGGTGGCCGTTCCAGTGCGTCAGAATCTCCACCATGCCCACCCGGCGCGGTTCCACGGCCGGCTTGCCGGCCTGGCCCATGAGGAACACCATCTGAGCGGTGTAGTTCTGCTGCAGCTCGGTGTATTGGAAGATGGCGTTCAGCACCTGGGCGGCGTTTGCGTCCTTCCGCAGTGTCAGCACGATGCGCAGCCCGTGATCCTCGTCGGATTCGTCCCGGATCTCCGGCAGCAGCCCGTCGATCTTCCTCTGGTTGATCGCCTCGGCAATGGAGCCCTTGATCTTGTCCTTGGTGGTGAAGGGGATCTCCGTGATCACTAGCGCCTTGCCCTTGGGGCCCTCTTCCAGCCTGACGGTGCCCCGCATGGCGAAGCGTCCCTTGCCCGTCTCCAAGTACTCCGCGATCCCCTCCTGCCCCAGCACGCTGCCGCCGGTGGGGAAGTCTGGCCCCTGGATGAAATGCATCAGCTCCTTGGTGGTCATCTCCGGCTTGTCCAGCAATGCGATTGCGGCGTTGATCACCTCGGTCAGGTTGTGGGGCGGGACGTTGGTGGCCATGGCGACGGCCACGCCGGAGATCGGGTTGACCACGGGTGGGAGGTGTCCGGTGAGGTAGAGCGGCTCTGTGATCCGAGGGTCCTGCAGGTAGGTTGGGATCAGCGGCACCGTCTGCTGGTCCACGTCCTTGAGCAGTACCTCCGCCACCAGGGATAGCCGCGCCTCCGTGTACCTGGCGGCGGCCGGCGGATCGTTGTCTATGGAGCCCATGTTGCCCTGTCCGTCGATCAGGGGGTAGCGCAGTGTGAAGTCCTGGGCCATGCGGGCCATGGTCTGGTAGATGGCGATGTCACCGTGGGGGTGGAAGTCGCCGGTGACCTGGCCGACGATCTTGGCCGACTTGATGGTTGTCTTGCCGGCGCGGTATCCGTTGATGTACATGCAGTAAAGGATGCGCCGCTGGACCGGCTTTAGGCCGTCCCGGGCATCGGGGATGGCGCGATCGACGATGGTCGCCGCCATGTACTGGGCGTAGTTGCGCGGGAAGAGGACCGCGAAATCCTCGTCCCGGATGTCCTGATCTGGTACTAGAACGTCATTTGACATAAATCAATCCGCGAATAGAGTGATTGTGGGGACACCCCACGCCCCACCAGGCGCTGCGGCCTGGACCCGCTGTGGGCTACACGTCCAGGTTGCCGGCGGCCAGGTGCTTGGCCTGTTTGGCCAGCAGCGCCCGCCGTGCCTCGGCGTTCTCCCTGGCCATCAGGTCGTTCACGATTTTGCTGGCCAGCGCTGAGTCTTCCATGGTCACTCGGCGCAACACCCGCTTCGCGGGGTCCATNGTGGTTTCCCGCAGCTCGGACGCGTTCATCTCGCCCAGCCCCTTGTATCGTTTGAACTCCTGGGTGGCGGCGTCCGGGTGCCCCCGCAAGAACTTCTTGCGAGCCTCGTCGTCGGTAAGCCACAACATCTTCCCCTTGTACTTCACCGAATAGAGGGGCGGGCAGCCCAGGTAGATGTGCCCATCCTCGAGCAGCCCCGGCATCTCCTGATGGAAGAGGGTGAGCAGCAGGCAGACGATGTGGCTGCCGTCCACGTCGGCGTCCGCCAAGAGAATGACCTTGTGGAATTTGAGCCGCTCGATGTCGAAGACGTGGCGGGTGCCGGTGCCGATCACCGAGATGATGGTCCGGATCTCCTCGTTGTCCAAGATTCGCTGGAGGGAGGCGTTGGCCACGTTGAGCGGCTTGCCCTTGAGGGCCAGGATCGCCTGGAACTCGCTCTTGCGGGCCTGCTTCGCGCTGCCCCCGGCGCTCTCGCCCTCTACCACGAACAGTTCGTTCCGCGCCGGGTCGTTGCCGTTGCAGGCCGCGAACTTTTTGGAGAGAGAGACGTCGATCAGCTCCGACCCCTTCTTCTGGCCGGTGCGCGCCAACTCCTCGGCCATCTGGGCCTCGTTGCGGGCCTTCTGGGCCAGGTGGATCTTCTTCAGCCACTCCTTGGCCTGGGTCTGGTTGGTCTCGAACCAGTCGATCAGCCCCTCGATCACCACGGATCGGACGATTCCTTCCACCGGCGCGTTGTTCAGCCGGTTTTTCGTCTGCCCCTGGAACTGGGGATCGGCCAGCTTTGCGGAGACCACCACCGCCAGCCCCTGCTGGATCACGTCCGGCTTCAGCGACTCCTTGGCGCGGTCCTTTATCAGGTTCCACTTGAGGGCGTAGTCGTTCACGACCTTGGTGAGGGCCGCCTTGAAGCCGATCTCGTGGGTGCCACCGTCGGGCGTCCGGACCCCGTTTGCGAAGGACAGTAGCTGGGTCTTGTAGCCCCGATCCGGCTGCAGCACCACCTCCACCGAGACGGCGTCCTTGGTCTTGACGATGGAGATGGGTTGCTTGAAGAGTGGCGGCGCGGAGGCGCTGGCCAGGGTCCTCACGTAGTCGGCCAGCCCGTACTGGGAGTGGAGGACGTTTCGGACGTTCTTCCTCGTCTCCTCTTCCCAGTAGGTCAGCTCGATCCGCAGCCCGCTGTTGAGGCAGGCGGTGGCCTCCATGCGAGAGAGGAGGGTCTCCACGTCGTAGGTGGCGTCGTCGTCGAAGATGGACGGGTCGGGCAGCCAGCGGATCTGGGTGCTATGGAGTTTAGAGGAGCAGGATTCCAGGCTGTAATCCATCGCCTCACCCTGCCGAAACTGCTGGTGGAAGTGCTGGCCGTCGCGCCAGATGTCCACGTCCAACTCCGCGGCCAGGGCGTTGATCACGGTGAGGCCCACACCATGGAGACCGCCGGCCTGCTTGTAGGCGCCCGGCTCGAACTTGCCACCGGTGAAAGGCTTGATGAAGATCCATGTGGCGGTTGGTAGCACCGTGCCGCCCCACTCCTTCAGGTCGATGGGAATGCCTCGAGCCTCATCTTTCACCGTCGCCCGGCCGTCCGCGTCTATGGTGATCTCCATCGTCGTGCCGTAGCCCGCGTTGAACTCGTCGACGACGTTGTCGATCGCCTCGTAGACCAAATGGAGCAAGCCTGCTGTGGAGGTGTGCCGATGTACATGCCCGGGCGCTGCCGGATGTGTTGGACCCCCTCCAGGATCTGGATCTGGTCGCCGGTGTATCCAGTCTCGCCCGCTCCGTTGCCGTTGCTTGCGCCTTTGCCGTTCTTGCCGTTGCTGGCTTGAGGCTGGGCGACGGTCCGCGTTGCCACAGGCTGCACGGAAAGGGGCGTGGAGGGCGATGGCTTGCGACTCCTGGAGGGAGACTCCTTAGCCGGAGCCTTGGTCGTGGGTGCCGGCGCCTTGGTCGCGGGTGCCGGCGACTTTCCTGCCGTGTGCGATGCCTTGGCTTCGGATGAGGTCGTCTTGGCCTCGGCGGGTGCCTTGGCGCTCTTCTTCGGCTTGCTCTCCTTGGAGGTGGAGGGACGCGGGGCAGTCTTGGCTGCCTTTGCGGTGCGCGCGGACGCACCCTTTCCCCTGGCTTCCTGGTCCCATGCCATCACCAGTTGCCTGGGGTCAGGGTCGCGCGGATCCGGCTCCGGGTCCACATTCGGCCCGGACTTGGACCCGGAACCGAAAAGCTTGACTACCAATGTCTACCTCCGTGGAAAGTGAAACCGAGGTCGAGGCCTTGACCAACCTGCAGGCCGGCTGGAGGCGCACTGTGGAGACACGGACCACACGGAGAGGGGTGAGACGTCCTCATAATGATTCCGGGTCTCCGCGACCCCTGAGGGCGGCCGCGGTCCAGAGCGGCGCGGAGCCGCACAGCGCTAGACAAGACTCTCTCGACCGCGCGCATGTTAGCAGATGAGGCAACATATCAACAATCCTAGTCTCCCCGTCACTTTACCACAATGGTCCAGGCCGTCCGTTCAACGCCGGAGGAGGGTCTCAGACCCGCCCGCGATACTGGCCGCCGCACCCTGCAGCAATAGAACAAGTGTTCGGATAATACCACTCTTGTCAGGGGCTGTCCAGACCACAGGCCGGCACGCGTTTGCCCGGAATTCTTACCGTATCGACCGTATCCACCAAATTGAAGCCGAGGGTGCAGCATGCCCTTTTCGCGGAATTCGAGACGGTCATGGGTGGACTCGAGCGTCGGGCCGTAGTGGTGTGACCCTGATCTCGCCCTCCGAACGCAGACGTGAGCGGCCCGCCTCTGAACGACAAAGGCGGGCCGCCCGTGCTGTCTTGGCTTCTTCTTGACTACTTCTTCAGGCGTGAGAGCACGTCGGGGTTGGCCGGGGTAATGGGGGGCTTGCCCGACAGGACCGCCAGCACATTACCAGCGGCCAGATCGAGCATGGCCTGCCTGGTCGCCACAGTGGCGCTGCCGATATGGGGCAGCACCACCACGTTGTCCATTTTGAGCAGCGGGTTGTTGGTCGGGGTAGGCTCCTTCTCGAAGACGTCGAGCCCGGCCCCGGCGATCCTTCCCTCTCGCAGCGCCGAGATCAGCGCCCTCTCCTCCACCACCGGGCCTCGAGCGGCGTTGATGAGGAAGGCGGTGGGTTTCATCTTGGCGAGCTGAGCATCACCTATCAGCCCTCTGGTCTCGGGCATGAGGGGCATGTGGACAGAGACGAAATCGGCCTCGCCCAGCAGCGTGTCCATGTCGACGTACTGGTAGCCGAACTCCTTCTCCAATTGCTCACGGCGAACGGTGTCGTAGTAGAGCACCTTCATATGGAAGCCCAGCGCCCTGTGGGCCACCGCCGCGCCGATGCGACCGAGGCCGATGATGCCGAGGGTGGCGTGGTGGACGTTGGTTCCCAGGAAGGTGGCGGGGCCGCCCAGCATCGTCCACTCCCCAGCTCGCATGAAGCGCTCGGCCTCGCCGATGCGCCTTGCCACGTTGAGCAACAGTGTGAAGGCCAGGTCCGCGGTGGTGTCGGTCAGCACGTCCGGGGTGTTGGTCACGATGATCCCGCGCTGCGTAGCCGCAACGGCGTCTACGTTGTCGAACCCAACCCCGACGTTGGCGATCAGGCGCAGCTTTGGCGACTTGTCCATCAGCCCCGCGGTCCAACGGTCGGTGCCCAGCACGGCTTCCACGTCGGTCACGGACTCCTCCAGCACCTCGGCGGGGCAGCGACTCTCCTTGGGCCAGAAGGACACTTCGCACTGAGCGGAGAGCCGGGCCAGGGTGCTATCGGCTACTGGTCTGGTAATAAAGACCTTGGGTTTCGACATATGCACTCCTCCATAACCGTCCGGACCGGGTCCGGCGGGGGGTCGGGTTATCGGCTGCTACTTCGGCAGCTTGTCCAGGATCAGATCGATATAGCGCTGCCTGGGCAGAACCAGGAGCGCGGCGTTCACCCCATGCTCGGCCTGCTCGAAGTGTGTGTCGATGACGAACACCTCGTCGTTTTCCTGGGCCAGGTCGGCGAGCACCGTGTCCATGACGGCGGCCGACATGTCTACGGCCACCGTAGGGGGGGAGGGAGAGATGTTCAGTCCGGTGCTGTCCGCGAGAGCGGCCAAGAAGAAGGAACAGGTGATATTGCCAACCTCACTAAGCGCCGAGCGTGCCATGTCTGACAGCTCCGGCCCGCTCTCCTCCGGCTCGCGGAGGATCATCGCCACCAACTCGTGAGCATCCTGCAGCGGCAGAAGAAGCAGCATGTGACCCTGTACTTCGCCAGTGATTTCAACGTAGGAAGCCGCGGTGAGGACATCCGGTCCACCAACCAGATCCGGCACTTCGGGCATCGGTACCTTTCGCACCTGGGCCGCCCTGGCTTCTGTGGCTGTGCCCGTCATCTCGGAGAGGCCCCGGCCAGATCGCTGGAAACCTATGTCAGCTACCACGGAAAGAGCCCTCAGCACGTCGCTGAGGCGCCGGCCCCGATTGGAGGCTCGCCGATCGACTTCGCTACCCCGGCTCACCGACACATTGCTTTCCTCGTTCATTCTCCCTCCCAGATCCCCTGCTGGTTAGTAGCCACCGGATGCACTCCTCCACGTGTAATTGCCTACGCCAATCTGGAAAACGGGACCGGCAGAAAAGAGCGGAAATCGACTGCGGAAGGGATGACAATAAGCGACCGCAAGAATGAGTGAGATAGACAACTATGCCGACGCACAGTCTACCACTACTTTAACGCTCGCGAAACGGGCGGAAATGGCCATTCCTCAAGCTCGGCAAGCTCATCGCGGAATCACGAAGACGCTGCTCGATGTCGTATACTGAATGGCCCACGGCGAACCCAATCTATGGGGAGTACGTATGCTGCCGGATCTGCCGACCCTCGCCCTGTTCATGGCTGCNACTCTCATGCTTAACCTCACTCCCGGCCCAGACATGCTGTACGTGATCGCGAACAGCATGGGGCGTGGCCAAAAGGCCGGTGTCGTCTCCGCCTTCGGCATCGGGGCCGGAACCTTGGTCCACACCTTCGCGGCGGCCTTCGGCCTTTCGGCTCTGCTGATGTCCTCGTCGCTGGCCTTCGACGTGGTGCGCTACGGCGGCGCGGCCTACCTGATCTACCTCGGGATCAGGGCCATAGTCAGCAAGGAGAGCCGAATCCCCACCGGGCGCCTGGAGCAGGAGGGGTTGGGCAAGATCTTCCGCCAGGGGATGGCAACTAACGTCCTCAATCCCAAGGTTGCCCTCTTCTTCCTCGCTTTTTTACCCCAGTTCGTGGACCCTGCCCGGGGCTCCGTCGTGCTTCAGTTCGTCCTGCTTGGCACCCTCTTCAACACGTCCGGCACAACGGTGAACAGCCTCGTCGCGCTGGCCTCGGGATACGCGGGGGAGCGGTTAGGGAAAAGCCCCGGTTTCGCGCGGACCCAGCGCTGGTTCACAGGGAGTGTTTTCGTGGCGTTGGGAGCCCGAATAGCGCTGGCGGGACCCAGGTAGGGGCTAGCCTTGGATTTCGGTAGACTTCATGGGGATCGTGGTTCGCTGACCTGACTGCCTGCCGCTTACGTGTGACATCGACAGTGAGCCTGTCTGCAATGGCTCTAATGCAGAGCGAGCGGCGACGGGCTCCGTCTCGGCGGACACCGCCTCTCCGTAGCCCAAGGATTGCCCCGTCCGTGGGTCCAGCAGATCCCTCAATCCNTCCCCCAGCAGGTTCAACCCCACCACGGTGCAGGTCATGGCGNNGCCCGGGAAGAGAGCAAGCCACCAAGCGCTATCAAGGTAGTTGCGTCCGGTGGCCATCAGCGCCCCCCATTCGGGCATAGGCGGTTGAGCGCCCAGGCCGATGAAGCTGAGACTGCTGCCGGTAAGCAGCGCGGTGCCCATGCGCATCGATGTGAGGACGACGACCGGGGATAGGATGTTGGGAAAGACGTGATGCCACATGACGCGGTGGTCGTTGGCTCCCAGGGCGATGGCGGCCTCGGCATAGGGCATGCGGCGCGCACCAAGGGTGGTGTTTCGCACGATGCGGTAGAAGGCGGGCACCCCCATAAAGCCGAGGGCGAGGATCAGGTTGTCCAGGGAGGCGCCGAGTCTGGCGACGATGACGATAGCCACCAGTGCGCCCGGCAGCGATAGCCAGCCGTCCATGACGCGGGAGACCATCTGGTCGGTCCAGCCGGTGTAGTAGCCGGCCAGGCTGCCGAGGATCACGCCGGCAACCAGCGATATGGCCACGCTGACCACGGCGATGCGAGCCGCCAGCCAGGCGCCGGCCGCAACCCGGCTCAGGAGGTCGCGGCCGAGAGCATCGGTGCCGAAGGGATGGTCCGGCCCGGGCGGCAAAAGNCGGGAGTTGGGCAGTATCTGGTCCGGGGCGTAGCTGCAGAGCAGCAGCGCCAGGAGGGCACCGATAGCCACCAGGGCGATCAGGGCGGTGCCCAGGTAGAGGGCCGGGGCGCGAAGGAAGTTGTTCCAGGCGGGCGTCCCCCACCTGTTGTCGGCCGCGGAGCGTTTCCTGGGAACAGGGCAGGGTGCCTGAGGACTCAACATCAGCCTGACGAGGCTGTGGCAGCGCCACGCCATCGCCAGTGCGGCGGCCTTGAGTTCGGACTGTCTCGTCATATCGCCTCGTGGCGCACCCGCGGATCGAGGGCACCGTGGAGAAGGTCGACGATAAGGTTGACCGAGAGGCAGAGGGGCACCACGGCCAGCACTGCCCCCATGACCACGGGCAAATCCCTGTCGAAGATGGCCTGGACCGTCAGCCGCCCGAGGCCAGGCCAAGCGAAAATGGTCTCGATGACGAAGGCCCCGCCGATCAGGTGGCTGAGGTTTAGCCCCATCATAGTAAGGGCGGGGATCAGGCTGTTGGGCAGGATGTGGCGCAGCATCAGTTGGCGCGGGTTGAGCCCCTTGGCCGCAGCGGTGCGGACGAAATCGGCTCTCTTCACNTCGATGACGCTGGAGCGCACCAGCCTGGCGACCATGGCGGCGCCCGGTAGGGCTAGACTGATTGCCGGAAGGATCAGGTGGGACATGCTGCCGTAGCCGAAGACGGGCAGCCAGTGCAGGCGCAGGGAGAAGAGCATCACCAGCAGGAGAGCCACCCAGTAGGGGGGGACTGCCAACCCCATGGCCGTGCCACCCATGGCCAGCAGGTCCAGATGGCTGCCGGGCCTCGACGCGGCCAGCACCCCCAATCCAAGGCCCGCAACAGTGGCGATCCCCATGGCCACCAGCGCCAACAGCAGGGTGGGGAGGATCCTCTCGGCCACCAGATCGGTCACGTTGCGGCCGTTGACCAGTGAGTGGCCAAGGTCGCCCTTGGTGATGGCGGCAACCATGTAGCCCGCGTAACGTTCGGGCAGCGGGGCATCGAGATGCATCTGGCTCCGCAGTGCCGCCACCTGCTCAGTGGAGGCATTCTCGCCGATCAACGCCTCCGCAGCGTCGCCGGGGGCGAAGGTCAGGGCGAGGTAGGCGACGAAGCTGACCACCAGAACCGTCACCAGCATGCCCCCCAGACGCCTCAAAAGATACCAGCTCATTTCCTCTACTCTACCCTAGTTCCCGCTCAGGGTAACGTCGTTTACCAGCATCCGGCCCAGCGATCCCACCTTCAGCCCCTGCACCCGATTCCGGGACACCATTCCCTCCATTGGGTAGTAGAGCGGCTGCCATGGGGCGTCGGCCAGGATCAGCTTCTGAGCCTCCTCGTAGACCTGGCCACGCTTCGTGGGATCCACCTCCCTCAGCCCCTTTTCGAAGAGGGCGTCCACCGTGGGGTTCGAGTAGAAGACCCTGTTGGTCTGCCGAATTCGAGAGGTGGATAGGTATATGTTCAGGGCGTCGGGATCGTTCCAGTCGTACCGCCACAGCAGCAGGTCGAAGGCGCCCTCCGTCGTGGCCTTCATCACCGCCGATGAGTCCAGCTGCTGTATCTCCACCGGCACCCCAATCGCCTTCAACTGGCTCTGGAGCACCGTGGCTATGGCCTCGTTGGGAGATCGAGTGGAGGTGAGCAGCCTGCCCGTGAGCTTCTTACCGTCCCGCTGCCAGCTTCCGTCTGACCCCTGGGCAAATCCCGCGTCTGCCAGCATNGCCTTGGCCTTGGACTGGTNGTAACCCTGGCCGAAGCTGGACAACGCCTTGTTGTAGCCGGGGAGGGAGGGCGGCAGGGGCGTGCCCGCCTCGATCCCCAGGTCGGAGAGGGCAGTCTTCACGATTTCCGACTTGTTCACAGCGTAGGATAGCGCCTGCCTAACCTTTGTATCATTGAAGGGGGCCTTGGCGCAGTTGTAGCCGAGGTACACCAGGGAGTCCAGGTTCACGGGCTCCACGTGCACGTTTTTGTCCTGGGCAAGGCTGGACATCTGGGAGGGCTCGGTGATGAAGATCACGTCCACGTCGCCCGCCTGGAGGGCGGACATCTGGGTGCCGGCATCCGGGATCAGCTTGAAGACCAGCTGTTCGAGCTTGACTGCGCCCCGGTTCTCGACTTCCGTGGGATCCCAGCTGTAGTCCGGATTGCGCACAAGGGTGATACTCACCCCTCGTTTCCACTCGCCCAGCTTGAAGGGACCCGTTCCCACCGGCTTGTTGGCAGCGTCATCGCCGGCAGCCTTGACTGCCGAGGGGCTGAGGATGCCCATGTAGGGCATGGAAATGGTGCTCCAGAAAGAGGCGTTCGGTTGGGCGAAGGTGAAACGGACGGTGCGGTCGTCCACGGCCTCGACCTTGGCGATATCCTTGACGTTGCCCGCGATCGGTGACTTGTCCCCCACCGCCTTGAATCGCTCGAAGGTGAAGACTACGGCAGCGGCGTTCAGCGGCGAGCCGTCGTGGAACTTGACGCCGCCGCGAAGGGTCATCGTGATTATCTTGCCGTCCGGCGACAGCTGCCAACTGTCCGCGAGGTGGCCGGTATACTGTCCGTCTCGCTGTCGGGTGACCAGGGTGTCGAAGATGTAGGGCAGCACCAGGTTCAGCCCGGAGTTGGCCGCCCCTTGGGGATCCATGGCCGTCGGCTCGGCGGTCATCGCCCTGGTGAGGGTACCGCCACCGCTACCACTAACGGGGGTGGGTTGAGTCTGGCCACAGCCGACCAGGGCTATGACGATGGACAGCAGTATCGCAACGCGGGCAATGGCGCGCATTCCTACCTCCTCAGGATGGACTCCACGGCCAACTGGCCGCCGTGTATGCAGTCGGGCAGGCCGACCCCCCGATAGGAGCTACCAGCAATATGAAGCCCCGGCTGGGCGGCGCAGAGCAAGTCGATTTCCGCCATGCGGTCCAGGTGCCCGACATCGTACTGCGGGTGGGCATCCCTCCACCGATAGACGCGGGTCAGCACCGGTTCAGACTGGATCCCCATTAGGGCCCGCAGCTCCTCTCGGGCCATAATCACCATCTCGTCCTCGGGCAGGCGTGCAGAAGAGTCGTCTGCTGCGCTGCCGACGAAGCAGCGCAGCAGGACGTGGTCGGCGGGCGCCCTTCCGTCGAACTTGGTGGAGCTCCAGGTGCAGCCGCTGATCCTCCGCCGCTCTTTCCTAGGGATCACGAAGCCGAAGCCGTCAAGTGGGTGGCCCAGGGTATCCTTTCGGTAGCCGAAGGAGACGGTGGCCGTGGAGACGTAGCGGATCAACTTCAGTCTCTCGGCCAGCTTAGGGCCTATCCCTGAGAGCAGGGGCGCGGCATCCCTGGCCGGCACCGCCAGCACTACCTCCTCGGCCTCCACTTCTGCACCGTCGTCCAGTCTGAGCGAGTAGCAGCCATCGGCGTTGCGCCGAAGCCCAATCACCGTGCGACCCAGCGCCAGGCGAGTGCCATTTAGGCGGGTGGTGAGTGCAGAGGTCAGCTCCTCCAATCCATCTCTCAGCGTCATGAAGGCCGGCAGCGACTTGCTGTTGGAGGGCGGGCGAGCCGTTTTGGCCGCCAGCATTCCCCGGATCAGGCTGCCGTACTTCTGTTCGATCTGAGAGAAGCGAGGGAAGGTAGCCAAGAGGCTCTGACGCTCCGGGTCCGATGTGTGGATGCCTCCCATAAGCGGCTCCGCAATCTTGTCCAGAGCTTCGCTCCCCAGCCTTCGCCGAACGAAGCTGGCAACGCTCTCGTCCTGTACCTTTCGAGGACGGGGGATCACGAGGTCGAGCCCCATCCGCAGCTTCCCCAGGGGAGAGATCAGGGTGGAGAGGGCGAAGGGCGCGAAGCGGGTGGGTACAACGAGAAGCACGCCGTCCGGCAGGGTACGCAGCCGGCCCTGCCAGAGGATCGAAACCTTGCGGCTGGCCTCGTTGGTCCCGACCAGTCGATCCTCCATGCCGAGACGGCGGATCAGTTCCACCCCCCACGGTTTCTGTGTGAGGAAGGAGTCGGGCCCACCCTCGACCGCGAACCCATCTTCGTGGTGAGTGATCACCTTGCCGCCCAGCCGAGTATCTCGCTCTATCAGGGTGCAATCAACGGATATTCCGGCGGCCCTGGCCCCTTCCTGCAGGTAGTAGGCCGCCGCCAGCCCGGTGATCCCCCCCCCAACTATGGCTATTCTCATAGACCCAACTCTATCCATTTGTGTCCTTATGATCTTTCAGCTTGTCGATTCCGTTCGAGAACGCCCTCACTGTCTAGTCCCCAGGCTTGCGCTCAAATAGCTCGACCGCGCCGGTCTGCACTTCGCCTAGCAGCGTCTCGATACGGCGCAGCAGTCTGGTGTTCGCCTCCTGGTGTGTTGCGGCAGGCTGGGGGCGCTCNACGATTGCCACCTCGAGGAGGGTCATTCGAAAGAAGCTGATTGCCTGGAGCAAATCCACCAGCGGTTGCCCGCTGCGCATCGCGTTGCGAGCGTGCTCGACGCCTAAGGCACGGGCCTCTGCCAGCAAAGCAGCGTTGTCGGTGGAGGCAGCCAGGTACTGGAGGGTCAGGCCGATGAGCCGGCGCCCGAGGAGACGCTGTATCTCGCGCTCCGGCCCGTCGTAGGCGGCAACCCACCGCTGGTGGGTGATCTCCTGGCGGGTCTGGGCGATGGCGTGGTCTGCCCATTCAGACTGGGAGACCGCGGGAAGTCGGGTTCGGTGGTGCTCCTGCTCGAAGCGTTCCAGATCGGCCAGCCAGAAGCGGCGGTGGCCCCCCGGGGTCAGGAAGGCGTCGATCTGGCCATCGTCCACCCAACGCCGTAGCGTGGTGGGGTGGATGCCCAGTCGCTCGCTTGCCTGTTCCAGGGTTAACCACTTGCGCCTGCCGGCCGCCGGCTCTCCCTCTGTCATGCCCTTGCTACCCCCGGAGCATTTTCCACGAGGGACGGGGCCTCTACGATGAGTCTGGCCGACCGTCCCGGCTGGGAACGAGTAAATCCGATCAAAACTGCACAAAGCTCTGCAATTGTATGTGAGTCTGGGTCGTGCGGTCAAGGGAAGAGAGAGCGCCGCGTGACATCGTGGCAATCCTCTTGTGCAGCGATTGCCACGATGGTAGGCTTTGATTTGGATAGCATTTCTCTTCTATTGCTTTTATTGGCCGCGCAGGCGCGGTCTTGACTGCCCCCTAGCATCGATGAGATGAGTGGAAGTGGAGGTGGCAAGTGGAGTCCGCCCCGGAGACGATACTCGTCGTCGACGATGATCCGCTGATCAGCAATTCCATAGCGTTCGCGTTGAGGCAGGAGGGGTACGCGGTCGTCTTGGCACCAAACGGCCAGTCCGCCCTGGGCGAGGCTGCCCGGCGGCACCCGGACCTGGTTGTGCTGGACGTTGGGCTCCCTGACATCAACGGGGTGGAGGTGTGTCGCAGGATTCGCCATGGCTCATCCGTGCCCATAATGTTTCTTACCGCCCGTCAGGAAGAGGTGGACAAGGTGGTAGGGCTCGACGCGGGCGGGGACGAGTACATCGCCAAACCGATCGGCATCGCGGAACTCGCGGCGAGGGTGCGAGCGCTATTGCGCCGCAGCCGGTTGCCGCCAGGGCCGTCTGCCTCCAAGGTGTACCGGGTGGGCGACGTGTCGCTGGACCCAGAGGCGCACCGAGTCGATGTGAGGGGAAGAGAGGTCGTGCTGACTCCGCGGGAGTTCGAGCTGCTACAGTTGCTTCTCTCCAATGCNGGCCGCGCCGTGACCCGNCAGCACACCCTGGATGCCGTNTGGGGGACCGAGTGGTTTGGAGACGAGAACGTTGTCGAGGTCTTCATCCGGCAGCTACGCCGGAAGATAGAGGAAAACCCGGACAGGCCCCGTATTATTGAGACGGTTCGCGGCGTCGGATACCGCTTTGCATTGTCGGCGCCACCCCCTCCCCCGATTTGGTACGGGGATGACTGCTAGATGTGGCGGTTACTAGTTGCTGAGTAGCCTTAGAACCAAGCTGATGCTGAGCCATCTGGGCCTGGTGCTCTTGGCCATGGTTGTGCTGGGTATCTACCTGCTGAGCAACATGGACTGGTTCTACCTCAACGCCACGCAGAACCGGATGCACGACGAGATGGCGATGATCAGCGGTCGCGTGGGGCCTCTGATGGCCGACGGCGATCGTGATGGGGTTCGGGCATACCTGGAGCAGTTGGGGCCAAACGTGGCGATCAGGGTGATGGTGGCCGATGCCGACGGCGTTATCGTCGGCTCCACGGAGCCGGAGGAGTCTCACCTAGTCGGCCGGCCGGGCCTCTCCTACGGCTTATCCAAGGCGCTGCGGAGCCGGATTGAGCAGATCGTCCAGGGCGAGAGCCAGCCGACGAATGACGCGGTGTACCTGGTGGCTCCTCTCGACTGGGACGGCAAGCAGGTGGGTGCCATTCGGCTCTCGTACCAGCTGGGGGACCTCTACAGCCAGATGGTTCAGCTGGCCACCACTATCCTGGTGGGCTTGGCCGTGGCATTGGGAGTCGGGTTGCTGGTGTCGCTAGTGCTCGCTCAGAGCCTCAGCGCCCCGGCTCGCCGGCTGGCGACGGCGGCTCGCGCCCTCAGCGCGGGGAATCTGGGTTATCGGATCAAGCCCCAAGGCAACGACGAGATCAGGGAAGCCGGGCGTGCCTTCGATGCCCTCGCCGACCGGATGCAGCAGTTGGAGTGGTCCAGGCAACAGCTGCTCGGAGACGTGTCCCACGACCTCCACTCCTCCATAACCGGCGTCGGCATGGCGGTGGAGGCACTTCAACGGGGCGCGGTGGACGATCTCGCGACCAGGGCACTTCTGTTGGATGGGCTGGCCAGCCACAGCCGCCGGCTGCACCGAATGGCCGACGATCTGCTGGAGACGGCCAGGATCGAGGCGGGGAGGCTCCAGCTTCGCAGATCCAAGGTCAGCCCGAGCGCATTGCTGCGCACGCTGGCGGCGGAGTTCACTGCCGAGGCGAACCAGCAGGGAGTGGTACTGCTGTTGGATGGGGGCTCCGAATTGCCGGCAACGTGGGCGGACGGTGTGAGACTGGCGCAATCGCTGGGGAACCTGGTGGAGAACGCCATACGGCACACCCCGCCCGGGTCTCGTGTGATCCTTGGCGGCGAGGCCGACGACGGCCATTGCAGGCTCTTTGTTCGTGATGAAGGTCCGGGGATCCCGAAGGAGGACCTTCCGCTGTTGTTCGATCGGTTCAAGAGGTTCAAGCAGGAGCGGCCCGGCAGGCTTGGCTTCGGACTCGCCATAGCCAAGGGGCTGGTGGAGGCTCACGGCGGCAGGATAGAAGTGTCCAGCACGATAGGCGATGGGACCACCTTCACTGTGGTGCTGCCCATTACCGGGGAGGAAGTGGGGCTCTAGCGGCTTCCAGCCTGCTGGCCGACGGACTACTAGCCTCCGGCCGCGGGTTGCCCCGGGTCGGTCTGCTGGTTCGCGGCGACCTCCGCCAACTGATCCATCTCCGCCTTCTCGAGGAAGGCCATGGCCCCGGTCCGGCTCTCGTTCGTTTCCCCGTGCCCAAGGTTTGGGAAGATCACCAACTCCTCTTTGGCCCCGAGATTGGCGATCGCCTTGGCGAATGCCTTAGCCCTCTCGACTCGGTTGGTGCCGATGTAGGTGGTGAAGTCCTGGGGCACGTCGCCCGAGGCGGTGTCCTTGTCCCCCACTCCGATCCAGAACGGGATCTTCTTGACCGCCTCAGGATCGAAGCGCTTCCCGCAATAGCTGTTGATGTCGGCGACTCCCAGCGGGAAGTCGAGCGGCGCTTGGTTGTCCGAGTCGGGGACGCAGGCGGAGGGAAGGGTGTAGCTGCCCGCCGACATGGAGGCCACGGCCATCACCTTGTCGGGGTACAGCAGCGCGAAGCGGTGAGCCGCCTGCCCGCCCCGAGAGAAACCGTACAGTAGCAGCTTGTCCCTCACGGTGAGCCCCGTCTGAGTGGACAGCGTGTCCAGCAGCGACTTCAACCAGGGGAAGTTGCTCTTTCCGTCGGCCTTGAGGGTCTCGATCTGCTTCCAATCCCCGTAGTTGAACTTGGGCACCACCAGCACCCAGCCGTTCGTCTCCGCCTGAGGGGCAAGGCCCTGGGCGAACTCATCTGCGTTGTCCCCCACACCACGAAACGCCGCGAGGACCGTGATGNGCTGGCCGCTGCGCGCGGAGTTGGGAATGTAGAGGTAGTAGTCGATGCCGTTGAAGTTGAGGGCGTTGACCACTCCCGTTTCCATGAGCAGGGGAATAGGAGACTCTGGTGGCGCTGCACCATGAGGGCTGGCGGAAGGATCATCCTGGGCAAAGGAATATTGTACTGGAGAGAGGCGCCCTAACCCCACAAATCCAGACGCGAGGAGAACCGCCACGAGGGCGATCGCCATGGCAAAGAGCCTGGGTTTCCAGTTGTTCAACAGCAAGACCTGCCGGAAGAAGTCGGATAGGACGACCTAAGCTGATCATTAGTATAGCGGTAAACTGGTTTTTCGACAAGCACCCAGGGGCGGATGCTTCCGCGATTGGTTTCGACCGGCTCGGTGCTGTCAGGCCCTGGGCTGCTACTGAAGTAGGTACCTCGTACGATAGCGGATTACCCCCATCAGCAGGCCGAACTGCAGGCTGGCGTCGAAGATCGTCCTGAACTGGTCGAAGTAGAACACCAGCAGATTGATGGCTGTGAGCGAGAGCAGAAGGCCGATGTATCCGATGCGGATAGCTCGTTTCTCTCGCCCGACTGCCATAAACCCAGCCGCCACCAGCAGTGGGAGGCCCGCCAGGCCGGTTAGGGCAAGGCGGATCTCTGCCGCAGCGGGGCTGAAAGCGCCTGAAAGCTGGCCGAAGGACACGAGCGTTGCCACGGTCTGATCGCGCACGTCGCCTGGGGCCAGCGCCAGAATCGGAAGGGAGACGGCAGCCACAGCCGCGGGAATCCCCAGCAGCAGGAAGCCGACCAGTATCAGGGTCTTCAGACGGCGACGTCCCAGGCGGCGAAGCTCCAGCCTTCGACCCCACTCCCTGATCCTCTCCCACTGGGTCGGTCGGTCAGGAACAAGCAGGAGGGTATCGCTCCCGAGGAAATCGAGCAGCGCGGCCGCCAGTCGCGCCAGATTCGGCTGCTCGCTGTGGCTTATGACGCGCTGCAGCCTGGCCTTCAAATCAGTCAGCTCGTGCGGCTCCAAATCGTTGTCCAGCACCGCCGACAGATCATCCATGGCGCGGTAAAGCTCGGCGCGCGGATCCTGGGAGGGCGGGCGTCGCACCTCCAGGTAAAGCAACACTGTCAACAGGAAGAAGGCGTAGATAGTGGGGGCCGCAGCCGGGGAAAAGTAGTCGTTGGTCCTGGTGATGAATTTCCCCACCTCGTCGATAAAGAGGCCGACGCCCACCCCGCTGAGCAGCGCACTCAAGGCGTAGACCCAGCGGTTGGTGAGGATCAGAGGCAGCAGGGAGGCCACGAACAGCAGCAGCCCGCCCCAGAGGACGTGGGCGATGTGCAGCCGCCCCCCGCCGACCTGGGGGTAACCGGTGAGCTGGAGAAACAGCCGGGTCGCGGTGACCGAAAGGGCGAAGCTGAGCAATGTAATGAGAAGGTACTGCTCAGCGCCGTGCCGCTTGACCGGCTCCCGAATGTGACTGATCAATCCGTCCATATGAACATTGTACCAAATGGAGTGGAGACTACTGCTTGCGGACCTTATCGCCGTCCCGCAGATCGCTCTGGCCGGCCACAGCCATCATAGCCTCCAGAGAGTCTAGGGCGAGGCGGGTGCGGGCNATCCACCCATCCACGGAGCTGGATCGCTCCTCCATCCACGCCTCCAGCGAGCCNGCCCTGGCAATCTCCTCCGGAAAGTAGTCCGGGGTCTCGAACTCCAGCCCCTCCGTCTTCAGGAAGCCCGCCTTCAGGCCTGGTGCCTGCCGCACCAGCGCCGGCCACTCCGCGTCGGTGGCGTTGGTCGGCGCGGTGGATCTCTTTAGGATTAGCTCCGCTACCGCGCGGGAGACGCCACAGGAGCCGGCGCTCACGTCCACCTCCTCGCCAATCCAGAGGGAGAAACCGTGGTTGGTGATAGTCTCGGTATCCCGCTGCACCCTGGGGTGGGTGTGGAAGGCTCTGTCGGTGCGGCCAAGGATCAGGTAGTCGTTCTCGACAATCTGCTCGAGAACTGATGCCAGCTCCGTCGGGTAGTGCCCCAGCCAGTGGAGCACCCGGTCAAAATCGCAGTAGTGGAGGTGGTTGGCGCCGGATTCGATCCCCAGTCTGAGGGCGTGGCGGCGGCCCACACCCACGCAGCCGTTGCTTTCCGCCAGGGTCTCCACAACCACGCCGGGGAGCGTATCCAACAGCCTTCGAGAGGTGGCGGGGGTGGGCACCACGATGATCGCTTCGTAGAGCTGCTTTAGACCGTCCAGGAGTTGCTGGGTGGACTGGACCATCCGACCGTCAGGGTCGTGCAGTGTGGAGACGAGAGCTACCATCGGGATCACCTCCGGGAGTGTCGAAAGTCGCGAACCGAGGCTCGAGGGACGAAAGATGGAGTGCTGGAGGCGGTGGGGAGAAGGCGGCCTGACGACCGGTTCTATCCGCTCACGCAACTCTTGGCGTAGCGACTGCCCGCCCTGCCTGAGCGAAGCCGTGGTCGCTCAGGTGGGTAACTGTCAAGGCTACCCGCGTAGGCTTCCCTCCACCCCTGTCAGCAGAGGGAAGCCTAACATGCTACGCGGATCCAGTTCCATAGCCCTCCTGTTTCCTATGGAGGACATACCAGTCCATGGGCACGTTTCGCAGCACCGAGATGGCGTCTCGGCAGTGTCTCCAGTGGGTGTTGGCCGCGTTGGTGTAGCGAAGAGCATCAGGCGGTTACACAAAGAACACGGTTTTACATGTGGCCGGCGATTATGGATAATGAAAGTCTGCACACCGCATGAGATCGGCATCGATGAAGAAGGGTAAAGGTGACCTCTGTCGCGCCGCAGACTAGGGCCGGCGAATGCACCTTGACCAGGTCCGCATGGCAGAAGTGGGCCCAAAGACGATACTGGTTGTGGACGACGATAAGGACCTCCTCACACTGGTGGCCTTCGTTCTGGAGAATGAGGGCTACAAGGTGATGACGGCCGCAGACGACGCCAGGAAGAGGGCGAGCGAGGTGGGCGCTGCCACAGTGATCGACCGACTCCTGTCTTCTCGACATGGATTCCGTGCTGCTCTGCTGCTGTGTGGGGCCGGCACCTTGGGCTACTGCCTGGTGGCGTTGCGGCTTGCGCCGGGTGCGGATCTACCTCGCCACGCAGGCTGGTTCATGGTCGCCTTTGCCAGCTATCTCCCGGCAGTTGCCCTGGTACTTGCGGCGGAGAGACGCGGCCGGTCCTGGACTGCAGGCGATCTGGTCATCATCGGCGGCCTTGCCCTTCTCTTCAGGGCGCTCCTGGCGGCCATACCCCCCAGTCTGTCCGACGATGTCCTTCGCTACGTGTGGGATGGCAAGCTAATCAATGCCGGTGTCGATCCCTACCTCTACGCGCCGGTTGCCCCAGAGCTGGCGCAGTTTCGGTCCCCCCTCTGGGAGGGTATCAACAACAAGTCCATGTCCACCCCCTACCCTCCCCTGGCGGAGGCGCTTTTTGCCGTGGTATACCGGCTGGCTCCGGAAAGCCTGTTCGGCATGCAGGTCATGGCGGTGACCTTCGATCTGGCGGTGGCCGCTCTTCTGATTACTATGTTGGACCGATGGGGGTTGGACCGACGACGGGTTCTGGTTTACGCCTGGAACCCATTGGTGCCGCTGCAGTTC
>JGI24132J36420_10000396_pt1 | contig 21313 bp, 16 predicted proteins | sample BarGraNGADG00212_3_FD_36420 | JGI IMG/M metagenome (IMG submission 36420) | reverse complement strand
TTTTGTCACTTTTTCTCGACACGTGTCAGAGTGCTCATGTATTTGTTACTGATATCATCAACGGGTTCCAGGCAAAGGCATTTCAGGTAGGCCTTGATAAAGCCTTTGAGAAAAACCGCCGCCGGCAACTGGCTTATATTGTCTTCTTCTATGCTTTTTATATAATATGCTCTGATCTTTGTTTCCTGAGAGATATGTTCAATGGACACATCTAATTTATTTCTTATTTCATTAAGATCAGCGCCGCTGATTTCTTTCTGGGCAATAATTTCTGCAATACGTTTACTTTGAGTAATCTTTTCTCTTAATTCATCATTGCTCTTTAATACACTTTTCCTGCCCTGATTGCGGTTTATGTCAAAAATACAGACCGGTTTTTTAGGGGACACTTTCCATTTTGTGGCGGTGAGAACGCCCTGCCGGATAAGTTCGTTGTCGTAGCTTTGCCTTTCTTTCTCATTGATGAGCGTAAGGTAAGCTTTTTCCACAAAGGAAAGTATCTGCTTGCGTTCTTCCTGAGAAAAAAAAGAGTGACTAATCATGGAATCTGCCTGGTACATTTGCAGGGCCGCGTTATAGGCATGACGAATTTCAAGAAAAGCCGCATCTGGTTTGACATTGAGCATCTCATAGTAATTTAACTCAGCAAAATCTTTTTCCATATAAAAACTCCAGTTTTGTCATTCCGGACTTGATCCGGAATCCAGTCATTTCGATATGTTCTGGATACCGGCCTTCGCCGGTATGACGATTATTGGACTTTTGACGAGAGCATCATTTTTTATATTACCGCAAATTTCAAGAGTAACGCATTAGCAATTGCGAACCTACTGAATTAACCATTTGTTTGCTCAGCTCGCGTAGGTCAGTTGCGGCTCGCGTATGAGGATACCGGTCTAAAAATGACAGGCGTTGACAAATGGCATCATGGATATGGTCGTCGTAAGAGACTTTGCCGGCAAACTCAACATGAATACCAAGATGCTTTTCGATAATTTGGCATATCTGCGCGCCAATGGCCACATTATCCTGTTTGCGCAGCTGGTTGAGAACAAGTTTGAACTTGAAAGAGTTGATAGTGTCTTCCAGTTGAAGGTATATTTCCGGGTGCAGCCGCGCAACAGCCTGCATCATGCAATTTGGTTTATGTATAGAGCCATCACCAAACTGACGTACAACTTCCTTTTCCAGTTCTTTAAAATAAAACGCGTCAAAGCAATGGCGAATACTGCGAAAGTAAATAGCGCGCACCAACTGGTAAATGTTTTCAATGGAAGTTGGTTCCGGCGTGGTGATAAATATACCGTTTTGAGAAATAAGAAAGAAATCAAGCGTGTTAAAAGAAGTGCCGGCGCCCAAATCCAGCAAAATCCAATCATATTCCAGTTTGGATATGGCTTTAAGAATTTTTATCTTTTGTTCATAGGGAAGATTGGCGATATCCACACTATCGTGAGCGCCGCTGATGAGGAAGAGGTTAGGAGTGGGAGTTTGCAAAACGGTGTCTTGAAGGAGGGGAATTTTTCTTCGAATGAAATCGGAAAGGGATTTTACCGGATAATCCACATCAACCAGGGTATGCAGGTTTGCTGAACCCANGTCTAAATCGACAAGGAGTGTCCGCTTGCCCGATTCCGCCAAAATACGTCCCAGAGCGCTGGTCAAGAAACTCTTGCCCGACCCGCCTTTGCCTCCCCCAATTGGCCAGATATGCACCATAAGCCATCCGCCGTTAATTTTTAATGTGAATTCTTACATGATAAATTAATAATATTCAAGCATTAAGTTAATGTTTGATAACTTTCTTGACTTATTTGCCCATTGACCATAAAAATAAAATCATTTTATTGAAAGAGAGACTATGCTCAGTAGCGAGCCTGAAATTAAAGTTGCCCTGCTGCAGAATTATAAAGAAGCCCGCTTAAACTTAAAAGGCAGGTTTCTTCTTTCTGACGAAAGGACAATATCCGGCCATATAAGCGTCAGGGTAAGGCAAGGGGAAGTGGCGCTTGGCGATCCTTCCGGAATGGAAATAGCAAGCGGCAAGACAATAATGTTATCGGCTCATAATAAGGCTACCTTTACCGTGTCCGACGTCAAGATCGGCATCGATTTTCACTGGCAAAGAAGTCAGGAACAATCGTTTCGCGGCAATCTTTTTTTGTCTGTCGCGTCTGATTCTTCCTTCAATCTCATCAATGAAATTGCGCTGGAAGATTACCTAGCCAGCGTTGTTTCCTCGGAAATGTCCGCCGAAGCGCCGTTGGAATTTTTAAAGGCACAGGCAGTTACCGCCCGCAGTTGGCTTGTGGCCATGCTTGAGCGAAAAAAAATGTCCGGCGTTTTACCGGAAGCTAAACAAACAAAAGAGGGTGAGATAATAGTCTGGCNTGATGTCAATGATCATAAAGGATTTGATGTTTGCGCGGACGATCACTGCCAGCGCTACCAGGGAATAACAAGAATCATTTCGGAAAATGTCCGGGCGGCAATTGAAACCACACGGGGGTTATTTCTGGTAAGTGGGGGAGATATCTGCGATGCCCGCTACTACAAATCCTGCGGCGGACAAACGGAGATTTTTTCAACGGCATGGGAGGNCAAATCTCCAGACTATCTGCGAAGTGTCACNGACAATATTCAACAGCATCCCCCGATTAAATCGGAAAAGGAAGCCAAAGGCTGGCTTAACAGCAGGCCGCAGGCTTATTGCAACACAACTGACAAAGAGTTATTGGGCAAGATTCTGCCCGCCTTTGATCAGGAAACACTTGCTTTTTACCGCTGGCAGGTCATATATTCAAGGCAGGAACTCGAAGATATAATACGCAAAAAATCGGGTATTGATTTTGGAGAGCTGCAAAATCTTACTGCTCTTTCGCGTGGCTCTTCCGGCAGAATTTACAAATTAAGGATTGAAGGTTCCAGGCGGACTGTTATAGTCGGCAAGGAGTTGGAAATACGCCGCTGGTTATCTCAGAACCATCTTTTGAGCAGCGCATTTGTAGTATCGAAGACCAACGCAGCCGATGGTTCCGTGGAAANCTTTACACTTACCGGCGGTGGTTGGGGACACGGTGTGGGCCTTTGTCAGATAGGCGCGGCGTTTATGGCGGCCAAAGGATTTAAGGCACAGGAAATTTTAGCTCACTACTTTACCGGCGCCAGCCTGCAGAAACTTTATTAATGATATGTTATTACTGCGACAGAAAAGCTAAAATATGTAATTCCATTTCTAAATCAAAGATGATATCGAGGCGGCAAGGAGGAGGCGCGTAAGGAACGGTTTCAAACCGTTCCTTACAAATACGTTGAGGAAACCGACGACGCTGCCAACAAAGATAGCGCTTTGATTTAGAATTGGAATAATTCGTCTTTGCGACTACTATAAAATCAAAGTATGGTTTATCAACGAAGAATTGGAAAAGGCAGGCAGAAAATAACCTGACCGGTAAATAATGCAATTGGACAGCCCGAAAATAGCAGCAGCAAAAATCAATCATCCCTGGCTCTGGGTGCCTTCAATTTATCTGGCGGAAGGCATTCCTTATATGATTGCCATGACAGTCAGCGTCATTCTATATAAAAAGCTGGGGCTCTCCAACACTCAAATCGCTCTTTACACCAGCTGGCTCTACATTCCCTGGGTGATCAAGCCCCTCTGGAGCCCGTTTGTCGATCTTTTCCGCACCAAACGTTTCTGGATACTGGCAATGCAGCTGGCCATCGGTGGCTCGCTGGCCTGTGTTGCTCTGACACTGCCCACGACGGATTTCGTGCGCTACAGTCTGGCGATGTTCTGGATTATGGCATTTAGTTCCGCCACGCATGATATCGCCGCTGACGGTTATTACATGCTGGCGCTTGATACACCACAGCAGGCGGCCTTTGTCGGCGTGCGCATTATTTTTTACAGGGTGGCTACCATTGTCGCCAAAGGTGGGCTGGTAATTATGGCCGGCGTTCTGGAAAATTACGGCTATCCTGTAGCGCGCGCCTGGTCACTGGCTTTTATCGGTGTGGCGGCGGTGTTTCTGGCTTTGTTTATCTATCACTTTTTTGTTTTGCCGCGACCAGCCTTAGATAAAAGCGCGCCGTGGGATAAATCAAAAAATTTTTTGGCGGAATATTTCCGCATTCTGACCTTATTTTTCCGGCGTAAGGATATTCTTATCATCGTCTGCTTTTTCCTGTTTTATCGCTTTGCCGAGGCACAATTAGTGAAGATGGTCGCACCATTTTTGCTCGATTCCCGCGTCAAAGGTGGGTTGGGTCTGACCACAGCGGAGGTTGGCATCATCTACGGCACGGTCGGTGTTGTGGCGCTTATGCTGGGCGGGCTTCTGGGTGGCTATGTGGTTTATAAAAAAGGCTTAAAATTCTGGCTGTGGCCGATGGTGCTGATCATGCACCTGCCGGATTTAATCTTTGTGTATCTATCCCATGCTCTACCGCAGAGTTTATGGCTTGTCGGTTCCGCCGTGGCGCTGGAGCAATTCGGTTATGGCTTTGGTTTTACAGCCTACACTATGTATATGATTATGGTTTCGCAAGGCGAATACAAAACTGTATTTTACGCGATAGGCACGGGCATTATGGCTCTGGGCATGATGATGCCCGCGATGGCCAGCGGCTGGATTCAGGAAATGCTCGGCTACAAACATTTCTTTATCTGGATTACGATAACGACGATTCCCGGATTTATTGTGGCGGCGTTGGTAAAGATTGATCCAAACTATGGAAAGAAATATAAGAAAGAACCAAGGAGCTAGCCCGGCAGTTTACCCGGGTATGCCGGGGTTTAAGGATAAAGATAGTGACAATTTATGAGTAACGAGAAGAAAAGCGAAAGGGCAAGGGATAAAAAAGCCGACCCGTAGAGACGTTGCATGCAACGTCTCTACAAAGACATCATTTAATAAAAAAGGTTGCTGGTGGAACCGCTACGTTTGTTCCACCCTACAATATGGACGTAAAAATATATGCCAAGCAAACACATTAACACAGCATTTATTCTGGGCGCGGGGTTGGGCACTAGGCTCAGACCGCTGACGGAAAATGTTCCTAAACCGCTTTTAAAGATCAATAAGCGTCCGATGATTACTTATGCGATGGAGCATTTACGCGCTATTGGTGTGCAGAGGTTTATTGTCAATACTCATCATTGTGCTGATAAATATAAAGAGGCGTTCCCGGAAAACAACTGGCAAGGCATTCCGATCATTTTCCGGTATGAGCCGATTCTTTTAGAGACCGCAGGCGGCATCAAAAACATTGAAGACCTGATCACATCAGAAGAACGCATTATTGTTTACAATGGCGACATTATTACCAACATGTCCATTGCGCCGTTAGTGGATAAGCATATTACCCTGCAAACGGAAGTTACACTGGCGCTGCGCAGCAGTGGCTCACTGCTTAATGTCAATATTAATAAAGAGGGATTCATTTGCGATATGCGGCATACTTTAAAAAATCCGGGAATCCAGAGCTGTCTTTTTGCAGGGATTTATATTATCGAAACAAAATTTTTACAGCGGTTGGAAGCAGGCCGTGTGGAGTCGATTGTCCCGCCGCTGGTTGAAAGAATTAAAGAGAATCCCCGTTCTGTCAGCGGCATCGTAATTGACGATGGTTATTGGTATGATGTGGGCACTATTGAAGAATATAAAAAATTAAACGTGCCAGGAAATAATTGTTTGTCATTGCGAACTTAGGCGTATAGCCCGGCGAATGAGACTGTGTCGTAATCCTCGTTTGTCATTGCGAACGCACGACAGTGCGTGTGGCAATCTTTATATTATCAAAGACTTGTGGGATTGCTTCGGTCGTTTCACTCCCTCGCAAAGACATTACGACACAGTCTCGAATGCAGGGGAGAAATCCTTGTCCCGAAGCGCAGCGAGGGATCTTAAAGATTTCTCGTTGCTATCGCTCCTCGAAATGACATAATTGAAAGTTTTCAATTAAGGAACTTATGAACAAAGAAATACAAAAATTTTTAAACGATCATCTGGGTACGGTAGAGGTCGAACTGATCCCCATTAAAAAAGGCGGTTCAGACCGCAGCTTTTTTCGGGTTTGCCTGCCGGATAAAACCAGTTACATTTTTATGCTCTATGGCACTGAAGTGGAAGAAAATGCTTGCTGGGCGGGTATCAACAAGTTTCTGGCGGGTCTTGAAATTTCCGTACCGCAAATTGTTACACAAGATATAAAACGACATTTCATCTTGCTTACAGATTTAGGCGATATTGATTTATGGTCACAAAGGGCTCTGCCCTGGGATAGAAGGAGCGATTACTATTTCCAGGCGCTTGAGCAAATCCGGCGGCTGCATGCCTATCCGCTAGTATCAATCCCTGTGGATTTAAAATTGTCCGAAAGCTATGGCCCCAGGCTTTATAAGTGGGAGCATGACTATTTTCTGGAAAACCTTGTGCGGGAAGTTTGTAAGATAAAGCATCCATTATCTTTGCTTAAAGAATTAAAAAAGGAATTAGAATCACTTAGCACACGCCTGCAAAAAATAGAACCTTGTCTAATCCATCGTGATTTTCAATCCCAGAATATCATGATTAAAAACGGCAAGCCGGTGTTAATTGATTTTCAGGGGATGCGCAAAGGTTGCCTTTTTTACGATCTGGGCTCGCTGATTTGTGATCCTTACGTTACCTTTACCGCTGAAGAAAGAAACGAATTGATTAGCTTTTATTATGAGCTCATGGGGCCAGCTTATAGCCGTGATGTGTTTGTTGATAATTTTTGGGAGGCTTCAGCCCAGCGGTTGATGCAGGCGCTGGGGGCCTATGGCTTTTTGGGGTTAAAAAAGAACAAACCGGCTTTTCTTGCGCATATCGATAACGGCATCAAGAATTTATTGACAGCCACGACTCATGCGGAAACCTTACCAGTCCTCCATGAGCTGGCGAGTGAGTGTATCCAAAAGCTGGCAAAAGATAAAATGTGATTGGTAGAATCGCTGCGCTTGTTCCACCCTACATATAATTAAAAACGAGATGATAAATCGTAGGGTGGATGTAGGGGCGATTCATTAATCGCCCAGCGCATCCACCAATGCATTTTCCCCATGATAAAGGGATTGCAAGCACGCAAGCGATATGTTAGAGAAATTGTCCGTTGGGGCTTTGAAAAATATCCGTATGCATGTCATTACAAAGCTACGATTTTAAGATTTCTCGTCGCTGTCGCTCCTCGAAATGACAATATTCGAAGCTTGCACATTTATTAATAACTCTGGAGTTCAATATGAAGTACGAACCAATCGCAATTGAAGAAAAATGGCAAAAAAAGTGGGAGGATGAAAAATCCTTCAAGGTTACCGAAGACCCCCAAAAGAAAAAATATTATCTGCTGGAAATGTTTCCTTATCCTTCTGGCAAAATTCATATCGGTCATGTCCGTAATTATACTATCGGCGATGTCGTTGCCCGCTACAAACGCATGAAAGGTTTTAACGTTCTGCATCCGATGGGCTGGGACGCCTTTGGCCTGCCCGCGGAAAACGCCGCCATCGAACATAAAATTCATCCCGCCCAGTGGACCAACGAAAATATCAACCACATGAAAAAGCAGCTCAAACGCATGGGCTTCAGTTACGACTGGGATCGGGAAGTATCCACCTGCGAGCCGAAATATTACCGCTGGGAACAGCTATTCTTTATCTGGATGTATGAAAAAGGTCTGGCTTACAAAAAACGCTCCACAGTTAATTTTTGTAGCAAGTGCGATACGGTGCTGGCTAACGAACAGGTCGAGGGCGGTTTTTGCTGGCGCTGCAGCACTGAAGTTCAGGAGAAAGTGCTTGATCAATGGTTTTTCAAAATTACAGCCTACATCGAGGAATTGCTTGACTACTGTGACAAGTTGCCCGGCTGGCCCGAAAGAGTCATGACCATGCAGAAAAACTGGATTGGAAAAAGCTACGGTTGCGAAGTAAGTTTTCCGCTGGTCGGCTCCAAGGACGCTATCAAAGTCTTCACCACGAGGCAGGACACTCTCTTTGGCGCAACTTTCATGCTGGTTGCCGCCGAGCATCCTCTGGTTACGGAATTATCCAAAGGCAAAGCCATCGAAAAAGATGTTTTGCAGTTTGTGGAAAAAGTTAAAAAACAAGACAAGCTGATGCGCACGTCCGAATATTATGAAAAGGAAGGGATATTTCTGGAAGCTTACTGCGAAAATCCCCTGACCGGCAAAAAGATGCCGGTTTACGCCACCAATTTTGTTCTGGCCGATTACGGCACCGGCTGCGTCATGGCTGTGCCCACGCACGATCAGCGCGACTTTGAGTTTGCCAGGAAATTTAACTTGCCGCTGATTGTTGTCATTGCGCCCAAAGGTAAACAGCTCGACGCGGATAAGATGACCGAAGCGTATGTGGAAGAGGGAATTTTAGTTAACTCCGGGAAGTTTGACGGTATGGAAAATCTGAAGGCGCTGGAGAGCATTGCCGAATATCTGGAATCCATGGGCAAAGGCAAACGCACCATCCAATACCGCCTGCGTGACTGGGGTATTTCCCGCCAGCGTTACTGGGGAGCGCCAATTCCCATGATCAACTGCGATAAATGCGGGATTGTCCCGGCCAAAGAATCAGATCTGCCCATTGTGCTGCCGCAAAATGTTGTTTTCAACCCGGCAGGAGGCTCGCCGCTTGTGGCCCTAAAAGAATTTATCGATACAACCTGCCCCAAATGCGGCGGCAAGGCAGCCCGTGAAACCGACACGATGGATACGTTTGTGGAATCGTCCTGGTATTTCGACNGNTATTGCAGCCCGGATTGCGATACCAAACCCGGTCTGGATCGCAAGAAACTGGATTACTGGATGCCGGTTGATCAATATATCGGCGGCATTGAACATGCCATCTTGCATCTGCTCTACGCGCGCTTTTACACCAAGATGCTGCGCGACTTCGGTGTGATCGGTGTGGACGAACCCTTTACCAACTTGTTGACGCAGGGCATGGTTTGTAAAGAAACAATGAGGTGCAAAGAGCACGGTTATCTTTTCCCGGAACAGGCAGCCGAAGGCAAATGCCACATCTGCGGGAAAGAAGTAATTATCGGCAAGACCGAAAAGATGTCTAAATCGCTGAAGAACGTTATCGATCCCGATTATCTGATAAAAACCTACGGTGCGGATACAGCGCGGATATTCTGCCTGTTTGCCGCGCCGCCGGAGAAAGACCTGGAATGGAGCGATCAGGGTGTGGAAGGCTCCTTCCGCTTTATGGGACGGTTGTGGCGCATCTTTGAGGAATATCTTGACGACATCAAAGAAATCAAACCACTGTCTGCAAGCGTCAATCTGGAAGGCGAGCTCAAAGCCCTGCGGCGCAAAACTCATCAGACTATCCGTAAGGTAACAATAGATATCGAAGACCGTTTCCATTTCAATACCGCCATCAGCGCGGTCATGGAACTGGTCAACACCGTCTATCAAATCAAACGTCCCGGCAGTGATGATAAGATAGCACTTGCTACAGTCCGGGAAGCGCTGGAGACGGCTGTAATTCTGCTGGTGCCGATTGTGCCGCATATAACCGAAGAACTCTGGCAGATGCTTGGCCATAAAACGTTAGCGGCCGATGTTCCCTGGCCTGACTTTGATCCCGCGATTGCCAGTGAAGAAGAAATGACAATAGTTGTGCAGATCAATGGCAAGCTGCGCAGCCGCATGACGGTTGCCATCGATGAAGACGCGGAAAAAATAAAACAGATCGCGCTGGCCGATGAAAAAATCATTGCCCTGCTTTCGGGAGCGAATGTTTTGAAAGTTATTTATGTGCCCCAAAAACTGGTCAATATTGTTGTTGCCCAATAAAAAAGAGGTGACTTTTATGAGAAAACAAAACCGGCGATTATTTATTAAAACCGGAGTGATTTGTCTTTTTTTCGCGCTGATACTGAGCTGCGGCTATGCCTTTGCCCCGCAGGGCGAATATATCGACAAACGCATTACTACAGTTTATGTCCAATCCTTAGAGAATAAAACGTCAGAGGCGGAGCTGGAAAATTATGTGCGCACAGCATTTATCGATCAGTTCATTCTCTCTGGCCGGTTTAAAATTGTGCAGAATGTAGAGTCGGCAGACGCCATAATCAAGGGCAGCGTCCTTAATATCAGCACATCGCCTCTTTCTTATCGCGCCAATACTCTGGTGGCCGAAGAGCGGGCGACGATGACACTGGAAATAAATTTTCGGGAAAAAGAAAGCGGCAAAACTATCTGGAGCTCGAAAAATGTAACCGGCCAAGTGGACTATAAAATGGAAAACAATATAAACATGTACCCCNCCACCAGAAAAAATGCTTTCATTAAACTATCCAACGATACAGCGGAAAAAGCATTTAACATGATGATGTCCGGATTTTGACAAACTATCGCTGCCATAAAACTATGACGCCTTTAGCCTTTAAATTTGGCAGGTATTTGCTTGCGGCTGTGGATGATGAAAAAGAGGCGATAAGCGTATGGCCAGTTAATGTTTTGAAGATTAAGAATATCCACGATCTTTCTTCTTTCTTAAAAATAATATCAGGGAAATATCTGCTGGCCGTAACAGGCGGAAAAGAAATCAAGTGTGATGAACAATCGATGCGCCGTTTGCTTACGATTGCCAGCGATACGCAAGCCGGGATCATCTATTCAGATTTTATTGAACAGAAGAAAAATAATTTCATTCCCCATCCACTCATAGATTATCAGCAAGGCTCTATTCGCGACGATTTTAATTTTGGTCATGTTTTACTTTTTTCGATGGCGGCCATTAAAACCGCCCTGCAGAAATACCACCCTCTGCCCCTGGATGAAAATGTTGCCTTTTACGATTTACGCCTGAAAATATCTATTGATCACGACATCTTGCACGTTCCGGAATTTCTTTACACAGTTCCACAACCAAAGGCAACTGCTGCAAAAAAAAGCACTGATCAAACTGAGGGCCATTTTGCCTATGTGGCCGCGGAAAATTTCGCGCGGCAAAAGAAGCTGGAAAAAGTTGCCACAGACTATTTAAAGCTAACCGGCTCATATTTAAGAGCACGCGCGCGGAAAGCTCCCCACGCATCGGAGCGCTTTCCGGTAGAAGCAAGTATTGTTATTCCCGTGCTCAATCGTAAAAAGACAATTAATGATGCCCTGCGGAGCGCTTTGGCTCAAGAAACAAATTTTAATTTTAACATCATTGTTGTGGATAATCATTCTGCAGACGGAACCACTCAGATTATTAAAAAGATGGCTTCACAAAATCCCCAGATAGCGCAGATCATTCCTGAGCGCCGCGATCTGGGGATTGGCGGTTGCTGGAATGAAGCCATTTATTCGCCGCACTGCGGCCGCTATGCCGTCCAGCTTGATTCCGATGATCTTTACAGCTCGCCTGCCACGCTGCAAAAAACTGTTGATGCCTTGCGTAAAGGGAATTACGCGATGGTTGTTGGTTCTTATACAATAGTCAATGNGCAGCTGAAACAAATTTCTTCGGGTCTGATTGATCATCGGGAATGGACACAGGCCAACGGCCATAACAATTTGCTGCGCGTAAACGGAATGGGCGCTCCCCGCGCTTTCAACACAGCGATCATCCGTAAAATCGGTTTCCCCAATGTCAGCTATGGTGAAGATTATGCGGTGGGACTGCGCATTGCCCGAGAATATAAAATCGGCCGCATATACGAAAGTCTTTATCTGTGCCGCCGCTGGCAAGATAACACCGATGCCGGCCTTTCTGTGGAAAAACAAAACCGCAATGATTTTTACAAGGATAAGCTACGGACGATAGAGATTAGAGCGCGGCAGGCAATGAACATATAAGTCTGTCATTGAGAGGGAATCGCGGCAATCTCGATGATGTCGGAATACGATGTAGGGAACGGTCACGACCGTTCCCTACATTTTCAACACAATCGAATGACTTGAAGGAGATCATTTGGAAAGACATATTTTTGTCGAATATCCCGGAAAAGATAATTTGCCGCTACCCAATCTCTGCGAAAAATTATTTGACGCGCAAAAGAAAAGCTGGCCAAGGCTGGCTAACGCCTGCCGTGATTTGGCTTCCCTGCGTACGAAGGAAATTATCTGCGGCAGTTATAATGTTCATCTGCAATACAATCCCAATCGCGCGGTAAGCAGCGGCGCGGCGGTCGATGCAGAATCGATCAAAAAACGCCCGTGTTTTTTATGCGCCGATAATCTTCCCGGCGAGCAGCAGGGCATTTTGTACCGCAAGGATTACATGATTCTTTGCAATCCGGCACCGATCTTTGATCAACATTTTACTATTGTAACGCTGCAACACCAACCGCAGGAAATAGGCTCATCACTGTCCTCGCTTTTACAAATGGCCGCCGATCTATCGCCTGGATATACAGTTTTTTATAATGGTCCGGCCTGCGGCGCTTCCGCTCCCGATCATCTGCACTTTCAGATGATCCCGGCAGATGCTCTTCCTTTTCTCAATACATTAAAAACTTTACCTTTGGTGAAAGAGATTCCGTCTGTCCGGTTTTATAAAGGAGATAATCTTGATCGCTGTGTTGTTATTCTGGAATCAAAAAACCGGGAAGCCTTGCGGGAGCGGTTTGCACATTTTGTTAAAGTGACGCAGAAAACAGTTCCAACAAATAACGAACCACTGATGAATGTTCTTTGCACCTGTGAAAACNACACTTGGCGTCTGGTGATATTTCTTAGGCAGAAACACAGACCGGATGCTTATTCCGCGGAAGGTGAAAAAAAGATTTTTATCTCNCCTGGCGCTGTGGANATAGCCGGAGTGATTATCACGCCGCTGCTCACCGATTTCAATCGCCTGGATTGTGACACTATCCGCGGCATCTATCGGGAAGTATCACTGCCGGAAAAAATGATGAATATAATAATGAATGAACTATAACGGAGATTAGCCAATGACTGATAACGAAGAAGTAATTGTCGACAGCGCTATAAGTTTTTCTGACGCTATTGAAGGGACGAATGCTCCGGAACAAATAGTGGATTCCCTGGCGCTGGTCGATGTGTTTTACTATTCGTTTGATGACAAAAGGCATCAGGGGCAGATTATTGTGAACAACGATCTGGAAGAAGATGTCTATGAAATCTTTGCCTTGATTGAAAAAATCAAATTTCCTGTAGGCCGTGTCATTCCAATTGTTGCTTACGGGTGGGATGATCACAGTTCCATGGCTGAAAACAATTCTTCCAGCTTTAACTTTCGCGTAATTGAAGGCACAACAAAACTATCATTGCATTCTTTCGGACGTGCTGTGGATATTAATCCGGTGCAAAATCCCGTCATTTATCCCAAAGGCGTTATCGTACCGGAAGGCGCGAAATATTCNCCACCAAATGCCGGAACATTCAGTGCGAAAAATCCGGTTGTGCAGNAATTTGTGAAACGCGGCTGGCACTGGGGCGGAAATTTCGAACAGTCGAAGGATTATCATCATTTTGAAAAGCCGTGACACCAATTCCACATCAAAGCGCTATCGGCGTTGGCAGCGTCGTCGGCTTCCTCAATCCGCCGCGGCGGACCTGCGTCGCCTCTTCCTCGCCGCCTTGATATCATCTTTGATTTGAAATCGGTATAACACAATTTACTCGGTCATCGAAAGCATAGCGAAGCAACCTCTTGCTAAGAGGCGGCGATATTTGGTGTTGTCAGGGGGGCGCTATCACCAGCTATTTTTGAATTGTGATTATGGGCCATCAGTAGATACATGGCCGGAACAACAAACAGCGTGAACACAGTGCCGATAGCGATGCCGGTGGTGATCACCAGACCCATGTTGTAGCGGCCCGCCGCGCCGGCGCCGGAGGCGAATACCAAGGGCAGCACGCCCAGCACCATAGCCGCTGTAGTCATCAGAATCGGCCGCAGACGAGTGGCCGAAGCCTGTTCAATAGCCTCGTGCTTGCTTTTCCCCTCACGCTGCAGGTCGTTGGCAAACTGCACGATGAGGATACCGTGCTTGCTGATGAGACCGATGAGCGTCACCAGGCCTACCTCGGTATAGATGTTCAGGCTGGCGTCGCCGATGCCGAGGCTGATGAAAATCAGCGCCCCGCAGATGGACATGGGCACACTGATGAGCACAATGATCGGGTCGCGGAAACTTTCGAACAACGCGGCCAGAACCAGGAAAATAATGATCAGCGCGAAGGCGAATGTGATCAATAGCGCGCTGGACTCCTTCAAATACTGCCGCGACTCTCCGCCATAGTCGATACTGTAACCCTCAGGCAACACCTGCCCGGCAATGGTCTTGAGTTGATCGAGCCCTTGCCCCAAGGTGATGCCGGGGGTGAGGATGCCTGATATCGTTGAGGAGTTGAGCTGTTGGAAGTGGTTGATAGACACGGGCACCACGGCGGTTTTGAGCGTGGCAAAAGTGGAAACAGCAATGTCGTCACCGCTTACGGTCTTGATATGGTAGTCCAGCAGCTGTTCTGAGATAAGTCTTTCGCTCTGTTTGACCTGCGGGATAACTTTATAGGAACGGCCGGACATACTGAAGTAGTTGACGTAGCCCCCGCCGAGCATGGAAGCCATTGCCGCGCCGACATCCTGCATGGTCAGGCCCATCTGGGCCAGCTTGTCGCGGTCCACCTCCAACATAGTCTGTGGCTTATCGATTTTGAGGTCCGCATCCACATACATAAACAAGCCGCTTAAGCGCGCCTTATCCAGAAAAGCCTGTGATACCTCATTGAGCCTCGTGAAGGAATCGGTTGTACCGATGACAAACTGCACCGGCAACCCATGGCCCGTGCCGGGTAAAGGCGGCGGTTGAAAGACCACCGCGTTAGCGCCGGCGATCTGGCCGATCNTGTTTTGTATTTCCGGTTGTAGTGCCTTGGTTGTGCGGGTCCGCTCATCCCACGGCTTGAGCACGANTCCGGCAAATCCTGAATTAAGGCCGGAGAATCCCTCGACCTGGAAAAGATGCGCGATTTCCGGAGTGTTCGACAGAATTTGCGCCAACTGCAGCGAATAGAGCTGTGTCTGCTGGAGAGTGGCATCGGGGGCAGCCGTGAGCATGGACATCATAAAACCCTGATCATCCTGAGGCGCAAGTTCGCTCTTGGAATTGACAAACAGGAAATAATTGCTCCCGAGGATGATGGCGGCAAAAACCAGGACCACGGGCAGAGAATTGAGTGCTCCTCGCAGTAGCCCGGTATAACCATTCCGAATCCGGTTAAACTGACCATCGATAAATTCCGTGAAGCGGTGCCGCTCATTCGGTCCGGAGACTTTCAGAAAGCGCGAGCACATCATGGGCGATAGCGTCAGCGCAATGATGGCCGACACGAGCACGGCGCCGGCAAGTGTGTAGGCAAACTCGGTAAAAAGCGCACCGGTGAGACCGCCCATAAATCCGATGGGCAAATACACGGCAATCAGCACAACCGTCATGGCGATAATCGGCCCTCCAAGTTCGCGGGCGCCCAGAATGGCCGACTGTAGAAGCGGAACGCCTTCCTCCATGTGGCGGTGCACGTTTTCGACCACAATGATGGCATCGTCCACAACCAGGCCGATGGCGAGCACCAGGGCCAGCAAGGTCATCAGATTGATCGTGTAACCCAGAGCCAGCATGATGAGAAACGCGCCCACCAGCGACAGGGGGATGGCTACTGTGGGGATAATCACCGAACGGACCGAACCTAAAGACAGAAAGATGACCAGNGTGACAATGAACAGCGCCTCGAGAAGCGTAATTACTACCTCTTTAATGGAACTGTTCACATAATCGGTTGCGTCATAAACAATGCGGCCGTCAAGTCCCTGAGGCAATTGATGTTCGATGGATGGAAAGACTTTGCGAATGTCCTTCGCAACAGAAAGCAAGTTGGCGTTAGGCGCAACCTTGATGCTCATGAATACGGCTGCTTTGCCGTCGAAGCGCACGGCCGAATCATAGTTTTCCGCACCGAGGGTGACATGAGCGACATCCTCCAGTCGGACAATGGCGCCGCCGACTGACTTGATCACCAGATTGCGAAACTCACTCACCGTGTGCAGGCCTGTGGCCGCCGTGATATCGACCGTCACCATTTGTCCCTGGGTCCTGCCCAGCGCCGATATGAAGTTGTTGGCGGCAAGCGCGTTGCTCACATCCGTGGCGCTTACACCGTGGGCAGCCATCTTAGCCGGATCAAGCCAGGCCCGCAGGGCAAATTCCTGCTTGCCCAGAATCTCGGCCGTCTGAACGCCTTCCACCGCTTGTAGCTTGGGCTGCACTACCCGAATCAAATAGTCCGTGATATTGGTGGTGGGCAGGTCTTTACTGTAGAAACCCGCAATCATGGAACCGATATCCTCGCCGGTTGAGATAGTGATCACCGGCTGTTGTGATGCCTTGGGCAACTGGTTGAGTACTGCATTGACCTTGGTGTTAATTTCGGCAAGCGCTGCGTTCGCATCGTAGTTGAGACGCATGTTCGCAGTGATGTTGCTGACACTTTGCGTGCTCGACGAGGTCAGATAGTCGATGCCGTTGGCCTGGGCGATGGAGTTCTCCAAGGGTGTGGTGATGAAGCCGGACACCAGTTCCGGGTCGGCCCCGATATAGACGGTGGTGACATTCACCACGGCGTTCTGGGTTTTGGGATATTCTCGGACAGGAAGCAGATTAATGGAACGCAACCCCAGCACCAGAATCAGCAGGCTTAAGACTATGGCCAGCACCGGGCGTTTTATGAAGATGTCGGTGAATTTCATGATCGTGGTTTCTCCATTACGGCTCCGCAGGGACAGGATTGGCGTCACTTGCCGGCTGCACCTGGTTATTGATCACAACCGGGTTGCCGCTCTTGAGTTTGAGCTGGCCGCTTGTGACTATGCGTTCACCCTCTTTGACTCCTTTGATGATCGCCACCTGGTCGCCCCGCGCTGGTCCCAAAGTGACGAACGTTTGTCTGACAAACAGCGATGGCTTACCGTCTTTCGTCGCGCCTTTTTCCTCCACAATATAAACGGTCTCGCCGTAAGGGTTGAAGGTCACTGCCGTCCGGGGAATCGTCAGATATCGTTTGGCTTTGCCTGCCTGAACCTTGATTGTGGCATACATGCCCGGAAGTAGTTCATGCCGCGGATTGGCAATGAGGGCTTCAATCTGGACATTGCGCGTTTGCGAATCAACCTTCGGGCTGATGGCGGAAATCTTACCGTTAAATTTTTTATCGCGGTAGGTATCGGTTGCGGCTGCAACGGCTTGCCCGGATGAAACACGGGAGAGCTCCTGCTGGGGCAGATAGAAATCAACGTAAATCGAATCGAGCGCCTGCAGAGTAACGATCTTGTCTCCCGGGTTCAGATACTGGCCGGGATTAACCGAACTGATGCCGAGACGGCCGGCAAAAGGTGCGCGGATGGTCTTTTTGCTCACCAGGGATTCCTGCTGGGCCACTTGCGCCTGTTTGATCTTGAGGTCGGCGGCATCGGCGTCCAGCGAGGCCTTGCTTACGGCCTGGGCAAGAAATTGTTTCTTGTTTCGTTCATAGATACTCTGGGATAGTTCGCGGGCGGCCGTGAGTGTTTGCAATTGGGCGATGTCGGAATCGGCGTTAAGCTGCACTAGAAGTTGACCAGTCGTAACAGTGTTGCCTGATTTAAAATGCACGTTTTGCACCAGACCGGCAATTTCATTGGCCACCTCGACGCCGCGCACGGCCCGCAGGCTGCCCACCGCCGATATTTGCGGCTGCCATTCGCCCGTGACGGCAGTGACGGCCGACACCGTGACCGCCGGGGCAGTGGCCGATGACATGTATTTTTTTATCATGTAGGATCGAAATTCCAGATATCCGAAAATTCCGCCAAAAATCACGCCGACAATGATCAGCATGATGACCATTCGCTTAGTCATTCTTCATCACCTCGTAAGGATAGCTCAAGCCAATGTCCACCGCTTAATCCGCCTTTTCTTTTAATTCGGCATTTGTGGGCATCGATTGCCGGTTCCACCAGCCGCCGCCCAAGGCCTGGAAAAGCGCAGCAGTGTCCGCGTATCGCTGCGCCTGCGCAGCAATCAAATTCATCCGTGTTTTCTGATAATCCCTTTGGGCGATCAGCAACGACAGATAACTCACCGCGCCCAACTCATATTGTTTTTCAATCAGCGCAAGCGTCGCTTTCGCGGCGGTCTCGGCCTCGGCCTGCGCTTGTAATGTCCGGGCGTCGGTTTCCAGTGCGCGCAGGACATCCGCCACATCCTGAAAAGCTTTCAAGACCGTCTGCCGGTATTCGGCAGCCGCCTGATCATAGGCAGCAATAGCGCTGCGCCGCCGGGCGGTGAGTTCTCCGCCACGGAAAATCGGCTGCAAGAGACCGGCGCCCAGGTTCCAGACCACGCTTTGTCCGTTGAAGAGAATGTCGGTGGTGATGGCCTGAAATCCGTAACCGCCGCTCAGGGTGATCTGTGGATACAGATTGGCCGTCGCTACGCCGACTGCCGCGCATGCCTGGTGCAAGAGTGCTTCAGAGGCACGAATGTCGGGACGTTGGCGCGCCAGGAGCGAGGGCAGGCTGACGGGCAATTCTTCCGGCAAATTCAATGATTCCAAGCTGAATTCAGGCAGTTTCCCTTCGCCGGGGAACTGTCCGATCATTACCGAGAGAGCATGACGGGTCAGGTCAAGCTGCTTTTCGAGGGGCGGCAATCCCGCTTTGCTAATGGCCAGTTCCGTCTCTTGCGACAGCACCGCCGTTTTAGATACCGCGCCCAGTTCAAATTGTTTTTTAATCACATCAAGTTGTTTTTGCTCGGCCGCAAGGATTTCCCCTGTTGAATTAATCTGCGCCCGCGACGATGCTTCCAGGATAGCCGTCGTCACAATATTAGCGGTCAGGGTCAGATAGGTCGCCTCAAAGATGTAGCGCTGATAATCAACTTGAGCCTGATACGCTTCGATCTGGCGTCGTCCGCCGCCGAAAAGATCAAGGGTGTAGGACACGCTGACGGAAGCGTTGTAGAGATTGAAGGTGTCGCTGGGTCCCATGTCTGCATTGCCGGAGGTGCGCTGGCGTGTCGCCTGCAGACCAGCATTGACAGCCGGATACAAGATCGATCCGCTCATCGCGCGCAGATCTTCCTCGGCCCTGCGGAGTGCGGCCTGGGCGGCCGCAAGCGTCGGACTGTCGGCAAGACCTTGTTTAATCATCTTGTCCAGCACAGGGGAGCGAAAGAGGGTCCACCACTGAGCTGGCAGATCTTCGGCAAAGGCGAAACGCTGCGCTGCTCCGCTCTCTGACTGCGCGCTGGCCGTTTGTGCAGGCAGAGGCGCTGCGATATAGTGGCCGGGTGTCGCCATATCCGGAGAACGGAAATCCGGGCCGACGGCACAACTGGACAAGGTGACTAAGGCGATAATGATAAAGGATGTGCGTGGGAAAAAGGTTTTCATGACTTTTGGCTCTTTTTCAATGTTGTTTCCTGCTTGGCCGGAAGGCGTGGTTCCAGACCAGCCATCATGGTCTCCACATACTGACGGATCCGGGCAGCATTGGGTTTTTGCTCCATCAACTGGTCATCCATGGCCATTTGAACACTGATCATACACAAGCATTTTGCGGCAGCCTGGGGAATAACGCTTTCGGCAACCCGCCCCAACCGCTGCTCCGCAGCCAGATACACGGCCAGCCCTTCGATGGCGAGTTGCGGGTCAATCTCTCGTTCTTTCATTATTTCCTGCATACGGGCACGCAACTGATGATCGGCAAATACCGAGCAGATGATCGGCACGATCTCATAATGGGAATGATAGACCACGTGCAATACTTCTTCTAAATTTTCTGACAACGTGCGCAGTCCCACCTTCAAGGGCATGTTCTGTAGCACGTTCTTGGCATCATTCACGCGTCGCTCAACCACCTCATAGATCAATTCCGCCTTGTCCTTAAAGTGGTAATAAATCAACCCCTCCGCAACTCCCGCCTCGCGGGCAATTTCGCGCGTGGTCAGGCGGGCCAGACCATGTGTCTGCAAAAGGTGCTCTGTGGCACAAATGATGTTCTGCCGGGTTTCGTTCATCCTTACATTTCCGCTCTCAGGGGTCTCTGGGGCTATGTTGCTACGACATTATCAGCAACGGAACCGCAATGCTTTATATTGAGTATTTGATCAATTATATTAATCAAACGCTCAACAATTGTCAAGTTATTTTTATTTCATTTGTCCAACACAATAACTAATATCTGATAAATTAAAGACTTATCCCCACACAGGAAAAGGCTGTAAAGTGTATAATAGCCTGCCTAGATATTAATAATGCTATGAAAAACGTGCGATGATTATGCCGGTAAACTTTTTATTTGATTTCAGGTAAGCAAGAAGTGTTTTTTTAGAGATGACTACTCCGCCTTCTTTACTCGAAGCGTGCAGCAGATATAAATTCTTGTCCCGCCAGCAGGCAAAGCCGGTATGCGCCACATCCAATCCTTCCTGATTTGTGGTGAAGGCGATAATATCGCCGTTTTTAATCTGTGCTTTTTGCCGGCTCGCCTTATCCTTGCCGATGATATGAAAAACTCTGCGGGAAAGATTTTTCTCAACCAGCAGCATTTTCTGAAATTCGTCTTCATTGCTCAGCGCGGCATAGGATTCCCGGTTGGTGGTCATATAATTGATTTTTTTATGCTGCGCTTCGGCATCAAAGCGCCGCGAGATATTCAGCAATATTTTCTTCTCTTCGTTATCGCGCAACCAATCGATAAAGTAATGCAGGCGGGAGGCATAACCGGCGATAGTTCCCTGACGGTAACGGATGAATTTTAAAGTTTTGCGAAATTCAGCCGGTGTGATCTTCCCGTGGATGGCGCATCTGGCCAGAGCCAGCACTGCTTCCACAAAAGTGGTGCAATCAAAGCTCGATAAGTTGACAATCAGCTTTTCTTTACCCGGCGCCTCCAGTGTTGCGGCCTGGTATGGAGCGTTAATAAACAAACTACCGATGGCGATGACCAGATCGCCATAAGCCAGATCATTTTCCTGCAAATGGTTTTGGATCTCAGTATTATCTAAACTGTATTGCTTTGATTTCACTATTTTCCACCTATTTCAGGTTCATTTTTAAACCATTATTCCCATGAAAGCAAACCGAATTATTTTATCTGATACCAATTCGCTTTCTTTGGCTAACTTTGTTGGCAGCGCCTGCCCGGCAGGGAACCCCGGCGAATGAGACTGTGTCGCAATGTCTTTGCGGTGAGCCGAAGCCCCGAGCAAAGCGTGCGGGGGAATGTAATGAGCGAAGCAATCTCATAAGTATCAGAATATAT